>Ga0181525_10000541_pt1 | contig 32822 bp, 30 predicted proteins | sample PEATcosm2014_Bin_48_FD_121100 | JGI IMG/M metagenome (GOLD analysis project Ga0181525, IMG submission 121100) | Peatland microbial communities from MTU Mesocosm Facility, Houghton, MI, USA - PEATcosm2014_Bin06_10_metaG | ecosystem: Environmental > Terrestrial > Soil > Wetlands > Peat | place... | reverse complement strand
GTTTCGGGTTCTCCCAGCGCGATGGTCTTGACGCTCGACTTGGCCAAATCCTGAAAGGTATGAATATCGTCGGAGGAAGAAGGCGCGATCAGCACCAGATCGTTCGCTACGATGTCGTGCCGCGTGTCCGCGACGATCAGGCCTGCGGATTGCAGGGCATCCATCTGCTTCTGAGCCGCCGAGAAAAATATGTCCACCGGCGCGCCCTGCTCGATTTGGTGCTGCAACGTTCCCGAGCCGGCGTAGTTGAAAGCAATCTTGGCGCCCGGGTGGTCGCGCTCGTACTCACGGCCGAGCTGGTCCAGCGCGTCTTTCAGGCTGATGGCGGCTGATACCGTGACAGAAGAGGGTTGCGGCGCCGGCGGCGGCTGCTGCGCTTCGGCGCTGCAAACTCCCAGGAGCAATAGAACGGGGAGAATGCCCGCGAGCAACAGCGCACGAGCGGTCGAACAGCGTTTTGCGTGCCGGGTTGTACTCGGCGTTCTACTTCGCATCGATAATGCTCCTTTCTTTCGGACCTGGCGTTTGCAGAGTTACTGCTGTGGCTTTGGCGCCGGGCTCGGCGGTGGGGTCGCAGGAGGCGTAGCTGACGATCCTGGAGCGGGCGCGGCGCTTGGCGCAGGAGCTGGAGCGGGCTTCGACGGATCCGGCGGAAGCATCTGTTTTAGCTGCGGATATTCGTCCGCCATGCTCCACAGCACTTGCATCACGATTTTCTGGTCCATCTGCACGCCCGCAGTTTGCGATTCCCGGCTGACGTCGGGCATTTCCTTCACCATGCGCTGGCCCACTGGCGATTCATAAAACTTGGTCGCTCCCTGAATATCTTCAAGCGAGAAGTGACGGGCATAAATGGCGACCATTGCATCCGTCACGGCGCTCGGCGACGCGCTGGCGTTGAACTTTGCCGTGAAGGTGTCCATAAATTTGGTCAACTGGTCGGGCGGAATCGCGCGGCTCATACCGTCGTGGACCCGGCTCGTCCATCCCGCGCCAATATTTTCGCCTTCCTTGGACACGCCGGTTATCTCCAATAAGTGGCGGATCGCTGCTTCTTTGGCAGGATCCAATTTTGCAGGCGGGGTCGCGGGAGCCGTGGCGTCGGGATTGGCGGCAGGCTGTCCCGGCTGAGTCGGCGCAGGCTTTTGTTGCGCAGCGCCTGGAGGCGCTTGTGCCAATAGAGGGCTTGCCGTTAACAGCGCGGCAGCAATCAGGGCAATTCCTAGTTTCATCTGGTTCTCCTATTCATAGGTCCGGGCTCTAGCCCTGACGGGTCGGTCTCTTGAATGCTATCGAACACCGGGCACAGATGCAATTTGTGCAGCCGTTTGTTGGTGGGCTGGTTTCCGATTATCCGACTGATGGTATGATGCGTCGCGGGGAAGAGCCGCGCGGAGACGAAGCGGCGGGCCGGGCATTTAACCTGGCAATCTCATGCGACAAGGAAGGACGTCATGACCAAGGAAGACAATCTCGCGGTACAGGAAAAGTTTGGCAGCGCCGTAAACAGCGGGAAATTGGAACTGCTGCGCGATGTTATCGCCTCGGATGTGGTGGATCACGATCCGGCGCCCGATCAAGGGGCGGGTCCAGAAGGCTACATCCGCATGTTCGCTGCCCTGCGAACATCGTTCCCGGATTTGGCAATCTCCGGGGACCAGCTCGTAACCGACGAGGACAAGATAGCCGTTGCGTACACGATGACCGGCACGCACAAGGGCGAGTTTATGGGCGTAGCTCCGACGGGACGGAAGATTCGCGCGCGCGGAGTTCAAATTGCGCGATTTCGGGACGGCAAAATGGTCGAGCGGTGGGGCAGCTCGGACCAGTTGGGAATCCTCCAACAAATCGGCGCTCGAGCGACATCGGCCTAGTCCAGCAAGTTTACTCGTGCAGGAGGCTTTCCCATCCTGAGGGTACCCGGCCTGCGGGTCCGGGCACAGGTTGATTCGCCGGATGTGAGCGAGGGCTGGGCAGCTTAGGACCATCAAAAGTTTCTCGCGTTCGGTAATCGTAGAACCATTCCTCTCCGGGCTCGAAGCTATTGATGATCGGGTGGCCCGTGGTCGCGTTATGCTTTGACGCATGCTGGTTTGGCGAACTATCGCAGCAGCCGATGTGACCGCATTCGGCGCATCGGCGCAGATGCAGCCACCATGCTCCCGCTGCCAGGCATTCGACGCAACCGGTACCGCTTGGTTTTACGTTCAAATGGATTCCTTCTCGTTCACTCTTCATGCTTTTCTCCTTCTCTGCGCCGAGCTTTAATTCTATGGCAGTGCCTCCGGGAGTGGGTTCTTTCTTTGTAGAGGCATAGATGCAATTTGTCCCGGCGTTTGGTGGTGGGTTAGTTTCCGATTATCCGACAATTTTCTTTGGTCGTCTGCCGCTTGCCGGAGCCTGAGGTTTCCGTGACCAAAACTACCGTCCGAGCCACTCGCTGCCTCTCGAGATACATGTTGAGGGATTACCGTCCGGCGCAACTCGCACCACCCCCGACTCGTCCATGCAGAAAGCACGCCCTTGGCTGCCGTCGCTCACTGGTGGAATGGCGACGGCGGAATAGTGGCGTGCATCACAACCCTGAATATCCAATCGATAACCCGCGCCGCTGGCGGTGTTCATGTAAATTGTCCACATCGCATTCGGAATCTCCGGGTGCTGCGGGTCGCGCGGCCATTGCGCCTCTTCGCACGCGTAATGTCCCTGCACTCTCCTTAATTCATCTTCCGTAATGTGCATGGAACTCAACATCCCTCCCACAGCGAGTTCATTCCTGCTCACGGCTTCGTGGCTGTATTGAGCGGCCCCAGCCGCAGTTCCCTTGGCGTAAGCCTTCGCGCGCGCTTCTCCGTCCGCTGCCAGATCCCGCATGCGCTGTTGCGCCGTCGCAAACGGCAAAAGCGCGGCGATCCACATTTCCCGCAAGCTCGCTGAAGCGGCAAGATCATGCCCCGCGAGTGCATTCTGATTGTCGTCAACAATCGCTTGCAGTCGAGTGGCTCCCTTGTCTGCTTCCTCGACCAACCGGGTTACGGCCACCGAAGCGTCCTCTTCCCAATGTTGTTTCCCGGGAAATTCCACGCTTTGGTAACCAGCCAAGACTGATTCCTTGAATCCCGCCAGCATATCCGCGTCGCCCTTCGCTACGATTGATTTCATCCGCGCGATTTGCTGCGTCAGGTCCGCCTGCGTAAGGTTTGGGGGATAACGCTTTTCCAATTCCGCTCGCACTTGCTGTTCGCTGGCGCCCGTATTCGCCGAGTCCGCCGTCCCAGGTTTCGTCGCGATATCTTCATCTGTCATTGTGCGTTTGGGGGTCATTGACTCGCGTCGCTCTCGTGCTGCGCGCGCTGCATCCGCAACCGAGGGCGGCGTTGCTGCCGGACCAGTCTCCTGCGCCCGCGCTCCCGCCGCCAGGAACATCCCAGCCATCATGACGCACAAGAAACGATCAGCCACCGCAGCTCCATTCATGCTGAGAGAAAGCATCCATCAGTCCTCCGAGCTGGCACAAAGTGTATCAATCCAATTTTGGAGAAGTCGGAACTCGATCTCAAAAGCGACGGGAATCGGCTCAAGCCCTAACGGGTCGGACCCTGAATGCTATCGAACACCGGGCACAGATGCAATTTGTGCAGCCGTTTGCTGGTGGGCTAGTTTGCGGTTATCCGGCAGATCAGGAGCTACCCTGACCCCTGGTGACCGCATTAGTGTCTTGCGCCGATTTGGTAATTCAGCGCGGAAATTGCGGTTTCGTAGTCGTACTTGGCGCTGGCTTGCGTGATTTCGGCTTGGGTCATATTTAGCTGGGCTTGGCTTAGCTCGATGATGGAACTCAGCCCGAGCTTGTAGCGCTGCTGGGCGAGATCGAGGGCTTGCGTAGCCTGGGCCAGGAGCTGTTGCGTAACGGAAAGACGCTGGAACGCTGCGTTGGATTCCAGCCAGGCTTTGCGCACGTCGCGCACGATGCCGTTCTGCAGGTCGCGAAGATACTGCTCCTGCGCCTTTGCTTGCGCGTTCGCTTCGGCTCGCAATGCGCCGAATTCGTGCCCGTTGAAGAGAGGAATATTTACGTTGAAACCCGCCGCCGCGTAACGGCTTCCGAGCTCTTCTTGATGAACGGGGGCCAAACCCGCGACACCTACCGCGGAAATTGTAGGCAGCCACAAATCCCGTTCGGCGGTGGCGTAGCTTTGCGCGGAACTAACATCGAGGCGACGGCTGACCAGTTCCGGCCGATTTTGCAATGCTTGCGAAATTAGTTCGGAGACATTTGGAGTCGGAGCCGGCGGCACAGGCTCTTCGGTCAGAGTGAATATTTTCTCGTCGGGATAGCCGAGTGCAGTAGAAAGGTCTGCGTAGGAATCCTCCACTCCGTTTTGGGCTTGAATGAGCAAGAGCTGCGCCTGAGCCAAGTCCACATTGGCAAAGCTCACGTCCAATCCGGATCTAAGCTTGTTCTGCTCCAAGGATGTAATTTGATCGGATACGAGCTGCCGGTTTTTTACGGTTTCTTGTGCAACGCGTAGGACGGCCTGCGCCCGCAACACTGAGTAGTAAGCTCGGTCAACATTGATCAGGACGTCCGCGCGCGTGGTGGTGACATTTTCTTTCTGTGCTTGCGCGTGGAGGCTGGAGCTTTTTACCAGTTCATGGGTCCGGCCGAAGTCGGTGACGAGCTGGTTCACGGCGACGCCGTTTGCGTAGCGGTCGTAAATAATCGGATTATTCAACGCGCCGGCGGAGATGCGGCTGTTGGTCTCCGATTCCACGCCGGTCAGGCTGCCGACTGCTTGCGGATAGTACGCGGAACGCGCTTGCGTCACGCGCGCTTGTGCGGCATTCGCCAAGAATCCGGCCGCCTGAATTTGCGGATGATTCTGGATGGCGATTTTCTCTGCATCAGCGAGAGACAGGTTCTGAGTATCTTGCGCCGCGCACGGAATGGCCATCAGCGCGAACGCGCCTAAATTCAGAAATAAATGACGCGGGGACATTAATGCGCCTCCTCTGGAAGAATTTCGATATTTAGAGCCGCACGCCGCCGATAGATGAGAAGGTACGCCGCGGGGACCACGAAAATGGTGAGAATTATCGATGAAATCAGTCCGCCGATAATCACGCGAGCTAGCGGCGCGTACGCTTCGCTGCCGGTTTCTAGTTTGAAAGCCATGGGAAGAAGGCCGACCACGGTTGCGAGCGACGTCATCAGAATCGGGCGAAGCCGGATGCGGCAAGCGTGCGCTACTGCTTCGACCAGAGTGTGGCCCTGGCTGCGCAGCACATTCGCAAAATCAACGATCAAGATGCTGTTGGAAACTACCATTCCCTGCAGCATCACGATTCCCATCAGCGACTGAATGTTCAGAGTCGTTCCGGTGAACGCCAGAGTGAAAATCACGCCCACCAGTCCTGTGGGAACGGCCAACACGATCAGAAACGGATCGGTGAACGAAGCGAACTGCGCGACGAGAATCAGGTAAACCAGCAGAATCGCCAGCAGAAGCCCGAGTCCGAAACTTTTGAACGAGGATTGCATGGTGACCACCAGGCCGCGCACGTTGATGCGCGTATTCGGCGGAACTTGAGTGTTGGCGATAATCTTCGAAATGGCTTTCGCGGGCCCGCCGATGTCTTCTCCTGTGGGCGCCACGTACACGTCAAACGTGCGCTGCAATTGATAGTGGTCCACTTCGGTGGGCGTCTGAATTTGCGTCACGTCGGCAACCTGGCTCAGGAAGGTCGGCATTTTCAGATTGGGAGAGCGCAGCGGCATGGCCTTCAAGTCGTCGATGGACTTCACCTGATTTTCCGGGTACTGCACGCTGACGAAATAGTTGTTGCCGGTTTTTGGGTCAACCCAATAGCTGGGCGCGATCATCACGTCCGAAGTGAGCGCGGTAATCACGTTGTCCACCACTTCTTTGGGGCTCAAGCCGAGTTGGCTGGCGCGCTCGCGATTCACGTTCAGCTGCAACGCGGGGTAATCCATATCCTGCGGGATATAGACGTCAGACACGCCTCGAACTTTCCGGATTTGGCTCGCCAGATTCTGGGCAAGTGCATCGCCGGCTTTCAAATCCATCCCGCTGACCTGCACGTCAATCGGCGCGGGCATGCCTTGATTCAAAACAGCATCCACCAAGCCTCCCGATTGAAAATAAGTGCGCAGTTGCGGCAACTGTTTTGCTATCTGCTCGCGCACCTCGCGCATGTAAACAAAACTGCTGACGCTGTGATCTTCCTTGAGCCCCACATTCACGGTGGCTGTATGCATTCCGGAGTTGGGAGTGAACAAAGCGGACAGGTCGGGGAAAACTCCGATGTTTGAAACAATGGTGCTGAGGTCCTCGGGCTTCACAACTTTCCGGATGATATCTTCCACCTGCTTCACGTAATCGTTGGTCAGTTCGATGCGCGTTCCGGTGGGCGCTTTCACGTTGATGACGAACTGGCCGGCGTCCGTCCGCGGGAAAAAGGCTGTGCCTATCAATGGCGTAAAAGCGAAGCACAGAAGGAAGAAAATTGCGAAGCCCCAGACAACTTCGCGTGGCCGGTCGAGAGCGCGGCGCACCCAGCGCTCGTACACATTCAACATGCGTTCAAACCGAGCGTTGAATCCGGCATGAAACCGTTCGCTCCAGGATTTAGGCGAGCTAGCCGACTCTTCTTCCAGGTTGTGGACGGGCTTCAGAAAATAAGCGCAGAAAAGGGGTACGACGGTTACGGCGTCAAAATAGGAAGCGAACAGCGCGATCACTACGGCCAGAGCGAGGGCGGAGAATAAATATTTGCTTACCCCGAAAAGGAATGTGACCGGGAAGAACACCACAATCGCGACCAACATAATCGCCAGAACCGGCAGTGCGACTTCGTTCGCGCCATTTACGGCGGCAACTCGGGGGTCTTCGCCAAGTTCCATATGACGGTAAATGTTTTCGAGAACTACCACCGAATCGTCAATCAGCCGCGAGAAAGCGAGTGCCAGCCCGCTCAAGACCATGCTATTGATCGTTTTGTTGGCGGAATGCAGGACGAAGAACGTGATCAGCACGGAAAGTGGAATGGAGAGAAAAACCGCCGCGGTGGCGCGAAAGCTTCCCAGAAAAACCCAAATCATGATGGCGGTAAGCAATATGCCGATTCCGCCTTCGCGCAACACGGTGGAAATCGCGCCCTTCACGAAAACGGATTGGTCGAACACAACATGGACTCTCAGTTGCGCCGGAATATCGCGAAGCGTCTTGATCGCCTTGCGAACGCCGTCCACCACGGCGATTGTGTTGGTGTCGCCGCCCTGCTTCAGAATTGGCACATAAACAGATTTTTGGCCGTTGACGCGCACGATGTTGTACTGCAGGAACGAGCTGTCCACGGCTTTTCCGATATCGGAGACGAACACGGATTTTTCGCCTTCGGTTTTCAACGGGATGCCGTTGATGGCGTCCGCATTCGCTACTTGCGCGTTGGTGTAAATGTTGTAGTCCATGGGGCCGATCCGCACGTCGCCCGCCGGAAGAATCAGGTTTGATTGATCGATGGCGCGCACCACATCCATGGGACTCAATTCGTGCGCCTGCAATTTCAGCGGGTCCACATCCACCATGATTTGCCGGTAGCGTCCGCCATAAGGAGGAGGAACCGTAGCGCCGGGAACTCCCGCGATCTGGTTGCGGATGCTGAATTGCAAATAATCATGAAGCTGTGTTTCGTTTAAACCTTGGCCTTCCACGGTCAACAGGCACACTGGAAGGCTCGACGCATCCACTTTCATCACCACGGGCGGAAGCGTTCCCTGCGGGAGACGCCGCAAGTCCGCCATGGCCAGATTCGAAATTTGTGTAACGTCCGCGTTGGCATCCGATCCCGGCTGAAAATAAATCTTAATCAGGCTCACGCCGGCCATCGACCGCGACTCCATGTGGTCGATTCCGCTGCCGAGAGTGAAGAACCGCTCGAACGTGTCGGTGATATCCGCTTCAATTTGCTCGGGAGGCATTCCATTGTAAAAAGTGGCTACCAGCACCACCGGAATGTCGATCGGAGGGAACATATCTACGGGCATTTGCACCAAGGCCGTCAGGCCGAGCACGCAGATCAGGAGGCAAAGGACGATGATGAAGTAAGGATGTCGTATGGAAAATGTCGGCATCGAATTCCTACTCGATTCCTGGAGCGGCCACTATTTGAGGTGAGACGAGCTCACCAACCTTGAACTGATTCTGTTCGCCAAAAATCACCGTGTCGTTTTCATTCAAGCCGGACAATACTTCCACTTGCGTGGCGGTCTGAATGCCGAGCTTGACCTCGCGCTTTTCCACTCGATTGGAGGCGTTCACGAGAAGCACTGTGCCCTGACCGCTCCCGGAGGAGGCCACGGCCTGAACCGGAACACTTAGGACGTTCGAAGCAGAGCGCAGCGGAATTTTCACCGACGCATACATTCCGGGGACGAGCAGATAGTTTGGATTGGGAACCTGCACTTCGGTGTGCATCGTGCGCGTTTGCGTTTCAATCTGATCGGAGAACCTGATGATTTTTCCTGTAAACGAACTCTTCGCCTGCGACACTTCAATATCGACGCTGTCGCCCACATGAACGTCAGCGACAGCTCTTTCCGGTACGGGAATTACCAGGCGCAAAGTATCGTTTTGCGAGAGCTGGCACAAAGCCAAGTCGCCTTTGTTCGAAGAAGTTCCCGCCGGAAGCAGCGCGCCGGTGTACGCATAAATTTGCGTCACCACTCCGTCAAACGGCGCGGTGATGCGCGCGTATGCGAACATCGCCTGGTCCTTTCCGAGCGCGGCCTTCGACGCAAGTAGTCCCTGCTCTGCGGCAGCCACGGCGTCTCTTGCGGACGAAACGCCCGCGCTCGCTTGCAGATCCTTGCCTTGCGCGGCGTCGATTTCTTCCTGAGCCATCAGTTCAGGCCGCGATTTTTGCACTTCCGCGAGCCGCGTGTAGGTCAGGTGCGCGACGTTGTACGCAGACTGCGCTCGATTGAGCTCTTCGCGCGCGCGCGAAAGGTCCTCGTTGCTGCGGCGAGCGCCTGCTTCGTCTTGTTGCAACTGCTCTTGCAGCTCGGGAATTTCCAGCTCGGCGAGGAGCTGCCCTTTCTTGACGTGCGTTCCCCAGTCCACGTAGAGCTTCTTGATGTAGCCGGAAACTTTTGCGTACACTTCGATTTCCTGCAGCGGCTCGAATTCGGAAGCGATTTCGAGAGTATTCGAAAGGTTGCGCCGCGCGACCTTCACTACCGGAGCCGTAGGCGCATGCGCCGCATCTTCGGCCTCGGCTTTGCGAGCGTCTCCGCATCCGGCCACAATCCCTGCCAGAAATCCTGTGGAAATCAGCAGTGCGAACCACCTTCGCCTATTGTTTGTTTTCATCGGTGCACCAGAGCGTTCATGAAAATGGTGTTCTTCGGAATTTTAGGCATCAAGACTCCAGCCGTTTTACTGCATCGTGCAACTTTTCCGGCGTAAAGCCACTCGAGCAGCAGAGTTCAACCAGCGATTGTCTCTTCTGTAAGATGGTATTGGCTGCGGAAGGGACGCGCGCGGCGATCTCGCGCGGAATGGTTTGGACTCCGTGGATGTCTCCTTGCAGCAAATCTCCCGGTTTGACGTTCATCCCACCCACTTCTACCGTGCCCCCGAAATCGAAAACATGGGCGTAAGCGTGCGATACGGAAACGTTGCCTGCAAACATTTGAAATGCTGCTGCCCGAAGAGCGCGAAGATCGCGCACCGCTCCATTGGTTACGATTCCGTGGCATCCCAGAGCGGTCAAAATATGTGCGTGGACCTCGCCTACGAAGGCGCCCAAGCCAGGCCTGTTGTCCATATCCTGAATCACTACGACGCGAGGTTCGGGAATTGTCTGAATGTACTCCCACCATTCCGGCCGCGCGTAATAGCTGTGCCCCTCCATCGGCGGATCCGCGCTGCGGATTCTCGCCGTGGCGGCGTAGCCCACCAGTCGAGGAAGCTCCGGGAAAATGCAGCGCACGCTCGAATTTGTGAAGCCTACGTTTCGCAGGCGCACGTTAAATGTTTCGATTGCGCTGGCTACGATGCACGTGCTCAGTTCGCGCAACTTGCTAAGGACCTCGGGCGAGAGAGGTTCTATATTCATGTCGGCTCCTGTCCCGGAAAAGCCCGCCAACAACTCGACGCAGAAGGGGCCCGGGTTCGTTCAAACAATTAAGTTGAAAAGGTTAAGTCGGAACGCACTTGTACTAAGATCGCGAAGTAGGGGGAGAGCGATGCTGAATGGAAACCGTGACCCCGATAGAGGGAGAAGGAAGCGAGATTTCCTCCACCCCGTGATTTCTCGGAGCACGCGGTTGCGGTGGAACAACCTTCGCGATCGGACAGAGCGGCTCTCGCTCCAATACCGCCGGCGACGGACTCACTTTCGTCTTGCTTGCAATATTGATGTAATGCGTGGGATGTGACTGCGGGAAATACTGGCTGTTTTTCGCGAGTGTGGACAAAACCGCTACTGCAAAAAGCAACAGGACGACCGTTGCGATTTGGAGGCTGGCCTTGAGTAAACGGCTATTCATCAATTCATCCACTCTCACTAACACATGACAATTATGGCCGTCTGCCGGTGCGAAGGCAAGAGTAGCGATTCGGGCTGGGTCGAGAACCTGCATCGTGTAAAGCTGCTATCCCAGCTTTCTCCAATCCACGATTGACGCCGCTGACCGGAAACTGGCCCACTACGCGCCGATTTACCGATCGGCCGTTTGGGTAGCAACCTCGCGCCGGGCTGTGATAGCTTCTGCAAAGCATGAGCGAAAACGGCAACATCAGCTCGGCGGTCGAAGAGAATTTCGAAGCGGCGCGCCGGGAAATGGTTGCGAGGCAAATCCGCGAGCGCGGCATCCATTCGCAGCGCGTTCTCGACGCGATGATGGACGTTCCGCGCCACCTTTTTGTCGCACACGACCAAGTCGGCCAAGCCTATGCGGATGAGCCGCTCCCCATAGGCGCAGGCCAAACCATCTCGCAACCGTTTATGGTGGCGGCGATGTCCGAAGCGCTTGCGCTGGAAGGCTCGGAGCGTGTGCTGGAGGTGGGCGCGGGTTCCGGTTATCAGGCGGCGGTGCTGTCACGTTTGGCGCGCGAAGTGATCGCTGTCGAGTCGCAGCCCGCTCTCGCTGCGGCCGCGCGCGAGCGATTGTCGCGCCTGGGCTATTCGAATGTGCGCGTCGAAGAAGGTGACGGGTCGATGGGATGGCCAGCCGTCAATTCTTCGGATGGACCGCCGGCGGCGCAGTATGAAGCAATCCTGGTTTCCGCTGCAGCTCCCGCGGTGCCGCCGCCGCTGGTGGAACAGTTAGCGGAAGGCGGACGCCTTCTGATACCAGTGGGAAGTTCCGAACGCCAGGAATTGCTTCGGATCGTGAAACGGAAGGGACGCACGACGCAACAATCGCTTTACGCCTGCCGGTTCGTTCCGCTGCTGGGGCGCTATGGCTGGAACCCCACAGTCGCCGGATCGCAGCAGGCATGATTCCGCCGCCCGTAGCACTTTCGGTTATCGTCCCCGCTTATAATGAAGAAGGCCGGCTGCCTGGGACACTGACTCGCATGCGCGATTATTTTGCGAGCCGCGGATTTACTACCCACGAACTCGAAATTTTGATTGTCGATGATGGTTCGAAGGATGGAACCGTTCAGGTAGCCGAAAAATGGGCGCGGGATTGGCCCTCCCTGCGCGTAATCTCAAACGGGGACAATCGCGGAAAGGGCTATAGCGTGCGCCACGGCATGCTGGAAGCGCGCGGCCGCATCGCGCTTTTTACCGACGCGGATCTTTCCTCGCCGATCGAAGAGTCGGAAAAACTTCTTGCCGCGATCGATGCCGGGAATCAAGTCGCCATCGGTTCCCGCGCGCTCGATCGTTCGCTGATCTCAACGCACCAGTCGCGGCTCCGGGAACTTGCCGGCATGATCTTCAACGGTTTTGTGCGGATCTCGACGGGCCTGCCCTTCTCCGATACGCAGTGCGGGTTTAAGGCCTTCGTGCGCGAGCCTTCGCGCATCGTTTTCGAGCAGCAGCGCATCGAACGCTTCGGATTCGACCCCGAGGTACTTTTCCTGGCGAAACGCCACGGCTTGCGAACTGCGGAAGTAGCCGTGCGATGGGCGCACGATCCGGCCACAAAAGTTCACATGATTCGCGATAGTTTAATTATGTTCTTCGATCTTGCCTACATCCGCTGGAACTGGCTGCTGGGCCGCTACCCGAAGCGGGCCGGCGAGAAATAGCCCGCTATTCTTTGTGCGGTTGCGCCGTCGGCGGCAGCAGGCCATCGGCCCGCAAATAAGCTGCAGCCATGCTGTAATGGTCGGCAAAATCGTTGGTCAGCGCGATCATGGCCGCTGCGCGAGACAGTTTGTGGTCGCCAAAAACGGTCAACTGCTCGCCGAGATTTGAATCATCCACTTTGGCCATACTCTGCGAGCAAAAATCGAACGACGCCTTCAAGGAAGCCACAAGCTTGTCTTTCGGGTCCGTCTCGCTCGGCTTGTCCTGGGTCGGCACCGGAACGCCGGAAATCTTGGAGCAGAGGCCGTAGTTCGAACCGATCATGTGAGTGACCAGTTTTCCGAACGACATCTGTGCGGGCGTCGGATGAAAACTATATTTGTCCGCGGGCATTTCGTCCGCTGCGGCCACCATATTTTTTGAAAAACGCTCGATGGAGTACCTGACGGCGTTCGATACGGGGTTTGTCTCCGGTTGGCTGGCCTGCTGCGCGCTCGAGGTGAAAGGCAGGAAAGCCAGCGCCAAAATCGCAAGCAAAAATCGTTTGAGATTCAAAGTGTCTCCTCCAGTATTTCTTGCCACCTGAGGATAGTCTCGGTGCGCAAGGCTTACAAGCAATTTGGGGTGGGCCAATAGTAGGTATGCCAGTCGCAGGACGGATCAGAGTGGGTGTTGCTTTATAGGACAAAGTACTTTACAGCGGCCTTTGTCTTAGCTATGCTTTACACATGGCTTACGCGGATCCAGACCGGCAGCACTCTTCGGGCCCTCGCGCCCTGGACGATCACGCTCGCGACAACCTTCGCTTCATTCGCGAGACCATGGAGCGAGCCGGCTCATTCACGGCCGTCCCCGGTTGGGGAGGCGTGGCCATGGGCATCACCGCGCTCGGCGCTGCGGCCATTGCGTCGTCGCAAGCTTCGCCAATGGCATGGCTGCTCACCTGGATCAGCGAAGCAGTTCTGGCCATCGCGATTGCCGCCTGGACCACCTATTCGAAAGCGCGCGCAGCCGGCTCATCACTGTTCTCCGGCCCGGGCCGGCGATTTGTTTACAGTTTTGCGCCTCCGCTTCTGGTAGGCGTGCTGCTCACTGCGTTGCAATTGCGCACCGGCGTGGTCGGCGCGATTCCGGGTGAATGGCTGCTGCTGTATGGCACCGGAGTGGTGACGGGCGGCGCATTTTCAATCCGCGTGGTGCCGCTGATGGGTTTGTGTTTCATGGTGCTCGGTGCAGTGGCGTTGTTCTGTCCCTGGGGCTGGGGCAATATTTTTCTGGCCGCCGGTTTTGGGGCGCTTCACATTATTTTCGGCGCGGTGATCGCGAGGAACTATGGCGGCTAAATCAGGAGCATATCGCGCAGAGCGCGAAGAACCGGGAAAGAGGGGAGCGTCTCGCGCGCGACCGGTGGAGACATCCGCTTCCGATCTCGACCGGCTGATCCACGAACGCGCGCGGCTCGCGATTGTGAGCGCGCTGGCTGTGAATACCTCCCTGGCTTTCAATGAGCTGAAGCAACTTGTACGCGCGACTGATGGCAACCTGAGCGTCCACGCGCGAAAGCTGGAGGATGCCGGCTACATCACCTGCACGAAATCTTTCGCCGGACGCCTTCCCAAAACTGAATATCGCCTTTCGGCGGCGGGCCGGCGCGCCCTGGAAAAATATCTGAATCATATGGAAGCTCTAATTCAAGCGACGCGGGAAGGCTAGAAAGGCAATTTTTCGGGCGGGCATTTTATGAACAAAAGCGTTCTGAAATTGGTCGATCATCCAAGACTTCACGTCGCAATCTTGCTGGACGGAAATGGCCGCTGGGCCGCCTCGCGAGGTCTTGCGCGTTCAGAAGGCCACCGTGCCGGAGTGGACGCAGTCCGGCGCGTTGTACGAGCCGCGCCTTCTCTGGGAATCGGCACGCTCACCCTCTACGCGTTCTCGTCGGACAATTGGGGACGCCCTTCCACCGAGGTCGCTTCGCTGCTAGCGTTGCTCGAAGCTTTCTTTCGCAATGACGCTTCCAAGTGCGCCGCGGAAGGAGTCCGATTGCGCGTGATCGGCCGGCGCGACCGCATCCCGCCTTCCCTCTCGCAGGCCATCGAGGCTGCCGAGCGGATTACCGCTTCCGGGCGGATTCTGGAATTACGCATCGCGGTAGATTATTCGGCGCGCGATTCCATCCTACGTGCCTCTTGCTGGATGCTTTCCAGCCTGGAAATATCGGAGCGCGAGTTCGCGAAAAGGATCGGCGAAGTTACGCATAGCACCGGCCCGGCCCTGGATGTCGATCTGCTGATTCGCACGGGCGGCGACCGGCGCTTGAGCGATTTCATGCTGTGGGAATGCGCTTACGCGGAACTGTTTTTCACCCCGCAAATGTGGCCCGAATTCAATGCCGCGGATCTGGCTGCGGCAGTTCAAGATTTTCTGAAACGCGAGCGCCGCTTCGGAAAATTGCCCGAAGCAGCGGCAAGTTAACAGCCGGCATTCCTCGATACTAAGTCCCTCGGCGCGAGCGCACCATCTCGAACGCTCTTTCGATCACACGCGTAGCCGTCGGAGTGAGCGAAAATCGCGCTAGCTCCCCTTCGAACGCCCAGGCCACGTCAACGACATCGCTCCCCGCACGCGCGATGCCGCTGATCGCTTCGCACAAATAATCCAAAATCACAAAATGATAGCGCCATTTGCCGTCCGCATCCGGCATGATGCGTTCGAACGCTTCGATCAAATCGCCGACGCGCACTTCCAGACCCGTTTCCTCTTGAAGTTCGCGCCGCACTCCGTCGCGCAACGCTTCCCCCACTTCGAGCATGCCGCCGGGAATGGACCATTCGCCTTCCAGTGGCGGGCCGCCGCGGCGAATCAACAGTACGCGATTTTCCGCGATCACAACTCCGCCAACGCCTACCAGCGGATGCTCGGGATATTCTCGACTAGTCACTTTTAGAGGCGTCTCCAGGCAAAAGCTTGACACCGGCGTTATATAATACGCTTCCCGGTGGTAGCGGGCCTTAGCAAGGAGGGAAATCAGTGACCCGATGTCCCGAATGCGATGCCGAAATTGATTTGGACGAAGACGAAGTGGAAGAAGGCGAAATTCTGAGCTGCCATGAGTGCGATGCGGAGCTGGAAGTGACGCAAACTCATCCCGTTCATCTGATCGCGATTGCCGATGACGAAGATGAGGAAGAAGACGAAGAAGAGGATTCCGACGAAGAGGCCGCGGTCGAGGAAGAAGAAGAGGAAGAAGAAGAGGCGGAATAATTTTCGTTCGGTGTCTTGACTGGATTTTTTCTTTTCGCCTTCGGATTGTGTTGCTCGCATGGCAGAGGCTCGATGATTTCAAACTATTCCCGCAGACTTTACGTTTCCTTTTCGCGCGTCACCCGCATGTCCGCAAGCAACTACGCTCGATCGGGCCTTTTTGTTTTGCTGATACTTTTCACGGCTTTCCCGTCTGCTGCGCGGCAAACTAAAGACGAAAAAAAGGCGGAAGCGCAGCTGCGCACCGTGCATGGACTGGTGGAGGACAAAGACGAAGATCCGGTTCCCGGAAGTGTCGTCTATCTTCTAAATGTTAAAACGCAGGCGGTGCGGACTTCTTTTGCCGATGAAAAGGGGCTGTACCGCTTTAGCGGGCTGGATCCCAATGTGGACTATGAAATCCATGCCGAACATGAAGACGTAACTTCTTCCACTCGCACCATCACAAGTTTCGATTCCCGCCGCGATATTGAAGTGAATCTAAAGGTGACCCGCAAGAAAAAACAGTAAACAGCGATGGTGTCTGATTTTTCGGCGCGGTTCACGCGCGCCGCATCGGCGTCATCACGCGCACCGCGCCGGGCTGTACTTCAAACTCCGCCGGCGATTCACCAAGCAGCTCGCCATCGCCATGCACTTTGGCCGGGCGTTCCGCTTCCAGCACGATCCGTTTGCAACGAAACCGGCGCACTTCGGGGAATCCGCGCAAATCGCCGGAAGTCAAAACAATCGGAATCGCCTCCAGCAGGCGCGGCCAGCGAATTTCGCTGATGAACGCAACATCCAGCCAGCCGTCATCCATTTTAGCTTCCGGCGCAATACGGATACCGGAACCGTAGCGAGTGGAATTAGCCACCACAGCGAAAAGAATGCGGCCGTCCCACGGTACGCCATCGATTTCAACGTGCAGATCCATTGCGCGCTCGTGAACGAAGGTCCAAAAAAGGCCTGCGAGATAGCGCGTAACACCCGGCCAAGCTTTGAATTTTGTGTTGGCCAGATGCGCAGCTTCAGCATCAAGTCCCATTCCACCTGCTCCAATGTAATGCGCGACGCGGCCATCGCTGAATCGAACCCGGACAAGATCGATAGGCCGCGGCGTTGATCTTAAGAACGCATCGGCCGCATCCAGCGGATCGATGGGAATGCCGAGGTCCGCGGCGATATCGTTGCCATTTCCGGCGGGAAAAAATCCGGCGATTGCCGGGGTGCCGCGCACGCCTTCAATCAGATGATGGAACGCTCCGTCGCCTCCCAGCGCGACAACGTAACGATACCCGGCTAGAGCTGCGCGCGATGCCTGTTCGCGCAGGTCTTCGGAGCTTTTCGAATAGGAGAAATCGGCGTTGTGCCCGCGCAATTTCAACAGCTTGGCGACGTTCGCTTCGGCGCGCAAAGCTCGTCCGCCTCCAGCCGACGGATTCACGATCACGAGCGTTTCGGTTTTCACGCGAGGATTCCTGTTCAAGGCGCTAGTCTATCGCGAACATCGCAGCGCACGCTTCCCGTGGGCGCAACTGTGCTGTAGAGCCTGCGCGGAGTCAACTTCGGCGCTGCGGCATCGATGCACTTCGAGCGCGGAGATGTTGAAGATTTGACCGATGAGTGGGATGCTATGGCGCGTCTCAAGCCCAGTGGAGGAACTCCTATGAAAATTCGCAGCGCAATTTCGGCATTGGGCTTGGCGGCGCTTTGCCTGATCGCAACCGTCGGCGCGGTCCCGGTTTTCGCACAAGTTCCTCGCGCCGGCACTCCTCAGTGGAGTTATTCGGGGCCCGACGGGCCGGAGCACTGGGGCGATCTAGATCCGAAATTTGCTGCCTGCAAAACGGGACAGCGCCAGTCGCCCATCGACATCAAGGGAGCAGCGCCGGCGGATCTGAAGCCGATCATCTTTGATTACAAGCTCGCGCCGATGAACGTCACCAACACTGGCTATACGATCCTTGTTAAGTATGAAGCGGGGAGCAGCGTTACCGTTGACGGCAAACAATATCCGCTCGTGCAGTTTCATTTTCATCATCCGAGCGAGGAAGAAATTAACGGCCGGAAATTCGATATGGTTCTTCACCTGGTTCACAAACACGCCGACGGAAGCGTAGTGGCCATTGCCGTTCTGCTGAAGAGCGGAAACGAAAACCCGCTCATCCGCGACATCTGGAGCCATATCCCGAAGGAAATCGGCAAAGAAGCCGAGTTCAAGAAAGTGATGATCAACGCCGCCGATTTGCTGCCGGCCGATCAGAATTACTTTGCCTTTGACGGCTCGCTTACAATTCCGCCGTGCAGCGACGTGAAGTGGTTCGTCCTGAAGACTCCCGTAGAGCTCTCTTCGTCGCAGATTGCGGCATTTGCAAGGCTGTATCCGGATAATGCCCGTCCGATTCAGCCCACGAACGGCCGGAAAATCGAGGAGAGCGATTTCACGAAATAGAAAACCCGATCCAGGGGAATCACACTAGGGGTGTGCATGAAATCTGACGGCGCAAAGGCAACAAGAAAGACCAAACGCAAGTTCCTGCGACAATTTCTTTTCCTGCTGATCTTCCCGGCTCTTTGCGCGATTTATACCGCGCCCGCGATTGCTCAGAATCCTTCGGCAGCTTCTCCCATATCGGCGGAGTCCGACAAACTACTCCATCGCATGTTCGCGTCAGGCGATTTTGAAGTGAAGAATTTCGGCCCGGCCCGGTGGCTGGATGGCGGCGATTTCTACACCACGGTTGAGCCGTCGGCGAGCGACAAAGATGCGCAGGACATCGTCCGGTATGAGACTGCCACTGGAAAGCGGGAAATCCTGGTTTCTTCCGCGAAACTCATTCCCGCGGGCGCGAAATCTCCTTTGGCCATAGAGGATTATTCCTGGTCCAAGGACAAGACTCGCCTGCTGCTCTACACAAACTCCACTCCGGTTTGGCGGCAAAATACGCGCGGCGATTATTGGGTGCTCAACTTGCAGTCCGGCGCATTGCGGAAGCTTGGCGGCGACGCGCCGGCTTCGTCGCTGATGTTTGCGAAGTTCTCGCCTGATGGATCAAAGGTCGCTTACGTTCGAGCCAACAATATTTATGTGGAAGATATCGTTGCGGGCAAAATCCTGCCGCTGACTACCGACGGCTCAGCAACGTTGATCAACGGCACTTCTGACTGGGTCTATGAAGAAGAACTGGACGTCCGCGACGGATTTCGCTGGAGCCCCGACGGGCGTCACATCGCTTACTGGCAATTCGACACGCGCGGTGTGAAGATTTTTCCGCTGATTTACAACCTCGGCGCGCCGCACGAAATCGTCACAGGTTTTCCCTATCCGGGCTTGGGTCGCTACCCTTCCATTCTTGATATCCCATATCCGATTCCCGGCACTACGAACTCGTCCGTGCGTGTGGGTGTTGTGGATGTTGAAGGCGGCGACACGCGTTGGATGCTCGTCCCCGGCGATCCGCGCGACAATTACATCGCCCGTATGGATTGGGCCGGAAATTCGAACGAGCTCGCAATCGAGCATTTGAATCGTTTGCAGAATACCGATGATGTTTTGATCGCCGATCGCCCGAGCGGCGCCGTCCGCCCAATTTTTCGGGATCAGGACGCAGCCTGGGTGGACGTAATGCCCGAAATCGCCTGGCTTCACAACGGCGCCGATTTTCTGTGGCTCAGCGAGCGGGACGGCTGGCGGCATGCCTATCTTGTTTCTCGCGACGGAAACAGCGTGCAACTGATTACGCACGGAAATTTCGACGTAATTAGTCTAGGCCGCGCTGACGAAAAGGACGGCTGGCTTTATTTCACTGCGTCTCCGGAAAATGCTACGCAGCGTTATCTTTATCGCACGCGGCTGGATGGTTCCGGAAATGCCGAGCGGGTTAGTCCTTCGACTCTACCTGGAACGCACCATTACGATATTTCTCCCGATTCGCGCTGGGCTTTTCATCAGTATTCCCGCGCCGACCTTACGCCTGTCACCGATCTCGTAGAGCTTCCCACCCATCGGTCCGCGCGGATATTGGAAGATAACTCCGCTCTGCGCGCCAATGCATCCGTGCTTCTTGACACTCCCACCGAATTCTTCAAGCTCGATATTGGCGACGGCGTCACGCTCGACGGCTGGATGATGAAACCGCCGCATTTTGATCCCGCGAAAAAATACCCGGTGCTTGTTTTTGTTTACGGCGAGCCTGCCGCGCAAACCGTGCTCGATGAATGGGGAGCATGGAATTATTATTTTCATCGCGTGGCAGCCGCCGCCGGCTACGTGGTAGTTAGCTTCGACAATCGCGGAACGCCGGCGCCGAAAGGGCGGGCCTGGCGCAAAATTGTTTACGGCGCGATTCAACCCGTCATCGTCAAAGATCAGTCCGCCGCGCTTCAGGCTTTCCTGCGCGGGCATTCGTTTGCAGACGCATCGCGCGTTGCTCTGTGGGGCTGGAGCGGCGGCGCTACCAGCACTCTTTGCTTAATGTTTCGCGCTCCGGATTTGTATAAAGTGGGCATGGCCGTCGCCCCCGTTCCGGATTTGCGCCTCTACGACACAATTTACCAGGAACGCTACATGGGATTGCCGCTGCAAAACGTGGAAGGCTATCGCAACAGTTCAGCGATCAATTTTGCCGAGGGACTGCGGGGAAACCTGCTGATCGTGCACGGTTCAGGCGACGACAACGTGCATTACTCGGGATCGGAACTGCTCCTCAATCGGTTGATCGAACTCGACAAGCCCGTGGATTTCATGGAGTATCCCAATCGCACGCACGCTATTGACGAAGGGCGGGGAACTACACTTCATCTTTACAGCCTCTTGCTGCGTTACCTCGAGGAGCACATTCCGCCCGTGCCCACCGCTCCTTAAGAAAGCACTCGGTGAAGTTGCGTTCGGGAATAGCTTACTTCCCGGTGGCCTCATCGTCCGGAGCAGGTTCGCGCGTACGAAATTGCGTCCAGGGCCCGGCATTCATATCGATCAGCACTGGAGATTGCCAGGAATAATCCGGATGTTTTTCCAGAAACGGCCGCGCTTTAAAATCCGTGCCGCAAGGATGGCCGATGCGCGCCACAAACGTCATCGATTCCGCCATGTGGCTGTCCATCACTTTTCCCTCGACGGCGCCCGAAGGATTGTACGGCGTCTTCGCAAAGCCGGGATCTCCTTCGGTAGCTACATCGCCGTGTCCGCAAAGAGTGCGCCGGTTCGGCCCTGTCTTTTTGGTGTACGTATCGTAATGGTCGGAAAGAAACGCTTGCGCGAGTGTCGTGTCGATTTTTCCTTGGTTTGCCGCCATCAATTCATCCCAGCGGATGTGACGAGCATTCGCTGAAGCTGCAACGTTCGAGGGGTCAAACGTGGTTTCATCTTTCAGCACGTCCGGATCGCTCGGAAAATTCGAGCCGGCGTAATAGCCGTCCTTGGTGCGCCACAATCTGTTATGCAAAAGACCCAGCTCGAAACGCGCAATCTCGCCCGTTTTCCGATCGGCGAGCAACCAGTCGTTCGCGTAGCCGCCATTGTTTCCATCGAGCATGATTTTCACGTACTCATCAATCGAGCCGGCGTATTGCATGGCTTTGCGGGCGCGCACAAATTCCGGCTTCCCGTTCGGGTCCCACCCGTGGAAATCGGTGATGGTGGTCTCGGTGACCATCAGGCCGTTCGAATTCACGCCGAAATCGTCGTCGCTGACGATTACGCCGGGAAACCCGTCCATCAACATGCTGTAGCCCTGCTGCGGCGCAATATCGAAAATAATTTTCCAGCGCGCGCCTTCCAGGTAGCTCGTCCAATTGTTGTGCGCCATCACGATCTGACGGTCTTTCGTGTAACTGCCGGTAGCCACGAACGCGCTGCAATGTTCGGCCGCTGGCGCTGGAGCCGCATTGACGGCGTGCGTTTTTTCATTCAGCCAGGGCACGTAATAATCCGGCAGCTCCATGAACGCGTTCATCGCCACAATGTCGTATAGATCGAGCTTGTATTTTTGCGCCTGCATGCCGTCAACGATCCCTTGCAGCTCCGATTGATATTCGGGATCAATCTTCGGCCAGAGCATCTCGCGCGCCGCGCGCCGGAAGAAATTCCAGTCGCGCTTGGACTCGTGCGTCATCTCCACACTGACTGCCGCAAACGCGTCCGAAATTTCCGGCGCCAAAAGATACCCATGCTGGTAGCCAATATCGTGCGGCGAGCCTTCCAAATGGACGTAAATCCAGCCGCCGCGGTCAAATCGGTACGCCTTCGCCAGAATCGCGTCGCTTGAGCCGCGCTGCCCACGCGAAGCAAGCTCACCCGCGTTTGCACTGGCAACCGTGGAACGCACAACGCCCGGCGCTGCAACGAACGCAATCCCCAGCACGGCCAACATGAGGCACGGGACGCGGTTCCTGGAACTATCCATCGGCTAATCTCCTTACTCTAACGCGCTTGCATTGTAGGCGTGCGTTTCAGCGTGGTCAATGCGCAGCGAGTGCGACCTGCCGGGTCTCAAAAGCATCTTCGTTGACAGCGGTCGATGCGACCGTATAATAAACGTCTGGCCGCGCGACTCCCCAGCAATCGCAGGGCTAACCGATACCCAAACGCATCTTTTTGACGTGTATTTGGGAGATAAGGAACCGTGGCTCTGCTCTACAACTCGGCAATGTGCCTAGCCGCCTGGCTCGCTCCCAGCAATCCGCTCTCCAACTACTGGCGCCGCAATATGGATCCCGATCTCAACCCATTCCGCGGCATCTACCAATTGAATTCCTTCGACCTTGCCATCATGCTGCCGTATTTTTTCGTGATGATCATCCTGGCTGCTTACGGCATCCACCGCTACGCCCTGGTTTACAACTATTACAAAAATCGCAAGCACGTCCCCGGCCCGCCGCCCGAAATTTCGACCTGGCCCAAAGTCACCGTCCAACTCCCCATTTACAACGAGCGCTACGTCATCGAACGCCTGGTCGAAGCCATCGCTCAATTCGACTACCCGCGCGAGCGCCTCGAAATTCAGGTCCTCGACGATTCCACCGACCAGACCCAGCAAGTCGCTCGGGACTGCGTGGAGCGCTACCGCGCCCTCGGCGTGCCCATCTCTTACATCCATCGCGACAATCGCGAAGGTTACAAAGCCGGCGCTCTGCAGGACGGCCTCAGGTCCGCCACCGGTGAATTCGTCGCCATCTTCGACGCGGATTTTATCCCGCCGCCGGATTTTCTGCGCCGCACCGTCCCCTATTTCACCGACGAAAAACTCGCCATGGTCCAAACCCGCTGGAGCTACATCAACCGCCATTATTCCGCGCTCACCGAAGTGGAAGCCATTCTGCTCGACGGGCACTTCGTCATCGAACATTGCGCGCGCTATCGCAGCGGCCTTTTCTTCAATTTCAACGGCACTGCCGGAGTCTGGCGCCGCAACGCGATCGAAGACGCCGGCGGCTGGCAGCACGACACGCTCACCGAAGACACCGACCTTTCGTATCGCGCGCAACTTCGCGGCTGGCGTTTCCTTTATTTGCCGGACATCGAATGCCCTTCCGAGCTGCCCGTTGAAATGAACGCATTCAAATCGCAGCAAGCTCGCTGGGCCAAAGGTTTGATGCAAACCGCGAAAAAAATCCTTCCCCGCGTTCTGCGTTCGAACGAGCCTGCCGCGGTGAAAGCCGAAGCGGTTTTCCATCTCACCGCCAACATCAGCTATCCGTTGATGGTGCTCATGTCCATCATCTTGCTTCCGGCCATGATCGTGCGTTTTTATCAGGGATGGTTTCAGGTGCTGGTGATCGACCTGCCGCTCTTTTTAGCTTCCACCTGTTCGATTTCTTCGTTTTACCTCGCGGCCGAACGCGCCTTGTATCCGAAAACGTGGAAGCGCACGTTTCTGTACCTTCCCTTCGTGATGGCTGTGGGCATCGGCCTTTCCGTGCGCAACGCTCGCGGCGTTCTGGAAGCTATCTTCAACGTGAAATCGGAATTCGTGCGCACGCCGAAATATCGCGTCGAAGCGACTGCCAACGCTACCGCTGACTGGTCCAAGAAAACTTACCGCAAGAGCGCCGGTTTGCAGCCGTTCGCCGAAGTCGCTCTCGGAATTTATTTTTTGCTCGCCGTCGTCTACGCCCTGCAAAATGAAAACTACGCCACCGTCCCGTTCCTCCTGCTCTTCGTGTGGGGTTACCTTTACACCGGCCTAATGTCTCTCGCCCAAACCTATTTCGAGCGCCTCCGTTTCACCGTAGAGTCCCCCGAAGTCCGCCCCGCCTCCACCGGCGCCCCCGGCTTCTAATCGCGATCAAGCTCTCAACGCCCGAGCGCTGCGCTCTAAGGTTTAAATGTAGCGCCGCGGCCTTCAGCGCGGCATCTTGCCTCTGCCTTAGGTTTAAATGTAGCGCCGGGGCCTTCAGCCCGGCATCTTGCCTTTGCGCCCCCCGCTCCCTGTTGCTCACCGTGTCATATGCTGCTATAAGAACCAGCGCCCTCAGACCTCTGGTCGTAGGGTTTAAATGTAGCGCCGCGGTCTTTAGCGCGGCATCTTTCTCTCATGACCGCCACGCCCGCGCTGAAACGCAAAAACATTCGCCTCCCTGCGGGTAATTATCTCGGTCGGAGCTCCTACTTTGTTACTCTGTGCTTCGACGGCCGTCGCCGCCTCGGTGCTAATCCGCGCATCGCTCGTTGGCTGATTACGCGCCTTCAAGAACATGCTGCTGCTTGCCTCTTTTTTATCCATGCCTACTGCGTCATGCCGGACCATCTGCACGCGCTGGCTACTGCCGCCGCAGATGAAAGCAACCTGATGAAATTCGTCGAATCCTTCAAGCAGGAAACCGCGTTCGAATTCGAGCGACGGACGCATCGCCGCCTCTGGCAGCTCAAATACTACGACCGCATCCTGCGCCGATCCGATGCCGCTGACCGCGTCGCTTGGTACATTTGGATGAATCCCGTCCGCCAGGGCATCTGCCGTACCCCTACGGACTATCCGTTCTTAGGTTCCTTCACGGAGATAGGCACAGGATTATTGAAGGGCCCCTCTTCGGAACCGGAATGGACGCCGCCGTGGAAAAAAGAAAAGCTGCCGGGCTAAAGACCCCGGCGCTACATTTAAATCTTTAAGACCCAGCCGCCGACTCTTCCCGCCCTGCTTGCCCAGGTGTTCGTTGGTAAACGAAAATCAATCGCGGAAACGAACCCGCTGTTGCTGTTACCCTAGGTTTGAATGTAACGCTGGGACCCTCAGCCCGACTCCTTGCTCTGCCTTAGGTTTAAATGTAGCGCCGGGGCCTTTAGCCCGGCATCTTGGTTTGTCCTTATTGGTGTAGAGTTATGCTCACACGCACAGGGCCTTGAAACCCGCAAAACAACGTGCTAGCGTTTCGTGTGATTAAAATTGAATATCGTCGAGCGCTTCAACAAAACGCAGTCCCGGCCCCCTGCCCGCCCGCAATCCCAGGTTCACCCGCTACGATGCGCGACCAGATCGAGGTTTCGCTTCGCGGGCCACGGACCGCGGGCCACGGAACACCGCCTCCAACTGCATTTCTACCCGGTTCTGGTCAAAATGTAGAAAACGACGTAACTCACTCAAAACAAACGACCGCGCCATTTCTACCCGGGGCCACAACCGCACCTGAGCGATCAGCTTTTCGCGACGCATTTGGCTGCTCGCGCCCATTTCTAACCGGTTCTGGCTCACAAACAGAATTGGCTGTAACTCACTCAAAACAAACGACCGCGACATTTCTAACCGGTTCTAGAATTGCACGTAAGCCCTCATCGAATTGGCCCATGTTCTCGCCCGGCTCAGTTCACGGAACACGGGTCGCGGTCCACGGATCGCGTCCGTTTACCCTGACGCAGGAAGGGCCGCTAGCCACTCGTCACTCGCCACTCGCCACTGGATTTCTAAAACGCTGCGGTTTGCTGTTGCTTATCCTTGCGTGCGGTTCGTTTCTTTCTCAGGCGCGGTATCGGCAGCCCAACGCGGAATACCAGTCGCGGCGTGCGAAGCTGCGGGCTACGATCAAGGGGCCAGTCGTTCTGTTTGGCTACACCAGCCGTCAGGACGCGGGCGACCTCGCCGTTTTCTTTCAGGAGCAGAATTTTTACTACCTCACGGGGCACAGTGAGCCGGACGCCGCGCTACTTCTGATCCCCGATTCTGCCGGCGCCAATCCCGCCACGGGGCCGCACGAGATTCTGTATCTTCCTCCGCGCAATCCCGCTGCGGAAAAATGGGGAGGTCCCCAGATGGGCCCCGATGATCCGGGCATCGCGGAAGAAACGGGATTCCAGGCGGTCGAGCCTTTCGCCAATCTGCGCGCGGACCTGGCCAATCTCGCCAAAACGTATTCCACGTTTTACACCGAGCTGCCTCCCAAGCAGGAAAAAGGCTACCCGCACCTGACCACCTGGAGCGAATGGGTCCGCAGCAGCGTGCCGCAGTCAACCGTGGAAGATATTTCTCCGGCGCTGGCTGCTCTGCGCCAGATAAAATCCGCCGGCGAAATCGCCCTGATTCAAAAAGCAGTGGACATTTCGGTGGACGCGCAATTTGCCGCGATGAAAATGATGCGCCCCGGACTTTTCGAATATCAGATTGCCGCGCGCATGAAGGAAGTTCATGAAATGGAGGGCTGCTCGCGCGAAGCCTATGCGCCCATCGTCGGCGCCGGACTTTATTCCACGGTGCTGCATTACGACGCGCTGAAGAACGAAATAAAGGATGGCGATGTAGTCGTCATCGACGTGGCCTGTGAATACGGCGGTTACGCGGCGGACATTACGCGCACGCTTCCGGCCAACGGCAAGTTCACCGCTCGCCAGCGCGAAATTTACGAAATCGTTCTGGGCGCGCAGAACGCGGCGCTCGCCGCGATCAAGCCCGGCGCCATGCTCAGGGAGGGACCCAAGAGCGTCCATCAGGTCGCCTACGACTACATCAACACGCACGGCCACGACTTGCACGGCAACACGCTTGGCCGCTATTTCTTTCACGGCGTGGGGCATCATCTCGGCCTCGACGTTCATGACGTGAACGATCGCAGCCCGCTTGCCGCGGGAATGGTAATCACCGACGAGCCCGGCATTTACATCCCCGAAGAAAATATCGGCGTGCGCATCGAAGACGACATCCTGGTCACCCAGGACGGCAACCAGCTCCTCTCCGCGAAACTCCCGCGTACGAGCGACGAAATCGAGAAAATCATGGCCGAAGCCCGCGCCCAATCGCAAGCGCAGCCGCAGCCCCAGCCCTAACTATTCCGAAAGATTATGGAACAGGACTCAAATCGAAGGAGAAGTGGACGACGGAGTTGCACAGCCGGATCGCTCCGGCTGCGCAACCGACCGTCAGTTGTAGGTTACTTTTTTGGTGTAGTCTTGACCGCCGCTTTCCTGGCATCCGCCCCTAACGGAAGCACCTGCTGCTGGATCTGCCCACTGAAAACGCTCTCGGCGATATCGGCGTTGAACTCGTCGCCGCCGTTTTCCATCCAGAACAGCTGGCCTCCGCTAGCCTGATAGATAATGGCTCCGTAGGGAATCTGGAACGCGCCGTCACCCACGTCCACGGTGAACGAGTTCATCAGATAGCGCCCGGCGGAGTTTGTTGTATCCAGGCTGAAAGGGGTCGAGAACGTCCCCGTATCGGAAATCTGACCGGAGACCAGCAACTCCCCCGGATCGCTGACGGTTCCAGCTCCGGCGAAGGTGCCCGAAGTTGTCGTCGATGCCGGCGTTACGTCCTGAGCGTACCCGACGAAATCAAACTCGCCGTTATTGGGAGCGAAATCCTGGAGTCCCAGAGCATAATTTCCCGCAAAAAGCGCGGGAGCCGGGTTCGTTTGAGGAACCAAAACACCCGAGCCGGCAACATTGACGTCGAGATCGGCAACAAGGGCGCCTCCGCCGCCGGAAGCGTTATTCGGATCGCTGATGTTGATGTTGGGGTCCACCATGTAGATTCCGAGAGCGGAGACGTCGAGCAGTAGATCATCGTCGGTAGATCCAATCGTCAGGCTCCCGTACCCATTGCTTTGGATGGAATAGGTACCGTTAATTGCGGCTGCCTCCAAGAAGAAAGGATCCAGACCGGAGTCCGCAGTCTCGTTAACATCCGCGGTGCCGCTAAAGTTATTCGTCACGACGACCTCAGGCCGGACTGAGTTCGCCCGAACTGCGTCAGCGCCAGACGGAACGATCTGACCAACTGCGGTATAGGGAAATCCGGCAGAATTGCTTTGGACGCTGAAGATGGAGGTCAAAAGCGAGGTGTTGTCGAAGGTGTTGTCGCCCTGACCGAAAGCCGAGCCGACCGCGGTGTCGGAACCATCCATGTCGATAATCCGAATCGCTTCGGGACCGACAATGTAATAGACAATTGAGGCGGAAAGACCACCAACGGTGTTGGACAAGGTGCCGGTGCCGCGACCGAACGTGTCTGCGGCCATCAATGTTCCGGTAAAGTTTTGGCCGAGGGTTATGATGCCGTGTCCATCATTGGCGTCCATCAAGCCGTTGCTTAAACTTGTCCCGGACACCGAGAAGACGCCTCCGTAGATGAACGACTCACCTGAATGATCATGCGCACCGGAGAGGGTGAACGAATACCCACCAGACAGTGTGCTGGGCAAAGTCTGCAGATCAAAGCTCCCGCTGGAAGTTGCGCTTCCGTCAGCCTGAACGATAAGCGCATGGCTGTTGTTTACGAAATTGAGCGCGAAAGTTTCGGTAAAGCCGTTCAATCCGAGGTGGGGGTTGTTCGTCTGCAAAATCAGCGTTCCGAGGCCAGTGGCGGGGTCGAACGACAAACTACTGCCCGCCATAATCATATCGCCGCCCCTGGGTGATGAGACGACAATATCGTTGTAGTCTTGCTCGCCTGTGAGGGTGCCGTCGGCGGCAATCGTCACTGCACCTGCGAGAGAATAGGTACCGTTCCCGTCGAAACCGCTCACATAGAATGCATAATTGCCCGCCAGACCCCCGGAAGTGGAGATTTGTACGTTTGCAGTCGCGAACGCCGCGCTATTCGCCGCGGAGGACGCCGTGATGATCACGGGGCCAGCTCCGGGGGGCGCTGTATACATGGTGGCGGTTCCACTTTTGGTAGACGCGGGATTGAATGAGCCGCAAGTGGCGGCCGAGTTGCCGGGAGTGCAACTCCAATTAACGCCCTTGGAACTTCCGGTCACCGCAGCGGTAATCGATGTTGTTGCGCCAGGGGCCAAGAATCCGGGAGGCGCCTGGCTGATGCTAACCAGTATGTTGTTACTGCTCGAACCGCCACCGCAGGCAGCTGTCAGTCCTAGCGCAAGCAGAACGATGCAGAGAGATACGCGATTCATAGCTGGCCTCCTTTGGACTGGGTTGCGGTGGAGGTATTGGCCGCTGGATGTTCCAACGGAAATCCAAATTCGTTCCGAATCGCATAAGTTCGGCCGCCGGTTTGAATGAGGCGAATCAGGAAGAGTTGTTTATTATTTCTCATCGTCTTCATTACTCCCGTCACCTGAACTTGCGCGCCCGGGGCAATAGAAATAGCTTCTTTTCCGTTCAGAGCAAAAGAGGTGAGACTCGCCTGCACCGTGCCGGAAGTTGTTCGGAGCATCAGGCGAGAGGCCGTCGTGCGCCCTTGCAAGGATTTCGACGGAACACTCTGAACGGTGGCGCTGAAAGTGACTTCCTTGCTGACGTCGTACCTCAGCGGGATGGGAGATGCAGTGGTCGCGACAACGGCCTGCGCATGAGCCGGGCCCGCATTCAGAGCGAGGGCCAGAAGGGCCGCGAACCCCAAGCCTTGCAGAATTCTCTTCATTTTTGCCTCCAAGTGGCCTTTCTTTCGATTTGAATTAGAACGAAAAGGTTGACTCGATTCCAATGATAATGTTGCTCTAGTTGCCAATCGATTAAGACATGTACCGCCGCCGATCCGCGGCCTGAAAGCGAATATTGAGTCCCGAATGAACGGACCGAGACCAATCCATCGCAAACTAACCCTTGCGAAAGAAAAAAGTCGCAGCCCTTTCCTCTTGTTCACAAGAATAGATGCGTATTGAGATGCGATTGTTACCAACGACTTCCCTGGAATCCGAAGAAAAGTTCCCGAATCTCAACTTAAGGCGTCGAGGCATGCTGTTTTGGAGGCGTTTTTGACTTTACCTTCGATTGGGTCTAGCTGCCGCCAGTCATCCAGCAGGTTTGACCGATAGGCGTGCAGACCGCTATAATTGGGGCTTCGGTGAAGTATGAGATTTGCGCCGAGAAGGGCCTTGCGTCGTTCGCCGCCCGATTGAAATACCCTCTGCTGGCTCGCACTGTGCCAATGTGTCCGAAGCGGCGGGAAAATATCCCGAAAAGAACCCAGGAGCACCAATGCTAAAGTCGACCCAATTGCGCCCCGGTATGATCATCATGCACGAAGGCGATCTCCACGTGGTTTACAGCGTGGACCATCGCACCCCCGGCAACAAGCGCGGCTCGATGCAAACTAAAATGCGCAATCTTCGCAGCGGCTCGATGATGGACTATCGGTTTCGGGCTGAAGAGTTCGTCGAAAAAGTGACGGTGGACGAGATCGACTATGAATACCTCTACAGCGATGGCGACGGCCACCATTTCATGAACTCCCAGAACTACGAACAACTCGCGCTGCAAAATGACATTGTGGGCGACACCAAGGACTACCTGATCCCCAATCTGTCGGTGAAGATCGAATATTACGACGACAAGCCAATCGGCGTTCTGCTGCCCGACACAGTTGATTTGACCGTGGTCGATACCGAACAAACGATACAGAAAGCCACGGCCAGCGCAGTGATGAAGCCGGCCAAGCTCGAAACGGGCCTGGTCATCAACGTGCCGCCGTTCGTCGGCAACGGCGACAAAGTGAAAGTGGACACCTCCGAAGCTCGCTACATCCAGCGCATCCAATAAGAGTGTGCTAGCCTGATTACAGGCTACGAATGAAACGAAAAAACGCGGCAAAACTTTCCTGAGTCTGGCGGGTTTCAATCTGCGCGCATGGATTTCCTGATGAAGCCGCGGTCTTTTAATCGAGACAGGAATGACAAAATGACGCCGGCAATTTGCCGTCTTTATTTCGTGATGGTCCTGCTGCTTGCTGTTTCCTCCACTTGCCCGGGTCAGACTCCGCAGAAAATCATCGATGAATATTTACGCACGGAAGGTAGCGCAAAAGCGCTGGCGAAAATACAGTCGCTGAGCATTGCAGGCAGTTTGCGCGAGGAATCCACGGACACGAACGGCTCGTACTCGTTAATTACCAAAGCCCCCAATAAAGTTTATTCGGAAATCGTCATCGAGCCGCAGCACACCGTCGCTGCTTACAACGGCATGTCCGCCTGGGGCCAGGATTCCACCGGAACTCCGCACACGCTTACCGGCGCGGAAGCGGCCGAGTGGGAAGCCACCTCGCGCTATTTGAATGGGCATTTGGCGAATGCGAAGAAGGACAAGCTCGGCGCACGATTTGCCGGTGTCGAAAACGTGCGTGGCCGGGAGGCTTATCACCTGGAGTTTTCGCTCGCGCCCGGAGTTACTCGCGAAGTTTTCTTCGATACGCAAACCCATCTCATTGTTCGCGAAATCGTTCCGGCACCTGAACCAAGGCCTTTGGCTGCCAGCGCCAAGCCGAACTCACAAGCGGGAGACGCGCCGGCTGCAAACGCGGCAGACGAAATCGACTATTTCGACTACAAGCCTGTAAGCGGAATCTTGGAGCCCAATCGTATTGAACTGCACCGTGGCGGGCACGTTTATCAGATAGCGATGACCAGGGTTGAAATAAATGCGCCGGTTCAAGACTCCATCTTTGATTTTCCACGCGCGGAAGACCGGCCGCTGCCGGATATCGCCGAGCTGTTGCTCGACATCGATAAAAATCAGAAGACCGTGGACGAAATCCTCAAGAAGTACACCTGCCGTTTGACCGAGGAAGAAGAAAAAACGGACTCGAACGGCCAAGTGACTTCGCGCACGGTGAAGGAATATGACATTTTTTACGTGGGCGAAGAGGAAGTGCGCCATTTGCTGGCCAAGGACGGCAAACCGCTGGAGGGCGATGAAAAGAAAAAGGAGGACGAGCGCTTCAGCAAGGACTTCGACGAGAAGAAGAAAAAGCAAACCGAGCTCGAGAACGATCCTAAAAAACAGGCGAAGCGGGATGAACAAGATCAAGCTCAGATTTCAGATTTCCTCCGCGCCGAGCGCTTCACAAATCCCCGGCGCGAACTTTTCCGCGGCCAGGAAGTGATCGTCTTTGATTTCGGGCCAAATCCGGACTACAAGCCGAAAAAACTAGTTGAGAGCATCGTGCAGAAGCTCGGCGGAGTTCTGTGGGTGGACGAACAAGCCCGAGACGTGGCACGCCTGGAAGCGCGATTCAACGACAACGCAAAAATCGGGGGAGGGATTCTAGCTTCGCTCTCGAAAGGCTCAAATCTGGTCTTCGAACAAACCATGGTCAACGACGAAGTGTGGCTGCCGTCCTACGCCGAAGTTCACGCAGCCGCGCGGGTGGTTTTCTTTAAAGTGAAGGCGAATGAGATCGACAGGTACAGCGATTACAAGAAATTCTCATCCGAAGTAAAGTTGGGCGTATCCACGCCCGTGGAAGAAAATCCCAAGCCATAGTTGGCCAATGAAAGCGGCGGCAGGGTAGCGAGCGGGATACTAGCTCGCAGCGGAAGATTTTGCGCCGAAGACGCGGCGGAAAATTGCGTCCACCGCACGCAGCTGGCGCTTTAAATCAAAAGTGTGGGCCAGAGCTTTCTCGTCGAGGAATTTGCGGATGTTCGCATCCGCGGCGATCCGATCGCGAAAACTTGTCTCGGACTCCCACGCGGACATGGCGTGGCCTTGCACCCATTTGTAAGCGTCTTCTCGCGGCGCGCCGTGTTCCACTAAATCCTGCAAAAGTTGGCCGGAAAAGATCAGACCCATGGTGGAATCGAGATTGCGCTGCATGCGCTGCGGAAACACTTTCATATTGCTGACGATTTCGGTTGCGCGGTGAAGCATGTAATCGACCAAGATCGTGGAGTCGGGAAGAATTACGCGCTCGACCGAGCTGTGCGAAATATCGCGCTCGTGCCACAGGGCGACGTTTTCCAGCGCGGCCATGGAATTTGCGCGGACCACGCGGGCGAGGCCGCAAATCTGTTCGCTCGAAACCGGATTGCGTTTGTGCGGCATGGCTGAACTGCCGCGCTGCTCGCCGCCAAACGGCTCTTCCACTTCGCGGACTTCCGTGCGCTGCAAGTGGCGAATTTCC
>Ga0181525_10000540_pt1 | contig 32935 bp, 31 predicted proteins | sample PEATcosm2014_Bin_48_FD_121100 | JGI IMG/M metagenome (GOLD analysis project Ga0181525, IMG submission 121100) | Peatland microbial communities from MTU Mesocosm Facility, Houghton, MI, USA - PEATcosm2014_Bin06_10_metaG | ecosystem: Environmental > Terrestrial > Soil > Wetlands > Peat | place... | reverse complement strand
TTTCCGGCTCGACAAAGAGCTTCCGGTCGCCGCGGGACTGGGCGGCGGTTCGGCCGACGCGGCGGCGGCGCTGCGGCTCTTGGCGCGCGCCAACGGCCTTGCGCCGGACGATTCGGAGCTCCAGGGGGCCGCGCGCGGGACCGGTGCCGACGTACCGGTCTGCCTCGATCCACGCGCGCGGATCATGCGCGGCATCGGCGATGTATTGTCGGCTCCGCTGTCGCTGCCGCCGCTGCCCGCGGTGCTGGTCAATCCGGGCGTCGCGCTGCCGACCAAGGCGGTGTTTGCCGGTTTGAAGCTAAACCCCGCTCCCCCCGCTCTCCTCGACGAGCGCGCGATCGCACAGATCAGAAGCGGCGAGGAGCTGTTGCGCGTGCTGGCGTCGCAGGTGAATGATCTTGAGGCGCCGGCCATTGCGCTGCGTCCGGTCATCGCCGAAGTGCTGGCCGTGTCGCGCGGCCTTGCCGGCTGCAAGCTTGCGCGCATGTCCGGCTCGGGCGCGACCTGCTTTGCGCTGTTCTCGACCGCGGACGAAGCGGGCGCGGCGCAGGAACTTCTATCCGTTCGACAACCGGCCTGGTGGGCGAAAGCCGTTACGCTGAGCGCATAACAGCTAGTGCGTTCGCGCGATACAGAAGTCCACCGCCTCGGCGAGCGCCGATTTCATCGGCGAATCCGGAAACAGCGCCAGCGCGTCGCGGGCGATGGCGCCGTAATGATGCGCGCGGCCGATGGTGTCTTCGAGCGCGCGATGCTTGGTCATCAGCCCGATTGCGTGTTCGAGGTCGGCCTCGGTGGTCTCGCCGCGCTCGAGCGCGCGCCGCCAGAATTCCCGCTCCGCGTCGGCGCCGCGGCGAAACGCCAGCACGACCGGCAGCGTAATCTTGCCCTCGCGGAAATCGTCGCCGACATTCTTGCCGAGCTTCGCGGCGGCGCCGCCATAGTCGAGCGCATCGTCGACCAGCTGGAAGGTGATGCCGAGATTCATGCCGAAGGAGCGGCAAGCGGCCTGCTCGGCCTTCTGCCGCGAGGACAGCACCGGCCCGACTTCGCAGGCGGCGGCGAACAACTCCGCGGTCTTGGCGCGGATAACGGCGATGTATTCGTCTTCGGTCGTCGCCGTGTTCTTGGCGACCGCAAGCTGCATCACTTCGCCCTCGGCGATAACGGCGGCTGCCGAGGATAGAATCTCAAGCGCTTTGAGGTTGCCCACCTCGACCATCATCTTGAACGCCTGGCCGAGCAGGAAATCGCCGACCAGGACGCTCGCTTCGTTGCCCCAGAGCATGCGGGCGGCGAGCCGGCCGCGCCGCAGCTCGCTTTCGTCGACGACATCGTCGTGCAGCAGCGTCGCGGTGTGCATGAACTCGACCGCGGCGGCGAGCTTGATGTGGCCTTCGCCGCCGTAACCGGTGAGGCGCGCCAGGGCCAAGGTGAGCATCGGCCGTAGCCGCTTACCGCCGGAATTGATGAGGTGATTGGCGACTTCGGGAATCATCGTCACTTCCGAGCCCGTGCGCGTCAGGATGACGGCGTTGACGCGGTCCATGTCGGCGCTGACCAGCTTGACCAGGGGGTCGACCGAGGGTTTATCCGGACTTTCGAAGGGGATGACGACTGCCACGCACGTGTCTCCGTTAACGGACGCGCGAGCATAGAAACGCTATGCTCAAGCGGCAAGTATGTGGCGGCTTAAGATGCAATGGCCGCGGTGCCGTTTTCGTGAATGCCGGTAGCGCCATGCGCGGCGAAGACCGCTGGCGGAGCTCTTAGAAAGATGCGCGAACTCGTTCGCACCAACGATGCCGTCGTGATCAGCGCAATCGAGGCGCTGCTGAAAAGCGCAAACATCGGTCATATGGTCGTTGACCGGAATATGAGCGTGCTTGAGGGCTCGATCGGCATTTTTCCGCGCCGTATTTTGGTGGAGGATGACCAGATCGAGGCCGCGTGGACGCTGCTTGAGGATGCCGGATTTGGCAACGAGATCCGCCGCGACGACCGCTGAAGCGGCGCAGCTGAGCGAAGATGCCGTGCTTGGCGGCCGGCTCATGTTGCGCCAGCCGCGCAAGGGTCATCGCGTCGGTCATGATGCGATCCTGCTGGCGGCCGCATGCTCGGCGCAGCCCGGCGATCATGTGGTCGAGCTTGGTAGCGGCGTCGGCGCCGCCGGTCTCGTCGTCGCCCGCCGTGTCGACGGCGCTTCCGTTGTTCTAGTTGAGATCGACCAGTTGCTCGCGGAGCTGGCCAGCGCAAATGCCGAGCGCAATGGCCTCGCCGGTCGCGTGCGGTCGGTCTGTCTCGATGTGACGGGCAAACCGGCGGCATTCGCCGAAGCGGGATTGAAGGCCGGCGCGGCCGACCTCGTGCTGATGAACCCGCCGTTCAACGCGGCGCAAAATCCGTCGCCCGATCCCGCCAGGCGGCTCGCACATGCGGCCGGCGAGGATACGCTCGCCTCGTGGGTCGGCACCGCGACGCGACTACTCCGCCACGGCGGCATCCTGACGCTGATCTGGCGTGCGGATGGCTTGCATGCGGTGCTTGCCGCGCTGGCGGAGGACTTCGGCGCGGTCACGGTGTTGCCGGTACATCCGAAGCCCGAGGCGCCGGCGATACGCGTGCTCGTGCGTGCCGTTAAAGGCGCGCGTTCGCCGCTTGCGGTGTTGCCGGGGCTTGTTCTCGCCGCTGCGGACGGCAAGCCGACGGCGCAAGCGGAGGCGGTGCTGCGTGACGGTGCGGTGCTTGGGTTGGCGGCGGACTAAAAGCGGAGCAGCCGCATAGCCGTTAGGCTTTCGCGGCGATCGAATCCGGTGACTTTTGCGAAGGAGCGGTGGTCGGGCGACGGAAGGGAAGATACGAAAAACCGACAATGACGCCGATCAGCATCAAAAGCATATATATTTTCATTGCCCGTCCAATCGCATCCGCATTGCTTGCCCGAAACGAGTAGCGGCCTACGGCGTTAACAAACGGTTACTTGAGCGGGCGCTGTCGGGACCCTATGTGCATGTCATGACAGAGCCATCGGCGAACCGACGCCCCGACAGCGGTTTCACGCGCGTGCTGACGGGTTTGCGAGAATTGTTGCCGCAGCGCTTTCGCCGTGATCGTCCGGTGGTGCCGGTGGTGCGGCTTACCGGCGTCATCGGATTGTCGACGCCGCTGCGCCAAGGCCTCACCATCGCGGGGATTGCCCGCACGCTCGACCGGGTGTTCGCCGTGCGCAACGCCGCGGCCATCGCGCTGGTGATCAATTCGCCCGGCGGGTCGCCGGCGCAGTCGCATCTGATCTTCCGCCGCATCCGCGATCTGGCGCAGGAAAAAGGCCGCCGCGTCATCGCCTTTGTCGAGGATGCGGCCGCTTCCGGCGGCTACATGATCGCCTGCGCCGCCGACGAGATCATCGCCGATCCGAATTCCATCGTCGGCTCGATCGGCGTGGTCGGCGGCTCGTTCGGCTTCGACAAACTGATCGCAAAAATCGGCGTCGAGCGCCGCCTCTACACGTCCGGCGAGCACAAGGCCATGCTCGATCCGTTCCTGCCCGAAGACCCGACCGACGTCGCACGGCTCAAAGGCCTGCAGCGGGAAATTCACGAAGACTTTATCGCGCTCGTCAAATCGCGGCGCGACGGCCGGCTCAACGGCGCCGAAACGGACCTTTATTCCGGCGAGTACTGGACCGGAAAGCGCGCGCTGGCGCTGGGGCTGGTCGACGCCATCGGCGATTTGCGCTCCACCTTGCGGGAGCGGTTTGGCGACAAGGTCTACATGCCGCTGATCAGTTCGGACCGCGGCTTCCTCGGCCGCCGCATTTTTGGCATCGGCGGCGGCGCGATCGGGCCGGCCGGCCTTGCCGATGACATGATCGCGGCGCTTGAAGCCCGCGCGCTGTGGTCGCGTTTTGGAATATAGCAGCGGCCTGGGCTAGAATTCCCGGTACCGATCGGAGATGGCCATGCCAGTATTCGCCTTGGCGTTTGGACTGTTGGGGACGGCGGTACTGGTGCGCTGGTGCGTCAAAGGGGTGAAGCGGGCCAACGCCGAACTCGAGACCGGGCGCCGCCGCGCAACCGTCGAGCCGGTCGATCGCAACGCGCTACCGACCTTGCGGCGCGATCCCACCACCGGCGAGTACCGGCCAGGTAAGTAGAACTCGAGCCGCTTACCTCTCCCCAGCGGCGGCAGGCGATCATCATCGCAAGGCTTGACCGCAAGCCGGGCTTCCACCAACAACGTCGCCGATGAGTTCGCCAGCCAACGACGGCTTGCCACCGCATATGCGTCCCGAGCGCTCGTTCCAGGGGCTCATTCTCGCTTTGCAGCGGTACTGGGCGGATTGGGGCTGCGTGATCTTGCAGCCTTATGATATGGAAGTCGGCGCCGGCACCTTCCATCCGGCTACGACTTTGCGCGCGCTCGGCCCGAAGTCGTGGAACGCGGCTTACGTGCAGCCGTCGCGCAGGCCGAAGGACGGCCGCTACGGCGAAAATCCCAATCGCTTGCAGCATTACTACCAGCTCCAAGTCATCCTCAAACCTTCGCCCGACGACTTGCAGGAGCTTTATCTCAAATCGCTCTATGCGATCGGCTTCGATCCGAAACTTCATGACATCCGCTTTGTCGAGGACGATTGGGAAAGCCCCACCTTGGGCGCCTGGGGACTGGGCTGGGAATGCTGGTGCGACGGCATGGAAGTGTCGCAGTTCACCTATTTCCAGCAGGTCGCGGGCTTTGAATGCGCGCCGGTTTCGGGCGAGCTGACCTATGGCCTTGAACGGCTGGCCATGTATGTGCAGGGCGTGGAGAACGTCTTCGCGCTCAACTTCAACGGCCGCGAGGGCTCGGACAAAGTCACCTATGGCGACATCTTCCTGCAGGCCGAGCAGGAATTTTCGCGGCACAATTTCGAATTTGCCGACACCGATATGCTGTTTGAGCAATTCCGCTTTGCCGAGCAGGCCTGTAAGAAATATCTCGAAGCGGGCTGGGAGGTCGGCGGCGAGCGCGGCAACCGCGGCCGCCATCTGATGGCGTTGCCGGCTTACGATCAGTGCATCAAGGCCAGTCATGTGTTCAACTTGCTCGATGCGCGGGGCGTGATTTCCGTCACCGAGCGGCAGAGTTACATCTTACGGGTGCGCGAACTCGCCAAGGCGTGCGGCGAGGCGTGGCTCGCAACCGAAGGCGGAGGGCTTTAGCAAATGAGTGAAATGCCAGAAATCGGCGGACGCGCGCCGATCCCGGTCGAGGTCGAAGCCGGCAAGAGCTATTGGTGGTGCGCCTGCGGGCGCTCGGCCAAGCAGCCGTTTTGCGACGGCTCGCACAAGGCCACGAGCTTCAAGCCGACCGAATTCAAGGCGGAAAAATCCGAGAAGGTGTGGTTCTGCACCTGCAAGCGGTCGTCGAAACAGCCGATGTGCGACGGCACCCATAAGACGGTGTGAGCATAAGGCGGTGTCAACATTCCCCTCCCCACCGCAAGCGGGGGGAGGGAACGAACGAGATAGCGCCCGTTATGCCTGATCTTCTGTTTGAACTGTTCTCCGAGGAAATTCCGGCGCGCATGCAGGCGCGCGCGGCGGATGATTTGCGCAAGGCCGTGACCGACCACCTGGTCGATGCCGGGCTGGTTTACGAAGGCGCGAAGGCTTTCGTGACGCCGCGGCGGCTCACGCTTGCGGTACACGGGCTGCCGGCACGGCAGCCGGACGTGCGCGAGGAGAAGAAGGGCCCGCGGGTCGGCGCGCCGGAAGGCGCCATCGCCGGCTTTGTCAAAGCCGCCGGGCTGAAATCGATCGGCGAGGCGAAAGTGCAGGCGGACAAGAAGGGCGACTTCTATGTCGCCGTGATCGAAAAGCTGGGGCGACCAGCAATCGAGGTGATCGGCGAAATTCTCCCCGGCGTGATCAAGACTTTCCCCTGGCCGAAATCCATGCGCTGGGGCGAAGCATCGAAGGAGCCCGGCGCGCTTACCTGGGTGCGGCCGCTGCATTCGATCGTCGCCACTTTCGGACCGGAGACCGAGGAGCCGGATATCGTGCCGTTCCAGGTCGGTGGCATCGCCGCCGGCAACGAAACGCGCGGCCACCACTTCATGGCGCCCAAGCCGTTCAAGGTACGCCGGCTCGACGATTATTTGCACAAGCTCGGCCATGCCAAAGTCGTGCCGGACGCAGAACGGCGGCGCGACATCATCCTTGCCGAAGCCAAGCAGCTGGCATTCGCGCAAGGCCTCGAACTCGTCGAGGACGAGGGGCTCCTGGCTGAAGTCATCGGCCTGGTCGAATGGCCGGTGGTGCTGATGGGCTCTTTCGAAGAGAGCTTCCTGCACATCCCGCAAGAAGTGATCCGCGCCACCATCCGCAACAACCAGAAATGCTTTGTGCTGCGTGACGGAGCGCATGCCAAGCTGGTCAACAAGTTCATCCTCGTCTCCAACATCGAAGCCGAAGACGGCGGCAAGGCGATCGTCGCCGGCAACGAGCGCGTGATCCGCGCGCGGCTTTCCGACGCGAAATTCTTCTATGAGACCGATCTGAAGACGCGTCTCGAAGATCGGCTGCCGAAATTCAAGGATATCGTCTTCCACGAAAAGCTTGGCACGCAGGCGGAGCGAATCGAGCGCATCGAGCGGCTCGCGGCCGAGTTGGCGCCGCTCGTCGGCGCCGATGTGGAAAAAGCCACACGCGCTGCGCGGCTCGCCAAGGCAGACTTGCTCACTGAGATGGTGGGTGAATTTCCCGAGCTGCAAGGCACGATGGGGAAATACTACGCGCAAGAGCAGGGTGAGGACGAAGCGGTCGCGCAGGCCATCGAGGATCATTATCGGCCGAAAGGGCCTGATGATTTCGTGCCGTCCGATCCAGTGTCAGTCGCGGTCGCGCTGGCGGACAAGTTCGAGATGTTAATCGGCTTCTGGGCGATCGACGAGAAGCCGACCGGTAGCAAGGACCCGTTTGCAATAAGAAGAGCGGCATTGGGTGTAATAAATCTAATATTAGATAACGGACTTCATATCGCTTGGATACGTTCCGGTTTGGCTGCGCTCGCGACGTCGCAGTTACTCGTGGGTCTCAGAATTGGTGAACTGCTGGGTCAGCAAAGAGCCGTCGAAGCACTCGGTGAAGTTGGTTATCCATCAGCAACCGTAAAGCGAATGCACGAGTTAATTTTGGCGGAGACGAGTCCGGACGCAGCAAAGCGGTTTGCAGCAGCGACCACACAATATTCGTGGGAGCTTTTCCACGGTGTGCTTGGTTTCATAGCAGACCGTCTTAAAGTTCAACTCCGCGATCGCGGTTCTCGGCACGATCATATCTACGCTGCATTTTCAATCGAGAATCAGGACGACCTTCTTCTCATCGTCCGCCGTGTCGAGGCGTTGGGAAAATTTCTCGACACGGAAGACGGAAAAAATCTGCTCGCGGGTTACAAGCGCGCGACTAACATCATCCGCATCGAGGAGAAGAAGGACAATCGCGACTATACCGGTGCGCCCGATCCGAAGTTCTACGAGCTGCCGGAGGAAAAGTCGCTGGCGCGGGCGATCGATGTCGCCAAAGCCGACGCCGAACGCGCGATTGCGGTTGAGGATTTCGAGGCCGCCATGCGCGCCATGGCCAAGCTTCGCCCGCATGTCGACGCCTTCTTCGACAAGGTCACGGTCAATGTCGATGACAAGGCATTGCGCGAAAATCGCTTAAAGCTGCTCAACGAAATCCGCGCCGCCACGCGTGCCGTAGCGGATTTCTCGAAAATCGAGGGCTGAATCCGGCCGTGTCGGCGCTCCCCGGGCGGGGTTACGAATTTCCCGAATTCTGCTAGAAACCGAACGCGCGCTCGCGCGTTATCCATTCATTCTGCCGGTTTCGCGCGACTGCCATTAGCTTTAAATCTCCCCCAACCATTCGAGGGCAAATCATGGTCGTCACCGCCGCCCATATCACGCCGCTTGTCGCCATTCTCGCCGGCATCTTGATCCTTATCGTCCCGCGGCTGTTAAACTATATCGTCGCGATCTATCTCATCTTTATCGGCGTGGTTGAGCTCAACACCGTGCATCACTGGGTCAACTTCCATTGAGATTCTTCGTTGGCGCATGATCTTTTTCGGAAAACCGGTAGCCACTTTTCCGGATCATGCGCTGGCCATGCGCCGGCCGGCGTTGCATTCGCCGCCGGCATCTGCATTAAGAAGGCGCCCCCGCACCCCATAAAACCGAACGAGACCAATGGCGAAATCGCGTTTGAAAATTTCCCGTCAAGCCGTGAAAAAATCCAAGCGGGCCGTGCCGCAACGTCCTCGCGTGGCCGGCGCAAAGGCGAGGGCGGCGAAGCCCGCGGCGGTCGTCGGCAAAAAGGGCAAATGGGTCTACGCCTTCGGCGGCGGCAAAGCGGCCGGCCGCCCCGGCATGCGCAATCTCCTCGGCGGCAAGGGCGCGGGACTGGCCGAGATGGCGCAGCTCGGTCTGCCGGTGCCGCCCGGCTTTACCATCACCACCGAGGTCTGCACCTACTTTTACGACCACGGCAAAAACTATCCGAAGGATCTGAAAGCGCAGGTCGAGGTAGCGCTCGCCGAAATCGGCCGTTTGACCGGCAAAAAATTCGGCGACGGCGAAAATCCGCTGCTGGTTTCGGTGCGCTCGGGGGCGCGCGCCTCGATGCCGGGCATGATGGACACCGTACTCAATCTCGGGCTCAACGACGTGACGGTCGCGGCGCTGGCGGCGAAATCCGGCGACTGGCGTTTCGCCTACGACAGCTACCGGCGCTTCATCACCATGTATTCCGACGTGGTGCTCGGCATTGCCCACCATCACTTCGAGCAAATCCTCGACGAGCACAAGGATCGCAACGGCTTTACGCTCGATACCGATCTTGAGGCCGCCGATTGGGAGCAACTGATCGGCGAATTCAAGAAAAGCGTCGAAAGCGAAACCGGCAAGCCCTTTCCTCAGGACCCGCACCAGCAATTGTGGGGCGCGATCGGCGCCGTGTTTGGCTCGTGGATGAACCAGCGCGCCATCACCTATCGCCGCCTGCACGCCATTCCTGAAAGCTGGGGCACCGCGGTGAATGTGCAGGCGATGGTATTCGGCAATATGGGCCAGACCTCGGCCACCGGTGTCGCGTTTACCCGCAATCCCTCGACCGGCGAGAGAAAACTCTACGGCGAATTCCTCATCAACGCGCAGGGCGAAGACGTGGTCGCCGGCATTCGCACGCCGCAGGAGATCACCGAGGAAGCGCGCCGGCATTCCGGTTCCAACAAGCCGTCGATGGAATCGGCGATGCCGCAGGCGTTTGCCGAGTTGAAGCGCATCCAGGCGTCGCTGGAAAAACATTACCGCGACATGCAGGACCTGGAATTCACGGTCGAGCAGGGCAACCTGTGGATGCTGCAGACGCGCAGCGGCAAGCGCACCGGCAAAGCCGCCTTGCGCATTGCGGTCGAGCTTGCGCAGGAGAAACTCATCACCAAGGAAGAGGCGGTGACGCGGATCGATCCCGCCGCGCTCGATCAGCTTCTGCACCCGACCATCGATCCGGCGGCCGATCGTAAAATCATCGCCACCGGTCTGCCGGCTTCGCCGGGCGCCGCCTGCGGCGAGATTGTCTTCTCGTCCGAAGACGCCGAATTGCTGCGCAGCCAAGGCCACAGGGTGATCCTGGTCCGCATCGAGACCTCGCCCGAGGACATTCACGGCATGCATGCCGCAGAAGGCATCCTCACCACCCGCGGCGGCATGACCTCGCATGCGGCGGTGGTGGCGCGCGGCATGGGCAAGCCCTGCGTCGCCGGCGCGGGCGCCCTGCGCGTCGATTATCGCGCTCAGACCATGACCGCGGGCGGCGTGACCATGAAAAAAGGCGATACGCTGACCATCGACGGCTCGACCGGCCAGGTACTGGTCGGCCGCGTGCCGATGCGCGAGCCTGAACTTGCCGGCGAGTTCAACACGCTGATGGTGTGGGCGGACGCGGCGCGAACGCTCAAGGTGCGCGCCAACGCCGACACGCCGGCGGATGCGCGCGCGGCTATCAAATTCGGCGCCGAGGGCATCGGTCTGTGCCGCACCGAGCACATGTTCTTCGAAGAAGATCGCATCCGCGCCGTGCGCGAGATGATTCTCGCGGAAGACGAGAAGGCGCGCCGCGCGGCGCTCGCCAAGCTGCTGCCGATGCAGCGCGCGGATTTTCTCGAACTGTTCAAGATCATGGGCGCGCTTCCGGTCACCATTCGGCTGCTCGATCCGCCGCTGCACGAATTTTTGCCGCACACCGAGGCCGAGATTGCGGAAGTCGCGCACGCCATGGGCGCGGATCCGAAGAAGCTCGCCGACCGCGCCCGTGAACTGCACGAGTTCAATCCGATGCTGGGCTTCCGCGGCTGCCGGCTCGCCATCGCCTATCCGGAAATCGCCGAGATGCAGGCGCGCGCCATCTTCGAAGCCGCGGTCGAGGCCGGCCGCGCAACCGGCAAGCCGGTTGCGCCGGAAATCATGGTGCCGCTGATCGCCTCGAAGGCCGAGCTTGATATCGTCAAGGAGCGCATCGACGCCATGGCGGAAACCGTCGCCGCCGAAACCAAAGCCGCGGTCAAATATCAGGTCGGCACCATGATCGAGTTGCCGCGCGCGGCGCTCTTGGCCGGCGAGATCGCGGCGACCGCGGAGTTCTTCTCGTTCGGTACCAACGATCTGACGCAGACCGCTTTCGGCATCAGCCGCGACGATGCCGCGAGCTTCCTCGGCATCTACGCGTCAAAGGGCATCATTCCCGCCGATCCGTTCGTCTCGATCGATCGCGACGGCGTCGGCGAACTGGTCCGGATCGCCGCCGCGCGCGGCCGCAAAGTGCGCAAGAATCTCAAACTCGGCATTTGCGGCGAACACGGCGGCGATCCGGCTTCGGTGACGTTCTGCCACGAAGTCGGTCTCGATTACGTGTCGTGCTCGCCGTTCCGCGTGCCGATCGCGCGGCTCGCCGCCGCGCAAGCCGCGCTCGGCAAGAGCGCGGCGTCGACCGCGTAGTGTATGATCCAGAAAAGTGGCAGCCGGTTTTCCGAAAAGATCATGCACCACCGAAATGAGCTGCACCACGTTGCAGTCTAGTTAACAAAACGACAATAGCTGCATAACGCTGCGCGGCGCCGCCCGCAGCAACAATCGAAAACTCGCGCCCGCACGGCTCCCGCCGCGCGGGAAACGCGCCGCGCATGCGAGTTAACAGGTCTGCAAGGTTAACCCGACAATATTTGAATGTGTCGCATTCGCGCCACTACAGCAACGTTTGCTGAAGGACGGGGAAGCGTCGCTTTGTTGAAGCGCGCGTGGGTGGGAGATGTTGGCGTTGCGTAGCCTGCCGATCGCGGGGGTCTCCGGCCCGTTTTGGTTGAGCGCGCTGTGTACGGCGTTCGCGCCGACGTCGATCGGCTATCAGGATCTCACCGCTCTGCTCGCGCGTCAGCCGGGAATTTCCGAACGCTGGCACGCACACCTGATTGCATCGCCGTTCGGCACCATCCATGCCGCCACTTTCAGTTTCTCGCGGCCGATCGGCACGACGATGCCCGAACCGACTGCGGTCGAGTCGGTCAATTACGATCCGCGCTCGCTCGACGTGAAAGTCTGGTCGGGGGGCGCGACCCCGCTTGTGCATCCGCTGCTCGAGGTCGAATATCCGACCGTTAATCGCGCGCGGAAGGGCGACCGACTGCCATCGTCGCAAGCTTCACCCGATGCGGCCCAACCGGCGGTACTGCCGCAACTGCAGCCGGTCGACACGCCGGCTATGCAGCCGGCAAGCCCGCCGGCGTTTTTCGTCGGACCGCGGCCGAAGAGTGCCGAGACACCGGCGATCGAGCCGGCCGCCGCGGCGGCGGACGCCGGGATCGATGCCTTCGGCTTCCTGCCGGCGGCGGACTTGCCACAACAGACGGCAAACAATGCGGTAGCCCCGCCTTTGTCCATTCTGCCGCACGCGCAGGACGATGAACGCAATGCAGAACCCGACGACGATGCCGCGCTTCTCGACAAGCCGCCGGAAATTCCGGCGGCGAGCGAGAGCAATGCCGCAGCGGCCGGGCCGTCGCCGTTCTCCTCGCTGTCCTTCCGCCAGGAGGATGCCGGCGAACGCAATGCCCAACTTTATTTCGGCGGTTCGGCGCTTGGCTTGCGCGGCGGTTTGGAACGATGGGCGCCGGGCGCGGAGCCGGTGTTGGTGCCGCCGTCGCTCGATCCCGAACTGAAACTTTCGGCGCTCAATGGCACGCCGCCGGCGGCCTCCGCCGGCGAGACCATCGCCGGCAAGGACAATATCAGCTTGTTCAAGAGTCCGGCCGAGCGGCTCGGGCTGGAGGGCAAGCCGCGCATCAAGGCCGAGAAATGTCTTGCCGACGCCGTCTATTTCGAGGCGCGCGGCGAGCCGCTGCGCGGGCAGATGGCGGTCGCCCAAGTGGTGATGAACCGCGTCTTCTCCGGCGTCTATCCCAACGATGTGTGCGGCGTCGTCTATCAAAACGCCGAGCGGCATCTCGCCTGCCAGTTCACCTTCGCCTGCGAGGGCAAGGATCTGAGCAAGATCGACGAACTCGACATGTGGGAGCAGGCCAAGCGTATCAGCAGGGACATGCTCGACGGCAAGGTCTGGCTCACGGAAGTCGGCCACGCCACCCACTATCACGCCTACTGGGTGCACCCGAGCTGGGTTCACGAGATGAACAAGATCTACCGGCTTGGGGTTCATACCTTCTACCGGCCGCGCGCCTGGGGCGACGGTTCGGACGCTCCGATCTGGGCCACGGAGCCGGCGGCTAAACCCGCCGAGACTGGCGCCGAGGCGCCGCACGCGGCAAAAGAGCCGTCGAAGTCTCCGCAGGCGGCGACGACGCCCGACGCCGACGCCGCCAACAAACAACGCACCGCCAAACTTTAATCGTACGGTCTTGTGCGCGGCAAATCCGTCCGACACACTCTGACGCTCGGCTGAAGTTGGGGTGAAGGCGTGAGCACATTCAAGGCAATCGTTATCGACAAAGGCGAAAGCGGACAGACGGTCCGGCTCGCCGATTTCGACGAGAAGGATTTGATGGATGGCGACGTCACTGTCGCCGTCGAATACTCGACGCTCAATTACAAGGACGGGCTGGCGCTGACCGGCAAGGCGCCCGTGGTGCGCCGCTTCCCGATGATTGCCGGCATCGATTTTGCCGGCACGGTGGAATCCTCCTCGCACCCAAATTGGCAACCCGGCGACAAGGTGATCCTCAATGGCTGGGGTCTCGGCGAGACCGATCTCGGCGCCTATGCCGCAAAGGCGCGGGTGAAGGGCGACTGGCTGGTGCGCCTGCCTGCAAGCATGAGTGCGCGCGAGGCGATGGCGATCGGCACCGCCGGCTACACCGCCATGCTTGCGGTCGTGGCGCTTGAGCGCGCCGGCGTTGCGCCGGCGCGCGGCCCGGTGATCGTCACCGGCGCTGCCGGCGGCGTCGGTTCGGTCGCGATCGCGCTCTTGGCCAAGCTTGGCTATGCGGTCATGGCCTCGACCGGGCGGCCGTCGGAGGCTGCCTACCTCAAGGGCCTTGGCGCCACCGAGGTGATCGAGCGCAGCGAACTGACCGGACAACCGCGCGCGCTCGACAAGGAGCGCTGGGCCGGCGGCATCGACTCCGTCGGTTCCGCGACGCTCGCCAATGTGCTGTCGATGACGCGCTATGGCGGCGCCATTGCCGCCTGTGGACTTGCCGGCGGAATGGACTTGCCGACCTCGGTTGCTCCCTTCATTCTACGCGGGGTGTCGCTTCTGGGTATCGACTCGGTGATGTGTCCATTGCCGCTGCGGCACGAGGCGTGGCGCCGGCTCGAGACCGACCTCGACCGCGCCAAGATTGCGGCAATGACCACCGAGATTGGGCTTGCCGACGTGATCGAGGCCGGGGCGCGCATCATGGCGGGAACGGTGCGCGGGCGAATTGTGGTAAAAATTCGGTAACCGACGGCAAAATCTGCGCAGGAAAATAGCAGCAACTTCAGCTATCGTGCGAGGCCACATGGTAAGGGGACGGTTAAGAAATTTTGCTAATCTCGCCATCGCGTCGAAACTGGAGTCTACGATGTTGCCGCGCGTTGCCGTTATCGTCTGTGCGTGCGTTCTAGGTATCGCTTCCGCCGCCGCCGAAGAGCTTTCACCGGACCAGGCCAGGGCGTTCGTGGTCGGAAAGCTGTTCACTTACACTTGTTTCGACGGCACCGCCGGAATGGGGCGCATCTTCCCCGACGGCTCGGTCGTCGGCACCATCCGGCCGGGCGGCGCCGGCGAGGTTCATTTCGCCACTTTGCCGGCCGGCACGCTGCGCGTCGAAGGCAAATCCATGTGCGCCCATCTGTCGGGTCTGCCGCTGGAGCCGTGCTTTAAGGTCGAGAAGATCGACTTCCGCAGCTTCCGCGGCTCGGTTTCAGGCATGGGCTTTGCCTATTGCGATTTCGCCCAGCATAACCCGCGTGCGCAGATCATAAGCCGCCCGGCGCAGGCGCCGGACCGTCCGCTGCCGCTCACGCCCGTTCATGCGGCCCCGGTGACGCCGGTCAACGCCATGCCGATCGCGACGTTGCGGCCGGCCATCGAAGAATAATCGTCACTCGAGATCGAGCCGGAACGGTTCGCCTTCCGCGGCCATGGCGCCGCGGCCGATCATTTCGATCGCCGCGACCATGCGGCCGCCGCGGCCAAGCAGCCGGTCGGCGAGCGAGACGATGCGGCTATTCGGCGTAGCGGTCGCCGAGGCCTCGCGCAGCGCAAGCGCGATGCTTTCCTCATCGCGGTGCGGATTGAGCGCGCAAACCGCGGCAAAGGCGCTGGCCGTCGACCGGCTGATGCCGGCGTAGCAGTGCGCCACCAGCGGCGCGCGGCGGTCCCAGCGGCGCACGAAGCGCAACAGTTCGGCGATGTGCGCTTCATCCGGCATGATGTAGCCGTCGAGCGGCGACGAAATGTCGTGCAGCTGCAGCCACAGGTGATTTTCCTCGTCGACGGCGGGCGGCCGGTCGATGCGCGCTTCGTCGCCGATCAACGACACCACATGGCGGGCGCCGGTATCTTCGACCGTGGCATGCAGGCGGGCGAGGGAGCAGACGTGAATCATAGAATCAATTCTTGCTTGGCTTAAGTCTCATATAGGAATCCGCGACGGCACAAGTATGACGTTCCAAGGTTTTTGTTGGTGCATGATTTTTTCGGAAAACCGGCGTCCCCCTTTTCCGGATCATGCACTATGCACTCGTGAGCTTCTTGATGCGCTCGAGATAGCGCGCCTGCGCCGTTTCCGCCGGCCAGGGTTTGAGGTAATCGCGCTCGATTGGGCTCGACACCACGGGCGGCCGGCCGAAGAAACGGCGCGCCTCGGTAAAATCGAACCCGGCAAGCCGCGTGGCTTCGAGAAAAGCCGCTTCCCGGTCGGCGGTCTTGATCAGCTTCTCGAGCTCCAGCGGCGACTTGTCCGGTAATCCGAACCGCCGATGGATGGCGGTCAGGAGCCGCCGCTCGGTTACCTTATAGGCGTCGCCGATGACCGCCTTGAACGGCGAAATCATGTCGCCGATCACGTATTCGGGGGCGTCATGCAAAAGCACCGTCAGCCGCCGGCTGCGATCGAGCCGCGGCACGCGGGCGCGCGCCAGCGCTTCCACCAGCAGCGAATGCTGGGCGACTGAAAAGATATGCGCGCCGTTGGTCTGTCCGTTCCAGCGCGCCACCCGCGCCAGCCCGTGCGCGATATCCTCGATCTCGACGTCGAGCGGCGAGGGGTCGAGAAGATCGAGGCGCCGGCCCGACAGCATCCGCTGCCAGGCCCGTGACGCCGCCGTGCGTGGCTTTGGTCCCATGCCGGGAGGCTACCCGCCCCCCGGCGGTTCGCAAGCAGACTTAAGCGTCCTTACGCCGCAGCCTTTTTGCCCCACAGGCGCTTGGAGGCAATGTCGGCGCCTTCGCGCAGCGTCTTGAGCTTGAGCCACACCACGTCCTCGGCGACCCATTCCCAGCCGGCGAAGGTGCCGAAGCCGCAGTCGACGCCGGCGATCACGCGTTCGCGGTCGCCGATCGCCGCCACCGCCTGCTCGATGCGCTGCGCCACCACTTCCGGATGCTCGACCAGATTGATCTTGGAGTCGATCACGCCGGGAATGAGGATCAAATTGTCGGGGAATTTGTGCTTCTTGAGCGCCGCATACTCGTGCTGGCGGCGGGCATTGGCGAATTCGATACCGATGGCCCCGACCTTGGCCTGATAGAAGGCCTGCAGCAGCGGCTCAAGTCCGATATCGAAGATGTGCGGACCTTCCCAGTTGCCCCAGCAGATGTGCAGCCGCACCCGGTCAGGCGGAATGCCGTGCAGCGCTTTGTTGAGCGCTGCAATCTGCAGCTCCACGAGCTTGACGAACTCGGCCTCGGTCTTGTCCTGGAACAACAGCACGCGTTCCATGGCCAGATCCGGTGCGTCGATCTGCAGGATAAAACCCGCGTCCACGATGGACTTGTATTCGTAGTGAATTTCGCGCGCGATCGCGTCCAGATACGCCTCGTAAGAGGGATAAAAGGCGTTGAGCATGGTGCAGGCGATAATGCCCGGCGATGGCTCGGCGAAGAACAATTCCGGAAACGGCGGCTTTATCTCAGCAGCGTGCTTCTTGAAGCGGGCGATTTCCTTCTTGATCGCTTCTTTGTCGGTATATTTGATATCGGCGATCGCCTCCGGACAGCCGAAGACTTTTCCGGTCTTGGGAAGACGCGCCATGAACTTTTCGGTATAGAGCGGCAACTGAATCCATTCCTGGCCGAAGGGCCGCTTGGACTCGCCGCCGAAGCCGCTCATGCGCTTGGGCAGGTAGGTCTGGAAGCCGACCCGGCCCTGCTCGCCATCGTTGGCGACGCTGATGCCGGCCCAGCGCTGCTTTTCCATGACGTGAGCGACGCGCTTTTCGACCAGGTCGTTGAGCTTGGCCTGATCGACCTTTTCGCCGGCTTCGTCGGCGATCAGAAGATCGTTGAGTTCCTTGCCGCGCGGCAGGCTGCCGGTGTGCGTGGTCAGAATATAGTCGACGCTCTTGAGCATACGTTTTCTCCCAAATGGTTTTAGTTGGCCGCCAACAGGTAGCCAATTATGCCAGTCCGCGGCGGCGAAGCGCAAGGCAAACGCGCTAACGCAAATTCGCCCGCATGGTCGCGGGCAACGATGCAGGCTTTTGCGTCCAATCGCCCGTTTTGTTGATGCCTCCGGCGGCTTCCAAAAAAGGCGCTTGCGGTTTGACTCAGGGACTTCGCCCACGCTGCGGGCCGCGTCCCACCACTTTTATGAGCATATAATTCTTTACGAGGAAATTTTGTGCGTGCGCCGGGAATCCCGTTGCAGACCTTGGCACCGCTTGGAAAAGGAGTATGCTCGCGGCGCACAAAGGTCATCTGGGACTTCCGGTCGACGCGAATGCGAAAGCAACGGCAATGCCGCTGCCTGTCGCTTTCGGAAGAACCGGATCAACGGATGCAAAGGGGAGGAGTTTTCATGTTGTCACTACGCACACTTGCGATCGGCGTTGCGGCAGTCGGTCTCGCTGTTGCGGCGACCTCATCCGGTAATGCCGCAGATAATATCTTTAAAGCCAAGCTTTATCCGGACAAGAAAGGCACGGTTGCCGATCTTTTGCCGATCAGCCAATTCTGCGGCACCAAGAAGATTAAGGTGGCGTTGTCTGACGGTTGGGGCGGCAATTATTGGCGGCATATCACCCGCGCCGAATTCGAGGATGAAGCTTCGAAGTGCCCGAACATCACCGAAACGCGCTACACCGACGGTGAGTTCAAGCCTGAGAAGCAGATTGCCGATATCGAAGGTCTGATCGCGCAGAAGTTCGACGTGATCGTGGCCTTCCTCGATACCGGCCCGGCAATTCTCAAAGCGACGCGTGAGGCGACCGCAGCCGGCATTGCGGTGGTGCCGTATTCGGTCGGCGACAACTTCCCCGGCGTCGTCGGCAAGGACTATGTCGACCGCGTCACCGAAAGCCAGAAGGAAGTCGGCGAGCAATTCGCGGCGTGGCTGGCAAAGACGCTCAACGGCAAAGGCACGGTCATCATGTTCGGCGGCACGCCCGGCAACCCGATGACCGCGGCGCAAGTCGATGGCTGGAAGCCGACCTTCGCCAAATATCCCGGCATCAAGGTGCTGGAAGCCGAACCGGTGCCGACCAACTGGGACCCGGCAATGGCGCAGCAAAAGACCGCGGCGCTCATCGCCAAGTACCCGGAGATCGACGGCATCTACAGCGAGACCACCGGTCCGATCCGCGCGTTCCTCGCGGCCGGCAAGCCGGTGCCCGCTTATGTCGGTCAGTCGCTGATGGATCTGAGCTGCCTTGCCGCCGACAACCCGAACTTCAAGATGGCGAGCATGGACGCTCACACCTGGATGGTGCGGCTTGCACTGCGCAAGGCGGTTGCAGCGGCCGAAGGCATCGACGAGCCGGAGCCCAGCCTGATCACCTTGCCGTTCACCGAGGACAACACCTCGAAGGACCCCAAGCTGGCGATCAAGTGCGACAAGACCTTGCCGATGGACTCCATCCCGTCCTCGATGCTGAGCAAGGCACAGCAAGTTAAGGCTCTGGGCGGCAAATAGTCGGATAGCCGTTCGTTATGCTAGTCGCCCGGTCTCCCGTGAGGCCGGGCGATTTGTTAGCGGCGTTGCGTCTTGAGCGCAGCACTGTTGTTTGGTGAGTGAAGTTTCGCTAGTTGTTGTTTCTTCTCCGCCGCGCGCGCGGGTCCGGTTGACGTTGAGGTTGGGCTGAAAGCCAGCGGAGATTTACGCGAACCGCGGCAAAGAGCGGCGCGGGGGAGAGCGGCTGGATGCCGCCACCGCGCGGGAGTAGGGTCGGAATGACGGGGTGGGTGGAGTATCGAACGATCACCCTGCGGGTGCCATGGCTCAGTAGAGAATTGACCGAGCCGCTCGCGGCGAAGGCATTCATTGCCACGGCACTTCTAGTGTTGATCGGCGGCATTGCCGCGCCGTCTACCGTCAATTCGGCGGCGATCCTCTCGACGCTGCCGTATTTCGCGATCCTCGCCGTGGCCTCGATCGGCCAGCATCTGGTCATCCAGCAGCGCGGCCTCGATCTGTCCACCGCCGGCATCATGTCGTTCTGCGCAGTGGTCGTGACCAAACTGCCCGACGGCAGCACCAACCTCGGGGTGGTGATTTTCTACGTCATCGCCGCGCTCGCGGTCGGCGCGGCCATCGGCGCCGCGACCGGCCTCATTGTCACGCTGTTGCGGGTGCCGCCGCTGGTGACCACCATCGGCGTCAACGCCATCCTGTTCGGCCTGACTTATTTCGTCTCCACCGGCGCTTCGGTCCAATCGCCGATGATGATGGTCAACTTCTTCGTCGGGCGGTTTCTGTTTGTCCCCGCGACGGTGTGGGTGCTGCTCTTGGTCGCCGGCGCCACGGTCTTCGTGCTGACCTTCACGACGATCGGGCGCCGCTTCATCGCCGTGAGCGTCAATCCGGCGGCGGCGCATGTGGTCGGCGTGCCGCTGAGAGTCTACAGGGTCCTCACCTATGCCATTGCCGGCTTCATGTATGCGGTGGCCGCGGTCATGCTGTCGGGCTATTTGGTGTCGCCCACCGTGCTGTGCGGGCTCCCTTATCTGCTCGGCACAATTGCCGCGGTCGTGGTTGGCGGCAATCCGCTGGGCGGCGTCACCAAGGGCAGCGTCGTTGCCACCGTCGTCGGTGCATTCTTCCTCACCTACCTCGCTCAACTGGTGACCGCGCTCGGCTTCGGCGGCTCGGCCGAGGATTTGGCCGACGCGATCATCGTGCTCTCCGGCGTGGCGCTGCCGGAGATATCCCGGCGGCTGCGCCATGCATGACGTCGTCGACAACATGATCGAGGCGGCGACGGCGGCGATAACCGCGCACGTGCCGAGCATGACGCTGTTCGGCGTGCGCAAAAGCTTTGGCCCGGTGCAGGCCCTCAAGGGCGTCGACGTTTTGATCATGCCGGGCGAGGTGCACGCCATCGTCGGCGAGAACGGCGCCGGAAAATCGACATTGATCAGCATCGCTGCGGGTGTGCTGCACGCCGATGTCGGCGCCATTTATTACGACGGCAAGCACATTGCCTCGCCCGATCCGCGCCACCTGCGCGAGGACGGCATCTCGGTGGTCTATCAACACCCGGCGCTGGCGCCGGATTTGACGGTATTGGAAAATCTTGCGCTTGCGGCGCCTTCGCTCGCCGGACCCGGCGGCGCGGCCGAAGCCGAGCGTCTGCTGGCGCGGGTCGCGACCGACGAGTTGCGCATGCCGGTGGGCAAGCGCGTGGCGGAATTGTCGCTCGCGCAGCGGCACGTCGTCGAAATCGCGCGCGCACTCGCCACCAATCCGAAGGTCCTTTTTCTCGACGAGCCGACCGAGCCGCTGCAGCAGGCCGATGTGCGCAAACTGTTCGAGTTGATCGGCGAATTAAAGCGCGACGGCGTCGGCATCGTTTACGTATCGCACCGGCTGCACGAGGTCGACGAATTGGCCGACCGCATCTCGGTGATGCGCGACGGCGAAATCATCGACACCCGATTGGCGGACGCGATCACGCCCGCCGAAATCGTTGCCCTGATCGCCGGCCGGCCGCTCGGCCAGATTTTCCCGGCCAAGGCCAAATTCGTGGGGGCGCCGCTGTTCGCGGTCAGCGGACTAAGCGGCCGCGGCTTCGATGGCGTCGACCTCGTGGTCCATGCCGGCGAGATTGTCGGCCTCGCCGGCATTGAGGGCGAGGGCCAGCGCGAATTCATTCGCGCCGCCGGTGGCATCGACCGGCGCAACGGCGGCGAGATTGAAGTGGCGCGCGTGAAGATTTCCGGCGACCGGCCGGGCGCGTTCCGCCGCTCCGGCATCGGCTTCATTCCCGACGACCGTCATACCGAAGGCGTGTTTCTCAATCTGACTTTGCGCGAGAATTTCAGTATCGGATTTTTGCCGGCGATTTCCCGGCTTGGCGTCATCGACCGTCCTAAGGAAGTCGCGCGCGCCAAGGCGATTGCCGAGGACTTGCGCGTTCGCGCCGCGTCGACGGAATCCAAGCTTTTCGAATTGTCCGGCGGCAACCAGCAAAAGGCGCTGTTCGGGCGCGAAATTTCCGCGCGCCCGACCGTGCTTTTGGTCGACGAGCCGACCAAGGGCGTCGACATCGGAGCGCGCAGCGAAATCTACCAGCGCCTGCGCGCCATCGCCGACCGGGGGCTGGCGGTGCTGGTATCGTCCTCCGACGGTCTCGAACTTGAGGGCATCTGCGACCGGGTGCTGATCTTTGCCCGCGGCCGTATCGTGCACGAGCTTAAGGGCGCCGACGTCACCGACGCGGCGATTACCGAGGCCAATCTGACTGCCACCGTATCGCGCGCCAGTGAGGTGCCGGCCGCGAAGCTCGATCACCGCTGGCGGTATTTTTACGCCAGCGATCATTTTCCGGCGCTGCTGCTGGCGGTCCTCACCGCCATCATTCTCGGCGGCACGCACGCGCTGAACGGCTATTTCCTTTCCGCCTTCAGCATCAAAAGCCTGTTGTCGTTCTTCAGCATCCTCACCTTCATGTCATGCGCGCAATTGGCGACGGTGCTGGTCGGCGCCATCGATTTGTCGATCGGGCCGTTGGCCGGGCTTTGCGTGGTGCTGGCCTCGTTCCTCGTGCCCGATGGCGTTGGCGGCGGACCTTTGGCTGCCGGGCTGATCTTCATCCTGATGTTCACGACCGGTTTTGGCTTGTTGCAAGGCTTGTTGATCACCACGCTGCGCCTGCCGGCGATTGTGGTGACGATTGCGACCTTCATCGGTCTACAGGGCGTGTCGCTGTTGTTGCGACCGGTCGCGGCAGGGACCATCGATGACGCGATTTCCGACGCAGCGCAGTTTCAGATCTTGTTTTTGCCGGCGTGCGTCGTGCTGACCCTGATCATGGTTGGCGGCGCCGAATGGCTGCTGTTCCGCACCGCCTTCGGGCGCAACTTTCGCGCCGTCGGCTCGAGTCCGCTCGCCAGCCATCGAATCGGCATCGACAGCCAGCGGCTGACCTGGCTTGCCTTTGTCATTTCCGGCTTCTTGACCGGCATCGGCGGGCTGATGCTTGCCGGCCAGGTGGGCATCGGCTCGCCCTCGACCGGCACCGACTACACGCTGATGAGCATCACCGTCGTGGTGCTGGGCGGAGCAAGCGTTGCCGGCGGCCGCGGCTCGTTTATCAGCACGCTGTTCGGCGCGGCCTTGGTGCAGGCGGCCTCAAGCGCGTCGTCCTATATCGATGCCAATTCCTCGGTCCACTACACCGTCATCGGCGCGCTGACGCTGTTGGCGGCAATTTTCTTCAGCCTCGCGCGGCGTCACACGACGACCGGCAAAGGCCACGAGAGCTAGCGCATGATCCGGAAAAAGCCTGCCCTCGGACTTGATCCGGGGGCGGATACCGGTCTTCCGAAAAGATCATGCGCCAACAAAGAATCTAGACCATGATCCGATTCAATCTGATCGGATCATGGTCTAGCGCTTTGCCGATTTGTCCACCTCATCGTGGCGGTAGCATTTGACCAGATGGTCGTTGACCATGCCCACCGCTTGCATGAAGGCGTAGACGATCGTCGGCCCGCAATATTTAAAACCCCGCTGCGCCAGTTCCTTCGACATGGCGCGCGAAATCGGCGTTTCGGCCGGAATCTGCCGCGAAGTCTTGAAGTGGTTGACCTTCGGTTTGCCGTCGACGAAGTCCCACAACAGGCGTGAAAAACCCGGGCTCCGCTCCTGGATGTCGAGCCAGCTGCGCGCAGAAGCGACCGCGCCCTCGATCTTGCCGCGGTTGCGAACGATGCCCGCGTCCCTCAGCAGCCGTTCGACTTTCTTCGGCGTATAGCGCGCGATCTTCTCCGGTGCGAAGCCGTCGAAAGCGCGGCGAAAATTCTCGCGCTTGCGCAGAATAATGATCCACGAGAGGCCGGCCTGGAAGCCGTCGAGCACAAGCTTCTCATAGAGCGCGCGGTCGTCGAACTCCGGCACCCCCCATTCGTGATCGTGATAGGCGAGGTAAAGCGGATCGTCCTTGGGCCAGGAGCAGCGTGGCAGGTCGGCGGCGGCAGCCATTGGATCGTTGCCCGTTGGCGCATGATCTTTTTCGGACCCTTCTTCGCCCGCCGAAGCGGTCTTCGCGAAGGCGGGAAAACGGTGTCCACTTTTCCGGATCATGCGCTATTCCGCGGCGGCCTTTGGCGCGCCCGGAAAATCGAAGCGCGCCCAGTCCGGCTTGGCGGGACGAATGGCGACGCCGCCGGCGAGCAAGGTTTCGCCGCGCGCAAGCGCTTCCGCCAACCGGTCGAGGCGCAGGAGCGCAATGCCACGCCCGCTTGCCGCGGATCCCATGGTGCCCAATTGACGCTCGCCGGCCGCGACCGCGGTCCCCGGCGGCGGTGCGGCGCCGTCGTAAAAGACCGGCACTGCGCGGGTGCGGGCAATGCCGCGATGCTCCATGCGGGACACTACTTCCTGGCCCACATAGCAGCCCTTGGCGAAGTCGACGCCGCCAAGCTGATCCATATCGGCCTCGTGCGGGAAGGCATCGCCGTAAATAAAATCGACGCCGCCGCTCGGGATGCCGAGCGCGATGCGACGCGCTTCATATTCGCTGGCATCGACCAGATGTACGCCAATTTCCGCGGCTGCGTCGGCCGCGCGATGCGGCGGTATCATGATACGTAGTCCCAGCGCCGGCAGCCGCGGATCAGCGTAAGCAAGGCCGAAAGCGGGCGCGCCAAGACCTTTCCAGTTATGACCATTCCAAACAGCCAAAACCCCGAGCGTGTCCGACAAGTCTTCGACCGTCACGTGGGACCGCAGCTTGTAAAGGTTGAGCTTGTCGACGAGCGGTTTGGATTGCGCGCGCGCAACGTCCAGGAAAAAGCCGCCGCCATCGGCCGCCGGCGCCTCGCCAACAATAAGATCGGCAATGATTTTGCCTTGCGGTGTCAGCAGCGCACCATAACGTGCCAAACCCGGCGTTAGCGCGAGAATATCGGCGCTGAGCAATCCGTGCAGAAAACGCCGCGCGTCATCGCCGGTGACTTTAACAACGCCGCGATCGGACAGTAGGGCGGCTTGCATTGCGGGCAAATTTTCCTGCATCGTAAGAAGCTATGGCGGTGGGCCGCTTCCCTCAAGGTTCCGCGTCTCGGCCGCAGCATCACATTTGCGTCGGCATCGCGCCGACAATCTTGACCCGGCGACACGGCCATCGCAAGTTTCGCCGCCAAATTTTTAAGTCTACCTGCAAACTCGGGAACAAGCGCGTCGGGGGGCGAGCGCATGACCGATGAGTTGTTTTCCTTGCACGTGGTTCTGGCGTCCGATTCGGCCCGCGACCGGGATCTGTTCCGGCAGGCGGCCGCCGCGACGTCGGTGCCGGTCGAACTCGCCGAAGCCGACAGTGCCGCCGCGGCGACCCGACACCTCGGCAATGGGTGCGATCTCGCCTTTTTCGACATGGCGCTTGGCGGCGAAGCGGTCACGCAAATGACGGCGGCGGCGCGCGCCGCAGTCAAGTCGCCGTTCACGGTGCTGCTGTGCGTGCCCGGGACCGCGGCCCAATTCCAGACCGACGCGCTGGCAAACAAGCCGACCGCGTCGGACGAAGCGACGCAGTTGTTGGCTGGATGCATCCGCGTGCGCTTGCCGAGCCGCGTGCTGGTGGTGGACGATTCGGCGACCATGCGCAGCATCGTGCGCAAAATTCTGGCCGCGACGCGCTTCCCGCTGGAAATCACCGAAGCCGAGCAGGGCGGCCACGCGATCGAGTTGGCGCGTCAGTCGCCGTTCGACGTCGCCTTCGTCGATCACCATCTGCCGGGGCTCAACGGCCTGGAGACGATCAGTGAATTACGGCGTGAACAGAATCAGCTGATATTCGCGCTGATGACGTCGGTGCAGGACAAGGCTTTGATGGCAAAAGCGCGCGCGCGGGGCATCGCTTTTCTCAAGAAGCCTTTTTTCCCCGCCGACATGGAGGCGATCTTGTGCGACTTCTATTGTTTGCGGCGCTCAATCCGGCGCGCGCGTAGCACATGATCCGGAAAAGTGGATACCGGTTTTCCGAAAAAGATCATGCGCCAAGGAAGAATCTAGACGATGATCCGATTAAACCTGATCGGATCATGGTCTAGCGCGCGCCGCGTCACGGTTTATTGAACGCGAAGGGGACCATGGAACCCAGCGCGGTGGCCACTAGGATTTCGCGATTATCGGCAACGGCGATGACGTCGCTTTTAGTATGAATGAGACTTCGTCCGGGTCGGAGCACTGTGCCGCGCGCGAGCAGAGTGTGTCCGACGGCCGGCGCCAGAAATGAAATTCGATATTCCGCCGTGACGACAGCCTGCCCCGGCGGCAATAACGTCGCTGCGGCTGCGCCGTTGTCGGCGAGCGCGACGATGACACCGCCATGCACGGTGCCGCCATGCTGCAGATGGTCGGGTCGAATTTGCAGCGAAATCTCGGTTTCGCCCGGTTCGATGCGCTCAAGCGCGGCGCCGAGCGCCATCATGAACGGCTGGGCGCGAAAAATTTGTTCGATGAAGGCGCGATAGTCCGGATTTTGCGGTTGAAATGCCATGACCTTGCCGCCAGCCTTCAGCACACGCTGCGGATGATAGGCTAACGCTACGGCACGAGGTTGGAAATCGGCTTGCAGCAGCCGATTTATTGCCGCGACAGCTCGACGGAAAATTCGCCATTGCGCACGCGCGCCCCGAGATTCTCGGTGTAGCGGGCGGTCGCTTCTTCGCCGTAAGTCGAAATCAGCTCGGCGAGCGCCAGAAACAGCGCGGTCTGCGCCAGACAGTCGCCGTCGACGCCTTCATGGCGTGCTTCGACCCAAGCCTCTTGCAAATAACCAAGCGCAAGCCGCTTCTGTTCGTGATCGGCCGCGGCGTCGTATGCCGCCGGAGTTTGCGTCGCAATACTCATTTGATTTCTTAATCGCCGCAGCCCGCAGCGCCCCTGTCGCCAATGACGTTAGCACGGCGGTGCGGGAGGCTAAGTCGAACCTTGAGGAAGGGTTAATTCGAGCGACAATTCCGCTAGATAGCCTGCTTATTCCGTTGTTTGCCGAAAGCCCCGTTTGGTAACGCGATCAGTTGGCATAGCGGGCCGTGATCTCGCGCGCGATCTTGGCGCCTTCGGCGAGATAGCGGCGGATGGCGAAATCGGCCGCCGGCGTGCAGGTGCGGTAGCTTTGTTGGAAGGCGCGGTAGCCGCGGTTGAAGCTTGCGATCATCAGATCGCGGCGCTCGCCGGCCGGCGCCTCGGTGTCGATGAGCGTTTGCGCCTCGTTGCGCCACTTCTGGCCTTCGTTCGAGCCGCAGATCCCGCGCAGGAAGTGCAGCGCGCCGAGGATTTCGGAAAGCCGCTGCAAGTCGCGGTCGTAGGGGGCGGGCGTATTCGGCGGCGGAGCTGCCGGTTGTTGCGCCTGCGGCGGTAACCGCGGCCGAAATTGTCCAGGCGGCGGCCTCTGCTGCTGCGGTGCCGGAGGTTGCTGCTGCGGTCCTGGAGGTTGCTGCTGCGGGGCATATTGCGGCTGGCCGGGAAATTGCGATTGCGGCGGCGGCTGTTGCGGCAGCCCGAAAATCTGCGCGGCCGCCGGCGCGCCACCGAGCGCGAGGCAAAGTAAAAAGAGGAGCGAAAATCGAACCATAGCTTTCAGTCTAGAGCATAATTGGCGTGACGGATTAAGCTTTAAAGCGCGAACCATGGTTGATGCGCCCGCCGCTCGCCGAAGCCGCGCAATCAGCGCCACGCGGCGATCAGCTCGGCGGCCGCGGCGACAATGTCGGCCAACCCTTCCGTGGTTTTGAGGCCGGCGAGTTCGGACGGCAACAGCCACTTGGCATCGGCGAGCTCGTCGTTGAGCGCGACCTCGCCTGAGATCCAGCGCGCGGCGAAGGGCAGAATGACGAAATGCCGCTCGACCTTTCCGTCGGCGTCCCGCGCGATCAACTGCCGGTATCCGGCAAGTTTCAGCGGCTCGATGTCGAGCGCGGTCTCCTCGCGCACCTCGCGGATTACCGCCTGTTCGAGCGTTTCTCCGAGCTCGACGCCGCCGCCCGGCAGCGTATAGAGGCCATGCGCCGGCGGCTGCGCGCGGCGCACGATGAGCACGCGGCCGTCGCGAAAGATCGCCGCGCTGACCGCAAGATACGGCCGCGTGGGATAAATTCGCGCTTTCCCGCTGGCGCCGGTCAAAGGCCGCTCCTAATTAGCTATGATCCAAGAGTCCTGCGTCAGCGTGCAGCTCGCCGGAGGTTTTGAGTTTATCGCAATGTGCGCGCGTTATGTCATCACGTCGCCGGCCGATGCGATCCGGGCGCTGTTCGGCTATGCCGAGCGGCCGGATTTCCCGCCGCGCTATAACGTGGCGCCGACCCAGCCGATCCCGGTGGTTCGGCTCGCCGACGGAAAGCGTTCGTTGGCGCTGATGCGCTGGGGCTTTCTGCCCGCCTGGGTGAAGGATCCGCGGACGTTTTCGCTGCTCGTCAACGCGCGTGGCGAATCGGTGCTCGACAAGCGGTCGTTCCGCAACGCCATGCGGCGGCGGCGCTGCCTCATTCCCGCCAACGGCTTTTACGAATGGAGCGACGCCGCGCCGCGGCGCCCGTATTTCGTGCGGCCGAAGTCCGGGGCGCCGATCGCGTTCGCCGGCCTGTGGGAGACCTGGACCGGGCCGAACGGCGAAGAAGTCGACACCACCGCCATCGTCACCACCCGCGCCAACCGGGCGCTCGCCGCCATTCACGATCGCATGCCGGTCATTGTCGCGCCCGAAGCCTTCGATCTTTGGCTCGACAGCGCCAACGTCGATGGGCCCACCGCGGCGGCGCTGATCGCGCCGGCCGCCGACGACACTTTCGAGGCTTACGAAATTTCGACCGCGGTCAATCGCGCGACCGACGATTCCGCCGAACTACTGACGCCGCTTTCCGCCAATGCGGCCAATGTCGCCAATGCCGCGCAGCCTGCGGCCGCGCCGGCAAAGAAGAAAAAGCCTGACGGCCAAATGTCGTTGTTCTAGGCGGCCTTGCTAGCCGGCTTTGACCACGTCGCGCGCAAACTGCGCGCGTTCGGCGGACGCCCGCACCACCGGAATCTCGTCCGCGGCGAGCGGCTTCATCCACCGCTTGCGCTGGAGCGCGGCGGCGATATAGGGCGCCAGTTCTTCGGCCTTTTTCGCCTCGCGCGCCGCGACCTCAGCCTTGAACGCGGGCATGACCTCCGCGGCGAACAATTCGAGCGACTCGCAGATATGGTCGTGGCGGTTGCGCCCGGCCTGCTGCAGAAAAATGACCTGATCGACGCCGTTGTCCTGGAACGCCGCCAGATGCGCCCGCATGTCGTCGGGCGCGCCGATGCCCGACGAATTGCCGCCGACGCGTTCGATCGCGGCGATCACCTCTTCGGTGCGGTTGCCGCGATCGCGCATGAAGTCGCGCCACAGCGTGCTGCGGCCGGGGAAGGTGTCATGCGCCACCAGCGCATTGATCGCGTATCCGAAGAACTCGAAGCCATCGAGGCCGCGGCGCACCGCCTCGGCGCGGTCGCGGTGCACCGAGAAGCTCGACACCATGGCGATGTTGGCGTTGACCGCGTGCCCGATGGGCACGCATTCCTCAGATTTGATGGTGCCGTAATAGATGTCGGACCACAGCCGCGCCTGCTCGGGGTCGAGGAACGAGAAGGCGAGCGCGCCGACGCCGTTCTGCGCCGCAATTTTGATGGTGTCGCGATTGGTGCAGGCCATCCACATCGGAGGATGCGGGTCTTGCACCGGCTTGGGCACGACATTGCGGCAGGGCATGGAAAAATACTTGCCCTCAAAACCCGGATACGGCTCGAGCACCATCATGTTCGCGATCTGCTCGGCGGCCTCGAGCGCCATGGCACGCTTCTCCCGCGCCGGGATTTTAAAGCCGCCGAGTTCGAGCCGCGTGGCGCCTTCGCCGAAGCCGGAATCGACGCGCCCATCTGAAATGATGTCGAGGGTGGCAAGGCCCTCGGCGGTGCGCGCCGGGTGATTGTAGTTCGGGATCACCTGGCGGATGCCGTGGCCGAGCCGGATGTTTTTGGTGCGCGCCGCCGCCGCCGCCAGGAACACTTCCGGCGCCGACGAGTGCGAATATTCTTCGAGGAAGTGATGCTCGACCTCCCAGGCGTAGTCGAAGCCGAGCCGGTCGGCGAGCGCGACCTGCTCCAGCGCCTGATGAAACAGATTGCGTTCGTCGCCCTTGTTCCAGGGCCGCGGCAATTGGTGTTCGTAGAACACGCCAAAACGCATGGGTCCCTCCCAAAAAACTCCCAACAAACTTCCAAAGAAATTCGCCTGCCTGGCGGCGATTTTTCTGGCTTCATACCACGCGGTATAATAAAAGTCAAAACAGTATAGGCGTGGAAAAAGGCGCACCGGGCACAACATGACCTTGGCGGATACCGACCAGCGGGCGCGCAACGGCCTCAAGGCGGAGGTCACCGCGCTCAAGCGCGAGCGCATCATGGACGCCGCCACCAAATTGTTTGCCGCGCAGGGCTTTCACGGCACGTCCGTCGATTCCATCGCCGCCGCGCTCGGCGTCACCAAGCCGTTTGTCTATTATCACTTCAAGGACAAGGCCGAGATATTGACCGCGGTCTGCCGGCGCGGCGCCGACCTCACGCTCGGCGCGATCAAGGCGGCCGAAAGGGCGCCGGGCACGGCGACGGAACGGCTCGCTTATTTCTGCCGCAGCATGGCCGGGATCGTGATCGATCACAGCGCCTTCCTCGCCGTCTACAATCGCGAAACTCAGACGCTGAGCGAAACCGACCGGCGCGCCATCATGCGCATTCGCACCGAGATCGATCGCCGCGTGGTCGCTCTGATCGAAGTCGGCCGGGCATCCGGCGAGTTTGCCGTCGACGACGTGGCGGTGACCGCGGTGTCGATCACCATGATGCTGTCGAACCTCTGGATCTGGTATCGCGAAAATCGCACCGGCGCGCGGCCGCATGTCATCGACACGGTCACGCAGTTGGCGCTGCGCATGGTCGGCGGCAAGTAGCTCTCAAATAGCGGCTAAAGCACCTTGCCCGGATTGAGAATGTTTTTGGGATCGAGCAGGTGTTTGAGGCTGCGCATCAGCTCGTAGGCCACCGGGTCTTTGACGCTCGGCAGCAAATCGCGCTTCATGACGCCGATGCCGTGTTCGGCCGAGATCGAGCCGCCGTATTTTTTGACCACGGCGAAAACCGCGCCGTTGACGTCCGCCCAGCGTTTGATGAATTCCGCTTTGTCGGCGCCGACCGGCTGATTGACGTTGTAATGAATGTTGCCGTCGCCGAGATGGCCGAACGGCAACGGCTTTGCGCCGGGCACGACCGCTAACACCGCGGCGTTGGCTTCTTCCAGAAAAGCAGGCACGGCGGCGACCGGCACGGAAACGTCGTGTTTGATCGACCCGCCTTCGTAGCGCTGCACTTCGCCGAACATTTCGCGCAGCCGCCAGAAAGCCTTGGCCTGTTCGAGGCTATTGGCGATTGCCGCGTCGATGACGAGCCCACCTTCGGCGCCCTGCGTGAGCACGCTCTCCATGACTTCGCGCAAGCCGCTTTTGCTCTGCGAGGACAGCTCGATCAGCACATACCACGGATGCGGCGCGGCCAGCGGATCGCGGGTACCGGCGGCGTGGCGGAGCACGAGTTCGAGCCCAGCGCGCGGCATCAATTCGAAGCTCGTCACCCCGCCGGCGGCGCTTTGCGTGGCGACGTTAAGGAGCGCCAGCGCCGCTTGCGGCGAGGGCACGGCGGCGAACGCGGTTTCGACCGCGCGCGGCCGCGGCACCAGGCGGAGCACCGCAGCGGTGATCACGCCGAGCGTGCCTTCGGCGCCGATGAAGAGGTTCTTCAGGTCGTAGCCGGTGTTGTCCTTTTTCAGCTTGTTGAGATTGTGCAGGACGCGGCCGTCGGCCAGCACCACCTCGATGCCGAGCACGTGCGCGCGGGCGATGCCGTAGGCGAGCGCCGCGGTGCCCCCGGCATTGGTCGACAGATTGCCGCCGATAGTGCAGGTCCCCTCCGACGGCAGCAATTGCGGATAAAGCCGGTCGGCGCCGGCGGCGGCCTCGCGGGCGCGCTGCAAAGTCACGCCGGCCTCGCAGGTGATGGTGTTCGAGGTCGGGTCGATTTCGCGGATCCGGTCGAGCCGGTTGAGCGAAAGTACGATCTCGTTGTGGTGCGGCGTCTGGCCGCCGACCAGGCCGGTATTGCCGCCCTGCGGCACGATCGGCGTCGCGGTGTCGTTGGCGAGTTTGACAATGCGCGACACCTCGTCGACCGAGCCGGGACGCAGCACCATCGGCGTGTGTCCGCGATAGAGGTCGCGCATCTCGAGGACATAAGGCGCCTGCGCCTGCGGATCGGTGATGGCGTATTTGTCGCCGACGATGGCCGCGAAGCGCGCCAGCAGCGCGGCATTGGGAACTGGGTCTGACTTGTCGAGCATGCGTTTCGTCCCGGTATTATCAGATAAGCAGTGCATGCCGCGGTTTCACGCCCCTCAGAGTTCAGCGGCCGCGCGGGCGAGCCGGTCGTTGATCGCTTCGCCCAAGCCCTCGTGCGGGATTGGCACCACCGCGATGGTCGTGGCGCCGAGCGCATCCAGCGCCCGCAAATGAGAGAAAAGATTCGCCGCGGCCTCGATCAGATCGCCGCGCGGCGACAGGTTGCGCACTCTGTCGGCGGGCAAGGAAGCGCCAGCCGGCGGCGCGCCAAACGCCAGCAGAACCTCGCCGGGCCGAACGTCGGTGGCGTTCAGTCGCAACCGCGTGCGCGGCGCATAGTGCGACGCCAGCATGCCGGGCGCGAGCGGTGCGTCGGCCTCGGCCGCGGCGCTCGCCGGTGCATCCGCGAGCTTGCGCCCGAGCGCGGCTTCGATCGCCGCGCGCGGCACGCCGCCCGGCCGCAGCAGCACCGGCTCACCAAGGGACGCAGGAAGACACGCAACGATGGTCGACTCGACGCCGACTTTCGTCGGCCCGCCGTCGATAATGACATCGATGCGGCCGGCAAGATCGGCCTCGACATGCTCCGCCGTCGTCGGCGACACATGGCCCGAGCGGTTGGCCGACGGCGCGACGATCGGCTTGCCGAACGCGTCGAGCAGCGCGCGCGCTACCGGGTGGTCCGGCGCGCGCACGGCGATAGTGTCGAGGGCGGAGGTGGCAAGCTCGGCGACCAAGGAGCCCGGCGCCTTGGGCAGCACCAGCGTCAGCGGCCCCGGCCACAATGCCGCGGCGAGCCGCTCGGCGTCGGCATCGAACCGCGCCAGCCGCCTCGCCGCCGGCAGATCGGCGACGTGGGCGATGAGCGGATTGAAGGCCGGCCGGCCTTTGGCGGCGTAGAGCCGCGCCACCGCCTCCCCATTGGTGGCGTCGGCGCCAAGCCCGTAAACCGTCTCGGTCGGAAAGGCGACGAGCCCGCCGGCGGCGAGGATCGCCGCCGCGTCCGCAATCGTTGCGGCGCCGGGGCGCGCAACGCGTGTCGCCAAAATCGCTGTCATCGCAGGGCTGTCAGACTTGGGCTGTCATGGGTCACCTAACGCCACTCAATAGCGGAAACGGCCGGTGCTTGCAGCCCCGATAGGCGGCCTGTATAAGCGCCGGGCTTAAAGTCGGAGTGTAGCGCAGTCTGGTAGCGCACCTCGTTCGGGACGAGGGGGTCGCAGGTTCAAATCCTGCCACTCCGACCAACTTTGTCTAAATCGCGAGCGCTACGGGGCCTGATATGGGGAACGAAACTCCATGTTGCCCTGTGCAGTATTTCC
>Ga0181525_10000539_pt1 | contig 33008 bp, 31 predicted proteins | sample PEATcosm2014_Bin_48_FD_121100 | JGI IMG/M metagenome (GOLD analysis project Ga0181525, IMG submission 121100) | Peatland microbial communities from MTU Mesocosm Facility, Houghton, MI, USA - PEATcosm2014_Bin06_10_metaG | ecosystem: Environmental > Terrestrial > Soil > Wetlands > Peat | place... | reverse complement strand
GCCTTGCTGCAGGAACAGCAGATCGTTCTCGCTCGAGATCACAGCCGAGCCGCTAGGTGCGAACTCGTAAGTTCCCGTGTACCGCGAGAGAACCTCCGGCGCCAGTTTGGTTACCGTCACGCCGCCAAGCATGTGCGGAACCGAGCGGTCATTCTCGCAGACGCTTTCCAAAAGATCGGTGTCCGGCTGCAGCGTTTTCGGAATCTTTAGCGTGAAAGGCCGCGTGAATGTTTTCGGATCGTCGATGGTCAATTCCAGATCCATATGTCCAAAGTCGCGGCGGTGGAAACGCTCGGTAATGTGCAGCGCTTCGGTATGAGGATGCCCTTCGATGTCCAGCCAGCTTCTATCGTTGAACCCGGCGGTATCCACCACCAGCGTGTCGCCTTCCCAATGCCCCACCGAGTAGCCCATCCAAGTAGGGTTGGGATCTTTTGGAAGCTCGCGGCCGTCGGTAAATATGGTGCGATGAACGCTGTTGGTGGTGCCCTGATACAGAACCACGATCAGCCCCGGCGTTTGAACGAATCGCGCTATATCCACCATGTGGTAATAAGGAAACGGATCGGGCAGGCACGTGGCGCGCGGAGCGTCCTTTCCCATATCGCGCACCCTCTGCTGGTAGAGCGCTTCGGCCCAAGGCTGAATATCTTTGGGACTCAGATCTCGCGCGACATTGCGATCGTAGCTGCCTGGCCCCGGTCCGCTCCATACGCCGGACAGATCCGGTTTGCCATCCGCGGTGCGAGGCGTGGGCGCGGCGAGATTCGGCTGGCCATTCGGCAAGCGGGGAATTCCCGGAGTCCGATAATCCAGCCACTGGGCGCCGAGAGAGAGCGCCGACACGGCAAACAGGATCGTGAGAATCGGTTTCTTCATGCTTGTCATTTGTTCAGCAACGGAATCTCTTTCACCGCCGGCGGCTGCTTCACCGATTGCAGAAATGCGTAGATATCCGCCAGGTCTTGATCGGACACAACCTTCGCTGTGTAGGGCGGCATCTGCCCGGTTGGCTGCCGGACATAGCGCTGGACCGCTGAAAAGGCGATCGGTTTGGGACCCAGGCGTGGTCCCGTTCCCAGCCCGCCTTGCGCCTCGCGCCCGTGGCATTGATAGCAGCCGTATTTTTCGAAAAGCTTTCGCCCGTTCTGGGCATTGCCGGCGGGCGTCTGCGCCAGAAGCGGCGCAGCAAAAAGAATCGTCAGGAACATGCGCATATGTTCTTATCTCGGCTGCGTCACTACGTCCACCAAAGCCGGCTCGCCGCGCGAGACCGCATCAAGCGCGCGTTTCAATGCGGGCGCCAGATCGTTTGGATCCGTAATCGGTCCTTCGCCGTGAACTCCCATGCTGCGCGCCATGGCTGCATAGTCGATATTCGGATTCTTAATGGTGGTGCCGATTTCAGCAGTCGTGATGCCGCGCTGATGACGATTGGCCATGCGCTGCAGGTGCATCACTTCCTGATGATACGCGCGATTATTGTGCATCACGGTCAACAGCGGGATGCTGTGGTGCGCGCTGGTCCAGAGAACGCCCGGCGCGTACATCAGGTCGCCGTCATTCTGAATGTTGACCGACAGGCGCCCGTATTTCTTGTTCGCCACCGCCGCTCCCAGCGCGGCCGGCGCCCCGTACCCGACTCCCGCTCCGCCCGATCCGCCGATGTACTGATAATGTTTATCGAAGCTCCATAGCCGCTGCGCCCAGGCATTGTTCGACACCAGCGACCAATCTTTATCCTTCACCTGCGCCCAGATTTCCATCGCCATGCGCGCCGTGCTGATGGGGCTGGCGTCCCAGGCGTAGCTTGCGTCGACGAGCATGCGGTCGTGCGCCTCTTGCTGCGCTGCCGCGAGCTTTTTCGACCGCGATTCGAAAGCTGCTTTGCGGTCGCCAGTCAGCAGACGCTGGCAGGCTTCGATGAGCGCGGGCAGGGTGGCCTCGGCGTCGGCCGCCATGGAAACATCCAGGTCGGTGAAGCGCTGGAAGTCCTGATAGTTGCTCCTGGTATTAAGATCGGTGGATGAGATGGCGATGAGTTTGGCGCCGGGTTTGACGATGGGCCGCGAAGTGCGGTGCAGTTGATCGCGGAAATTGTTTACCGTGCCCCAGAAGTCCCACACTTCCAGGCCCAGGATCACATCCGCGTTGGCGATCAGCGCCCGGCTTCGCTCCGTCTGGTTGAGCCGGTGCGCCGAGGGGAAATTCATCCGGCCATATTGATTCACCACCGGCGCTTCCAGCGTTTCGGCAAGTTCCACCAGCAGCTTCAAACCCGCCGGCGTGCGTGCGCAGCGATCCGCAACGATCACCGGATTCTCCGCCGCCACCAGCAGCCGCGCCGCTTCGGCCACCGCTCCGGAATCCCCCTGCGGCGGCCCGGCCAAGGTAATTTTCGGAATATGCGGGCGCTCGCCGGGGCGCATCGGGGTTTCCTGCAGGTCGCCATCGGCTACCAGCAGCACCGGCATACTGGGCGGCGTGGTGGCGATCTTGTACGCGCGCACGGCCGATTCCGCGAAGTGCTGAAGCGAAACCGGCATGTCGTCCCACTTGGTGAAATCGCGCACCAGAACGGCTGCGTCCTGAACGCTGTGCGCCCACTCCACTCCCGGACGGCGCGTCGCCGCATCCACGGTATTGCCGATGATCATGAACACCGGCGCGCGGTCGACATACGCGTTGTACACCGCCATAGAAGCATGCTGCAGCCCTACGGTTCCGTGGGCAAACGCCAAGGCCGGCTTGCCTTCGATCTTGGAATAACCGTGCGCCATCGCAACGGACGATTCTTCATGGCAGCAGGTGATGAACTCCGGGCTCTTGTTGCCGCCGTAGTTCACGATCGACTCATGCAAGCCGCGGAAGCTGGAGCCTGGATTGGCGAAGAGGTATTCGAATCCCAGGGCTTTGAGAACGTCCACCATGAAATCGGAGCCGGGACGGTCCGCCGTGAGCACCTCGACATTAGTCGCTGGATCGTGCTCTTGCGTGATGACGGGGGCTGTGGCCGAGCGCGCGGCTTGTTCCTGTTGGGCGGGCTGTTCCTGCGCGGGCGCGGATTGTGAAACTGCCAGCGCCGCGGCTCCGCCCACCGTTCCTTTCAGGAAATTGCGCCTGCCGACCGGCGACTTCTTCGCATTTGTTACGGGCGGATTTGCCATAGGTCCTCGCTTTCGCTTGCGAGGAATATATCATAACTCTGCCGGCGCCTGCCGCACTGCTCCATACTATGGCCGCGCTGCTATATACTTGTTTTTCCCCGGAGGTGAATATGATCGGAAAATGGATGGTCGCCGCTGCGCTTCTCGCCGTCTCGGCATGGGCGGCCGCGACGCAGCAGGATGCGAAGTCCGTCATCGGCAACGCTACTGCCGCGCTGGGATCTGAGAACCTGAAAACGATCGAGTTTTCCGGCTCAGGCTATGACTATGCGATCGGGCAGTCTGCCAATCCGTCTTTGCCGTGGCCCAAGTTTATCGACAAAACCTACACTCGCGTGGTGGATTTGGATGCGCCGGCTTCGCGCATGCAAAGGGTCCGGATGCAGGGCGAGAATCCTCCGCGCGGGGGCGGTTTTCAGCCGCTGGTAGGCGAACAGACGCAGACCCAGGTGGTGGCGGCAAGCTCGCCGCAAGCAGCCTCTTTGCGCGATGAGCTGATGATGACTCTGCCGTATAGCTTTCTGAGATCCGCCGCGGCGGCGAGCGACGCCACGGTAAAATCTCAGACCATGGGCGGAAAGAAATACACCGTTCTTTCTTTCACCGGATCGAATAAGGCGGCGGTCCGGGGCTACATCAATAGCGATAACCTGATCGAAAAAGTGGAAACCAAGATCGACAATAATGTTCTTGGCGACATTCCCTTTGAAACCGCCTTCTCGGACTACAAAGATTTTGGCGGCGTGAAATTCCCGCTTCATATCGTGCAGAAGCAGGGCGGCTACCCGGTGCTGGACCTCACAGTCACCGATGTGAAGGCCAATGCGCCCGCCAATATAACCGATGCCGGTGCGCCTGCGCCGGCCGCAGTCCAGGCGGCAGCCTCATCCGAAAAACTGGGCGATGGCGTTTATTTGATTCTGGGCGGCTACGCTGCTCTGGCGGTGGATTTCAAGGACTACATAGTGATCGTGGAAGGCGGGCAGAGCGACGAGCGCTCCGAAGCCGTGATGGCGGAGGCCAGGAAGCTGATTCCGAACAAGCCTATCAAGTACGTTGTCAACACGCACCAGCATTTCGACCATGCCGGCGGTTTGCGCGCTTACGTGGCGGAGGGCGCCATCGTGGTGACTCAACAGATCAACAAGCCGTATTACGAGAAAGTCTGGGCGAACCCTCACACCATTGCTCCGGACAAACTTGCGCGGAATCCGAAGAAGCCCAAGTTCGAAACAGTGGACGACAAGAAGATCATGACGGATGGCAATCAAGTAATCGAGCTATATCATCAACGGAACTTCGGGCATAACGATGGTATGTTGATCGTCTATCTGCCAAAAGAGAAAGTTCTGCTGGAGGCCGATGGCTTCACTCCGCCGGCTCAACCGTTCACGCGAACGCCGGCCGTCATCAACCCGTTTCACGTGAACCTGGAGGACAACATCGAGCGCCTGCACCTGGATGTGCAGCGAATCATTCCGGTTCATTACCCGGCGGACAACCGGAAGGTGGCGATGTCGGAGTTGCTGATGGCGGTGGGAAAGAGTAACTAACGGTAGGAGGGTGATGATAAGGCGGTAAAACCGCTCCCTCACGGTCGCGGCTCATAAGAGCTTAGTCACGGCGCGCAGGTACGCGAGAATCGCGGCGAGTTCAGAATCGTCGTACGCTCCGATGGTGGAAGAGTGCCGCCAGTTGCTACCGTCGTTGAACTTCACCGATCCGGGTTGGGCATTCCGCTGCACCGGTGGGGACGAAGTCAGATCGTAGAACAGCGTGGCCTGCTTGCCATCCCTTAACACCAGGACCGGCATGGATTCGCCGTCCATAATGCCGGTCTTCACGTTGGGCGTCGCCAGCGCCTTGAGCGCTGCGACGGCGCCGGGCACTTGCGCGATGGGAGCTGCTACGGGAATTCCGAAGCCGGCCACTTGGTGGCAGGTGGAGCAGCGTCCAAAGCCGCGCACGGCTTCCCGGAACAACTGCGCGCCGCGAGCGGCTTGGCCGGTGAGGGCTGGGCCGGAGGATTGCGAAGTGCCCGCGTCCGGGCCAACATTTGGATCGGCCGCGTCGTTCAGCGACGCCACGTAAGCCACCACCGCTGCCAGATCCGTACGAGAGAGCGCGGTAGCGAAAGACCGCATTCCGCTACCCGCGATGCCGTTTGTCACCGTGTTGTTGATGTAAGCTGTCTCGAAGCCGCGGGCCGCCAGGCGTGGAGCGCCACCTGGTCCACCACGCACTCCGTGGCAGTATCCGGTGGCACAGGATTTCGCAAACACCTGCTCGCCCTGTTTCGCAGCTGCACTCGGGTTCTGGTCCGCGTTCTGCGCCGCGCAGGACCAGGCGAATACCAGCGCCGCCGTCCCAAACCACAATCCGCGCTTTTTCATCGCGCCGTCTCCGGCAGGGAAAATACAACCAGCGTCGAGCCGATCCGCCAGTCCTGATCGGGGAACATCGACTGCGCTACGGCGCCCACAATGGAACCATGCCATCCAGTGGAAGTGGCGATGTACTGCCGCCCGTTTACCGCATAGGCGGCCGCCGATCCACGATGGCCCGCGCCGGTTTGATAACTCCACAGCTTGTCACCGCTCTTGGCATCCAGAGCAAAAAACTCGCCTTCCGGATTTCCGGTGAACACCAGGCCGCCGGCCGTTGTGAGCATGGACGCCAGCAGCAAGTACTTGTACGGCATGCTCCAGGCGCGTTTGCCTGTCACCGGATCCCAGGCGTCGACGTGGCTGTAGGTGGTGCGTCCCGGAGGCAAGTGAGAAGGGAATGCTCCGTTAAAATACATCTGTCCTTCCTCCGGCCGGGCGCTGTTGGGTGTTATATCCTCGCATACCTCATTGACGGGCACGTAGATGAAGCCGGTGAGCGGGGAATACGCCATGGAGTTCCAGCTTTTCGCGCCGGCCGCGCTCGGGCAGATGGTAGTAGTTTTACCAACCTGGGGCTCATTACGGCCAACCAATTTTCCGTCCTCGGTGATGCCGGAAACCCAGTTGCGCACTTCGGGAACGGAGAACACGCTCAGTAACTCACCGGTGGTCCGATCGAGAACCGATGTCATTCCGCTCTTATTCATGTGGACCAGGATCTGCCGCATGCGGCCGCGGATCTCGCGATCCATCAGGAGCACTTCATAAGCCGAATCGTAGTCCCATTGGTCATCATGAACTTCCTGGTGATGCCAGCGCAGCTTCCCCGTGTCGGCGTCCAGCGCAACCACGCTCGCGGTGTAGAGATTGATGTCCTTGCTCTTGTCGGCGCCGGCAGGCACGCGGTCGGCATCGTAGAAATCGGCTGCAGCGTTGCCGGTGCCCCAATAAACCAGATTCAGCGCCGGATCGTAGGAGCCTGTCAGCCACGGCGCGCCGCCGCCGAATCTCCAACTGTCGCCCCTCCAGGTTTCATTTCCTTTTTCTCCGGGCGCCGGAATCACGTACCAACGCCAAGCCAGGCGTCCATTCCTGGTGTTTAAAGCGGTGATGTAACCGCGATGCGCTGAGTCGCCTCCGGTGCCTCCCACCAGCACCTTGTCTTTCACCACCAGCGGCGCGGCGGTGATATTGCAGCCGCATTGGCGCGCGTCATCCATGCTGACCTTCCACAAAAGGCGTCCGGTCTTTTGATCCAGGGCCACCAGGTAGTCGTCCTTGGTGCCGAAGAAGACCTTTCCATCGCCTACCGCCACGCCGCGATTTCCTACAAAGCCAGGCACACTGCGCGCCGGCTCCGGAAATCTGTAGTTCCAGATTTCGGTCCCGGTGGCCGCGTTGAGCGCGAAAACATGCGCACGCGCGGTGATCAGATACAGCACGCCGTCCTGCACGATTGGTGTCGACTGCAGGTTTTCGGCATAGTCCCCAGTCTGGAAGATCCAGGCGGGCGTGAGAGCCTTGACGTTGGAGGTGTTGATTTGATCCAGCGCGCTATAGCGCCACGAATACTGGGTTCCGCCATAGTGCAGCCAATCGGCGTGGGTGGCCCCGGCGTCCTGCGCCAGCGCCGAAGAAACGGTGAACAGGACGAGCCAGAATCGCATGTTGCTCATCATATGTACTTTCGCTACGCGCCGAGTTGCGACGCCAGATCCACCATGTCGCTGGACACCACATCGAACTCGCCCGGCTGGGCGTCGTCGGCTTTGCGCAACACATATTCGTTGGGCCGGTGAATGAATCCGGTGCGCAGGCCGAAACTCCGCGCGGCCATCAGATCGCTGGAGTGCGCCGCGCACATCATCACTTCTCCGGGCTTCAGCTCCAGCAGGCTCACGGCGGTGAGATAGGCTTCGCGATCGGGCTTGTAATGCCGCGCGAGCTCGGCCGAAAGGATCAAATCCCACGGCAGGCCCGCGTGCTTGGCCATGTCGGCAAGCAGCGCTACGTTGCCGTTCGACAGCGGCGCAATGGTGTACTTTTTCTTCAGTCGCGTGAGACCAGCGACGGAATCGGGCCACGGTTTCAACCGATGCCACACACGATTCCAGTGGTCCTTCTCTTCTTCGGAAAGACCATCGATGTGGAACTCCTGGAGCAGGTCATCCAGCATCGCGCGGTGCAAATGGTCCAGGTTGGTCCAGGGAATCTCGCCTTTTCGCACACGGTCCATGGCAGGCGCGTAGCCGGCCCGCCAGCGATCGGCAAAATGAGCCCAATCGATTGTGATGTTTTTGGTTTTTCCCCAGGCCTGGCCTTCTTCGATGATCGATCCCCGCCAGTCCACCACCGTACCGAAGGTGTCGAAGACCAGCGCCTTCACCGAAACCACCGCCCGTACCGAATCCCGCACTTGCGCCATGTCGATCCCCCGCAAGGCCGCCGTAGCAAAGCCCAGTCCAGCGGCCTTCACCATCTGTCTCCGAGTCATTATCAGAATTCCTGGGTCAGAGCTCCTGGCCACTATACTAAATTTTTATTGGGCTGGATGCTTAGCGAGCTCGTATTTCGCGATGGCTTCCCGATGGACTTCGTCCGGACCATCCGCCAACCGTAGCGTGCGCGAATTGGCCCAGGCCCACGCGAGAGGAAAATCCTGTGACACGCCCGCGCCACCGTGCGCCTGCATGGCGCGATCCAAAACCCGCAAGGCGACATTCGGCGCCACCACTTTGATCATCGCGATCTCCGCCCGCGCCACTTTGTTGCCTACCTTGTCCATCATGTAGGCCGCCTTCAACGTTAGAAGACGCGCCTGCTCGATCTCCATCCGCGAAGTCGCGATGTCGGCGCGGATGGTGCCCTGTTCCGCTAAGGCGCGTCCGAACGCTACGCGCGACTTTACTCGCTGGCACATCGATTCCAGAGCGCGCTCCGCCACGCCGATCAATCGCATGCAGTGGTGAATGCGGCCGGGTCCCAGGCGCGCTTGTGCGATTTCGAACCCGCGCCCTTCGCCCAATAGAAGATTTTCGGCCGGCACGCGCACGTTCTCAAACAGCACTTCGCCGTGGCCGTGCGGAGCGTGATCGTATCCGAAGACCGTGAGCATGCGCTTAATGCTGACGCCGGGCGCATCCATCGGCACTACGATCATGGACTGCTGCTTATGCTTTGGCGCTGCCGGATCTGGCTTTCCCTTAACAGATCGGCCCATAAAGATGGCAACTTTGCAACGCGGATCGCCGGCACCGGAGCTCCACCACTTGTGCCCGTTGATCAGGTAGCAACCGCCGTCCCGGACGATGCTGGATTCGATATTGGTTGCGTCCGAGGATGCAACCTTGGGCTCCGTCATCGCGAAGCAGGATCGAATCTCGCCTGCCAGCAGCGGCTTGAGCCACTTCTCTTTCAAAGCGGGTGAGCCAAAACGTTCCAGCACTTCCATGTTTCCGGTATCAGGCGCCGAGCAATTGAAGACTTCCGGACCGATGGGCGAGCGGCCCATGATCTCGCACAAAGGAGCGTATTCCAAGTTCGTCAAGCCCGCGCCATGCTCGCTGGCCGGCAGGAAAAGATTCCAGAGCCCCGCGGCGCGCGCCTTGAGTTTTAATTCTTCGATAACCGGAACGGGTTGCCAACGGTTCGGACCCGCGCAATGCTCGTTATACTTCCATTCGCTGGGATAAACGTGCTCTTCCATGAAGGCGGCGAGGCGCTTCTGAAGATCCATTACCTTGGGTGGGAATTCGAATTCCATGGCTGTGTTTCCTTAGCGGGATGATGAAAAAGTCATTGGGTACCGGCTCCCTTACGGTCGCGGCTCAGTAACAAGTTGTCGCGATAATGATTTTCGTTCTTTTCAACATCTGTTAGCGGTAGGTGCGGAGTTCGGGCGCGCCCAGATGCGGGATGTTGTTGAAGGATTGCAGCCGCAACTGTCCATCGGATAGCCGCAGCACTGTGCAGGACGCGTTGTGCAGCGCACCCGCCAAACGCAGCGCCCGCTCGTCGTGTATTTCCATGGCGAGCGCCGTCCATATTCCGATGGGAGTTGCGGAGGTGAATATCACCAGGTTCGCGTCGCGCTCCACGGGATTGAGCTTCGAACGGCATCCGGCGACACGCTCGCGAAACATCGGCCAGCTTTCGCCATCATAAGGATGCCGCCCGCGCACCCAAGCCTCCACCACTTTGACGTCGCTTGGAAGCCAGCGGCGATTCACGCTGGCTTCGGGCTGGTCGGCCGCCGCAGTGGCCTGCGCCACCAGCTCCCGGTAGGCGCGCGCAAATTCCGGATCTTCCGCGCACAATTGTGGTGCGAACGCGCGATAAACATCCGCCAGGTCGAACTCGTTCCAGCCAGGTTCCTGCACAATTTCCGGGAAGCAGACGCCGGCTTCGCGATAAGCCGCGCGCACTTCGACCGCAGTCTGCTCTTGTCGAACCAGCGCTCCGGAATACGCTGCCGAAAATTGAATCTTCTCGGAGACGAAGTACTCGCCCAGCAGCTTGGCCTGACGGCGTCCTAATTCAGACAGCGCATCGTATGCTTCGCGCGTGCCGGCCTGACCGTGACGGATCAGGTAGATACGACTCAACGGCGGAACTCCACCGTATATTTTTCAGACTCCACCGTGCCCTTGTCAATCAGCGATGCGGCCAGACGAACCAGACCGTACACACGCCGGTCAAAGGTGCGAAAGCGTTCATCCTGCGTCTGCCCGTGGTGAAAACGATAGTAGATTTGCTGAAGAATCACGGCTAATTTGAAGATCCCTAGAATTTCGTAGTAGCGGATGTGAGTGAGGTCGCGGCCGGTCCGCTCGGCATATCTTTCGAGAAACCGATCACGCGTGTACCAACCCGGCTGCGCGGTTACGGCAGGTGTTGCGGGATGCGGATCGTCTTGGGCCGCGATGCCGGCCCAGGTCCAGTAACACATGGTCAGCCCCAGATCCGCCAGGGGATCTCCAAGAGTCGTCATTTCCCAATCGAGCACGGCTTCCACGCGATGGCCCGATGGCGTCAGCATCACGTTATCGAGCTTGTAATCGTTGTGTACCAGAGCGGCGCCGGACGAGGGCGGCAGACAGTTGTTCAGCCATCCAACGATGCAGTCCATACCCGGAAGCTCTGCGGTCTTGGCGCGATTCCATCGTTCCGTCCATCCCCGGACCTGCCGTTCGACGAAACCGTCGGGCTTCCCGAGCGAACTCAGTCCAGGCTGGGAGACATCGATGGAATGTAGCCGCACCAAACAGTCGATGAATGCTTCGCTCACTTGTCGTGGATAATCCGGAACCGCCGCCAACTCGCCGGGCACAACGGCACGAATCACGACGCCGCGCCTGCGCTCCATCAGGAAAAAAGCGCTGCCGATGACGGAAGGATCTTCGCACAGCAAAAACACTTCGGGCGCTTCGGGAAAGTGCGGATGAACGGCGTGCAGGATTCGATATTCGCGCGCCATATCGTGCGCTTTGGGCGCCAAGGTCCCGAGCGGAGGCCGCCGCAGAATATATTCGCGTCTGCCGGTTCGAACCAGATAAACCAGGTTGGAATGGCCATGCGGAAATTGCTCGATCTCGACGCCCTCCGCGCCGCCAGGGAGGTTCTGGCGCAAATAATCCGCCAGAGCCGCGTAGTCGAGCTCTTCGCCGGGGCGGACAGTGCAGGTCTCCGATTCAAATGCCACGGGGTCTCAATGGCATTTTACGCTATGGTGTCGAGACGAGACCGGTTCCAACGATAGTATGGAGCAGCGTCAGCCAGTGCCAGCCGGACCATCCCCGCCAGCCGCCGGTCTGAGCGCCGAAGAAATATCCCACGCCCGTGCTCATCAGGATGAGCCAAGTGATTCGAGGCTTGGTTAACGCGATGTGGTCTTTCATCCCCGAGAGACTTTAAGCGGGAAGCTTCAAGTTCTCAAGGTACCACAACGTGCCAGCAGTTAAGCAATATATTTTACGGTCTGGGCGCAAAGTCCGGTACGCGGGGCTGATCGCAAATCGCCACGGTACAAGCGCTGGTGAAAACGTAGGCGTGCGGGGACAGCGTTCCCCCTTAAATGGAAGCTTTCGAAACGGCATTTGCGCCGCCCGCAAATGCGCGTTCTGCGTCGGCGGCGGTCGGATACTGCGGCAGCAAGGTGTTCACCTTGGTCATTTCCATGATCACACGCACTTTCTCGGACATGGCCACCAGAGCGAATTTTGAGCCGTGCCTCTGGGTGTGCGCCCAGTGGCTTAACAGGCCCCCCAAACCTGCGGAATCCATGTAAGGCACGCCGGCGAAATCAATTAATGGTGCTCTTCAAATCGGGGGCACGAAGCGCAGTTTGAAAGTCGAATAAGGTCGCAATCGTGAGGGGGCCTTTCAGGGTGAGAATGGTGACGTCGCCGGCCGAGCCGGGTGTGAGCTCGATGTGAATTTCGTCCATGGGGAGCATTCTATACCTTGCAGATTACAGCAGCGTTACAGACCAGTCTAGCTCAGCGAAGGGCGGTCCCTTGGGACGGTGCCTTGGGGGGGACGCAAACCAAGCGGGAGTTTACTCGGAAGCTAGCTTAACTATCGCCCAGAGAGGCGATTCCACACCTTGCGGAAATCCTTAGTATTGCGGAGAATAAGCCTTATTTGGCAATTAATGTGTGGTCTTCCTCCTTTAATACCCAGAAAAAGTGGATTCAAATGATGTGTATATTACGAGTGACCCGGAGCTTTAAAGCGGCGGCCCGGCATTCCGCAGCGTGCAACTAGCGGAAGACGAATCTCGAATCAAGTGGAAGCGGGCGGCTCGGTTCTGAACCCCGGTAACCGGTGCATGCACGATTCGAGCGTTCAGTTTTCCGTTCCGCCCCTTTTAGTTCAATGCTCCAGAGACTCAGGCTTTCAAAATTCTCTATCCGGAAATAGCCTCCGTCCGATGCGGGTGAAGACGCCTACCGAGTCTAGACAGACGGCTTGATACAAATTCCCGTTATTAGAGATCACGAAGAAGTAGTGAGACGTGTAGGGGCCAACCTGGAGCATGAAAGTGCCGGTGCAATCGGAGTTCACTGTGTATGTGCCCGTTTCGGCCGCCGGCATTGGGATTCCGTTGGTATTTGACATTCCAGTGACGGTGGTATTTCCGTTCCCGTCGAAGGTTTGCGAACCGGCCTCGGCGGACGGCCCGATCCCGGGGGGCGTAGCGACAAAGCTTCCGGTGACTGTGTAGGCGAAGGTGCCCCTGAGATTGGCGTTGGAGCATCCGAAGTCGATCGCCTTCGCTGTGGGCGCTGTGCTCAGAGCGAGTGCGCCGACTGCGGCGGCTGTGAAAATTTTCGCGATGGTGCTGCGTTTCATGACGAATCTCCTTTTGTCTCGATCGATTAGGCGGCCATTCCGGCTCACCTGCCACGAATAAGGAATTCGGGACTGGAGGTTACAGCGTCCGGGGAGCGAAAGGCGTAGAATAGACGCTGCAAAGATGCCGAACTGCCCTCAATGCGGAGAGCAATTGGCTTCCGGTGATCCCGCCGGACTGTGCCCGGCCTGTCTGATCCTGGGCGCATTCGAGAGTTCGGTTGGCACGGACGAATCGGAAACCGAGACCATCGGTAGCTGGACAGTGGCGCCCGATGAGGACGACTTCGGCCGTTATCACATCCTTCGACCTCTCGGCGAAGGGGGTATGGGCACCGTGTACCTGGCCGAGCAGCTGGAGCCCATTCGCCGCAGCGTGGCCCTCAAAGTGGTGAAGCTCGGCATGGACACCGCCCAGGTGCTGGCTCGCTTTAACCACGAGCGGCAGGCGGTGGCGATGATGGACCACCCCAACATCGCCCAAATCTTCGACGCCGGCGCGACTGCCAGAGGGCGCCCGTACTTCGTGATGGAGTACATCGAAGGGGCGCCGATCACCCAGTATTGCGATCACAAGCGGATGACCCCCAAGGAGCGGCTTGCCCTATTCCTCGCGGTCTGCCGCGCGGTCCAGCATGCCCATCAGAAGGGAGTGATCCACCGTGACCTGAAGCCGTCGAATGTGCTCGTTACAGAGCAGGACGGCGCGCCGGTTCCTAAGGTCATCGACTTCGGCATCGCCAAGGCTACCGACAAGTGGGCCGTAGAGAACACGTTGCTCACCGAGTTCGGTCAGATCGTCGGAACGCCGGAATACGCTAGCCCCGAGCAAGCGGACACGCTGAGCGGAGACATCGACGAGGCCTCCGATGTCTATTCGCTCGGCGTGATGTTGTACGAACTGCTGATCGGAGCTGTGCCGTTCGACACCGCCACGCTACGCAACGCGGGTCTAGCGGAAATGCTGCGAGTCATCCGCGAAGACGAAGCGCCGTCGCTACCGCGAAAGCTTAACTCCCTGGGCGCGGCAGCGAGCGAGGTCGCCGCGCGCCGCCAGACCGACCCGGTTTCCCTGCGCCGCCTCGTCGACGGCGATCTGAACTCGATCACAATGAAGGCGCTGGAGAAGGCGCGCGAACGGCGCTATGCCTCGGCGTCAGACCTCGCCGCGGATATCCAGAGGCACCTGGAGCACCGGCCCGTGCTGGCCTCACCGCACCGCAGCCTCTACCGGGCGCGCAAATTTCTCCGAAGACACAGGCTTGCCGTCCTGGCCACTGCGGCGGGAGCCGTGTTCTTCGTCTTAAGCGGACTGACGGCTTGGTCGCTTGCGCATTCCGCGGCGAGACCCAGGCTGACCGACAACAATACCATTGTCCTCGCGGATTTCGACAACAAGACGGGCGATCCGGTGTTTGACGACACGCTGCGCCAGGGACTGTCTGTCGACCTGCAACAATCTCCCTTCCTCAACCTTGTTTCAGACGCGCAGATCCAGCGGACGCTGACCCTGATGGGACAGCCGAAAGCGGCGCGGCTGACGCCGGAAATCGCGCAGCAAGCCTGCGAGCGAACCGGAAGCGCCGCGGTTCTGGAAGGGTCCATCGCAAGCCTGGGAAGCCAATATGTCCTGGGCTTGCGCGCTAAGAACTGCAGTGCGGGAAGCATTCTGGACCAGGAACAAACAGTGGCGGCGAGGAAAGAAGACGTCCTGAACTCCCTTAGCCAGATCGCGACCAAATTTAGAACTCGGGTGGGCGAATCGCTGGCTACGGTGGAAAAGCACTCCACTCCTCTCGCCGAGGCCACGACATCTTCACTCGAAGCCCTGAAGGCCTATAGTACTGGGATGAAAGTGGTCGTATCCTCTGGTAATGCTGCGGCCATACCTCTTTACCGGCGCGCTGTCGAAATCGATCCCAAATTCGCAATGGGCTACGCCCAATTGGGGGTTTCTTACAGCACTGTAGGAGAGTCGTTGTTGTCGGCCGAGAGCACCACAAAAGCCTGGCAACTGCGGGATCGCGTCAGCGATCGCGAGAGATTTTTCATCGACTTTACCTATGACCGGCAGGTGACGGGAAATCTGGAAAAGGCGTACCAAACCCTCGAATTGTGGTATCAGACTTATCCTCGCGGGGAGAATCCAAACGCCCAGGGCTTCTTAGGGGGCCTGGCCCCTCCTGCAACAGGCCGTTACGAACGAGCCATCGAGATGAACCAAAAACGAATCACGGCCGATCCCGACGAGGTGTTCGGGTACAACGGTCTCGCGTACAACTATTTTTTCCTGGACCGTTTCGAAGAAGCCGAGAGCACGCTTCAGCGCGCTTCCGACCGCAAGCTGGAATTGCCCGATTTTCTCGCCCTCCGATACAACATCGCGTTCCTGAAGGGCGACCAGGAGCAGATGGACCGGGCAGTAGGTATGGCCCGGGGAAAACGCAGAGCCGAGTATTGGATGGCTCACGAAGAGGCTCTCGCTCTAGCTCGTGCCGGCCGCTTACAAGCCGCCCGCCGGTCGTCAGGCCGAGCCATGGATCTGGCCCTTCAGGCGGGGGAACGCGAGACGGCAGCAGCTTACCAGGCCGCGCGCGCCGTATGGGAGGCGGCTTACGGGGATGCTGCCGAAGGGAAAAGGAATGCCGTCGCTTCGCTCGAGCTTTCAAAAGGCCGGGATGTCCAATACGCTGCCGGCTTGGCCCTGGCTTTTTCGGGCGACACTTCTCGATCGGAAACGCTCGCTGCCGATTTAGAAAAGCGCTTCCCGGAAGATACATTTGCGAAATTTACCTACGTGCCTATTCTTCGCGCGTTAGCCGCACTGGAGCGCGCCAAGCCCGCAGAAAGCGTGGAGCGGTTGCAAACCGCTCTTCGATATGAGCTGGCGGTGAATGGCCTCAACTTCAATCATTTTTATCTGGGCGGTCTGCACTCGGCCTATGTGCGCGGCGAGGCCTTCCTGGCCGCACGCCGGTATACGGAAGCGGCCGCCGAGTTTCAGAAAATTCTCGATCATCGCGGTATCGTAGGCGCGGACCCCATCGGCGCGCTGGCGCATTTGCAACTCGGTAGAGTGTTCGCGCTATCGGGGGACAAAACCAAGGCAAAAGCCGCCTATCAGGCCTTTCTCACACTTTGGAAAGACGCAGACCCCGAGGTCCCGATCCTGAGGAGAGCCAAAGCAGAGTACAGCCGGCTGTAGTGCCGACGACGTAACCAACGGCCAGACCATGCACACACTGCGCGGCCAGTTTCCTACCACACGGTGGTCCTTGGTGATCGCTGCCGGAGATTCAGGCGGGAAGGAACCGCGAGCCGCTCTGGTTTCCCTGTGTGAGAACTACTGGTACCCCTTGTATGTCTATCTACGCCGGCGCGGTTATCAGGCGGACGCGGCGAAGGATCTCACGCAGGAGTTCGTCGTCCGCCTGTTGGAAGGGCGTTATCTCGACCGCGCCGACCCGGAAAAGGGCCGGTTCCGGTCTTTTCTTTTGACCTCCTTGAAATTCTTTGTGGCCGACGAAGAAGACCGCCAACGCGCGCTAAAACGCGGCGGCGGAGCAATTCTCCCGCTTGAATTCTCGTCCGGCGAAGAACGCTATCTACGCGAGCCTTCACACGATGAAACGCCGGAGCGGATCTTCGAACGGCGCTGGGCCCTTTCCGTGCTCGACCGAGTCGTGGAGAGATTGCGAGGCGAGTTTGTGCATCACGGCCGCCCGGAGCATTTCGATCAGTGGAAAGTATTCCTTCTCGGGCAGTCCGACGCGCCATATTCCGCTCTGGCTCGCGAGATGAACATGTCGGAGGGGGCGCTCAAGGTAGCGATTCACAGGCTTCGCAAGAGATATCGCGAACTCTTTCGGCAGGAAATCGCCGACACCGTGGCCGATCCTGCTGAAGTGGAATCCGAGCTCCGGTTTCTTGCGGCTGTACTGGCGAAAAAGTAGTTGCAGTGGCACATCGCGGCCCGCAGAGGAGGAAGGTACTCGAAAAGCGCGGGGCTAATAAAGCGGGGATAACTAATTTAAGCCGCGTCGCGGAGTTGCGCGCTGCCCAACGGTTCAGGCACCGGCTCGATGCGGCCCAGAAGAAAAACGAAAGCCGCAACACCCGTCAATAGAACCACGCCTGCCACCAGGAACGCATTGGTGAAAGAATGCGTGCGGCCGACGATCACGCCTGTGACCACTGGCGCTACGGCGCCCATCAGGTTGTTGGCGAAATTCATGATGGCGCCGACCGTGCCCACGCCGCCGCGCGGAGCGGTGAGCGAAGGCAGAGACCAACCCACCGGCGCAGCCGCCGCCAGCCCGCTCAGGGCCAACGAAATCCAGGCGATCGCGCGAATAGGATCGACCGTCGTAGTGGCTCCGAACACCGCCAGTCCCGCGCACATTCCCGCCAGTAGCACGGTTTTGCGCACTCGTGTTTCATCGTGGCCGCGCGCAATCAGACGATCGATCAGCCATCCCCCCACCAACAGGTCGGATACGGTGGCGCACATCCAAGGAATAGCCGCAAAGGTTGCGGACTGCAGAATGCTCATATGCATGGTCTGTACCAAGTAGCTTGGCAGCCACGTGAGGAACAGGTAGAAACAGTAACCATATGCCGCGAACCCAATGGACAAGCCCCATACCTTACGGCTTTTAAGCAGGTAGCCGAGCATTCCAGCCGGGCTCGTCGAGATTTGTCCCTCGGGCGTTGCGCCTCCCGCCACGATATACTGCCGCTCCTCGGCGGAAAGTTGCGGATGTGCGCTGGGGTCGCGATAGATTGTGAAAAAGGCCGCAAAATAGACAAAACTGAGCGCGGCTACCAGTGCAAAACCCCACCGCCAGCCCAGGTACACAACCGCCAGGCCAACTAGCGGAACCCCGATCACGTTGGAGAATTTTGCGGCGGCATCGAAGAGTGCTGTCGAGGATGCCCTTTCCTGCCGCGGAAACCAGTAGCCGGTGGCCTTGGAATTGGCTGGGAAGCTGGGAGCTTCGGCGATCCCAAGCAATGTGCGCGCCGCGAAGATGCCCGCGAAGCCGCTCGACAGTGCGGTTACGGCGGACGCTACGCCCCACAGCAAAGTACTCCAACGCCCCACGCGCTGCACACCCCATCGGTCTAACATGAGTCCCACCGGGATTTGCGAAAGTGCGTAAGTCCAGAAGAACGCGCTGAACAGCAGACCGAGGTCGGTTGCGCTCAGGCCCAGGGTTTGTTGCAATTGCGGGCCGGCCACCGACAAACTGATCCGGTCGAAATAATTGATTAACACTCCTGCTCCGAGCAGACCGCCAATCCGCCACCGCAGCCTTGGCATGCCGGCGGTTGTCATGCGGATGGCCCGGAGGTTGCTTGCAACCACTGCACAGTTTGATCTAACAGCGTATCGAGTGGCAGCCCCGCGTCCAACCGCAGAACGCCGGACTCATCTACCGGAGCTTCCAGCGTTTCAAACTGACTCTGCAATAGCTGCGGAGGAAAGAAGTGCTGACCTCTGGCTCGCACACGCCGCAATGCTTCCTCCTGCGTGATATCGAGAAAGACAAAAGCCAGCCCCGGCGAGGCGTCGCGCAACATGTCGCGGTAAGCGCGTTTTAGGGCGGAGCAAGCCAGCACCGCGCCGTGTTTCCGCTGCTGGAGCTCTTGCGCCAAAGCGTGCAACCAACCTTCGCGATCGGCATCGCTCAAAGGCGCGCCGGCGGCCATACGAGCTTTGTTCCCGGTACTGTGAAAATCGTCGCCTTCAATCATCGGCCAGCCCATTCGCTCCGCCAGCGCCTGCCCAAGAGTGGACTTGCCGCAACCGGCCACACCCATGATCACAACATTGCGCGGCGACAGGCGCGTGGCGAAAGGCGGCAAGCTGACCTCCGGGGGCTGCTAGTCCAGGCAAAGTCGATTGAGCCAGTATACAACCCGAGGCCCTCGAAACTCAGCCGGTTGGACCGGGGCATTTCAGGCTGGGCGATGCGAGGCAGCGCGGCGGCCGTGCCCCCGAGTCCAATTCTGTTCTCAGCCGCACCGAGAATCAGCATGTTGTTTTTCCCGACATTGGATTGTCACTCTCCCCGCTCATAATGTCTCTTAGCGAAATGGAAAAGAGGAGTAACACCAGCATGCATCCGGATCTCGCGCAATACGGCCCCGTTCGCTTTCACAGCGATCCAAACGCACTCTATGAGCGGCATCTTTTGTTCGATTACGCGATCGATCCCGACTTGGCCAGCCCGCGGGAAAGGTATGAAGCCGTCGCACGATCCCTGCGCGACGTGCTTGCGTTGCGGTGGCTGCGCACCACGAAGACCCACTACCGAGACGAGTCTCGATACGGCACGCCAGAGTGCGTGCGCCACTCGGCCGGCTATCGCTGAGCGCTCTCGCGCGGAACTGCCTTGGCGTACAGCTGGACTACCGATACGTTGCACCAGCCCGCATTGCCGTGCCCTCCGCCCGGCATCAGGTCTACGAAGCCGATTTCATCCACTTTGCTCAGGTCCGGATTCTTCACTTCCACTGTGGTGACTACCTTTTGTGGATCCAGCTTGTACCAGCGTTGGTTCGCGAACGACACCTCGTTCTGGATGTACTCGCCTTGCGTAGCGTCGGTATGACTTCCGGCCAGCAGCGTTCCATCGGCCAGCTTCAGCACGGGATGCAGCACATGCAAACTCTGGGTTCGCACGATCCACTGCAACCTCGCGAGACCCGTGAGGTCGAAGTAGTTATTGCGGTCGCGCAGCGTTGCCGCGACGGGCGAGGTCACCATCCCAGTCCACAAGTCCTGCCGGCCTTCGTGGACGTACACCGCGAGATTGCGTGAGTCCGGCCCATACAGCTTCAGTTCCAGGTTCGGATTGGTGACGGCGTCCTGGGTAACGCGCCTGTTCTCGTCATTGAGCTTGCCAGTGTATGGCGGCTGCTTCCATTCCTCGCGAAACAGCAGCGCTGGACGCACCAGCGTCTCTTCGGCAGCCCGGCCCTGCGGCGGCTGCTGCGCGAAGGCGCCGAATGCAGCGCCAAGAGCAAGCACTAAAAACATGGTCAATCGATTACAGATGCAACGTGACATCGGAACCTCCTATTTGTGGCTTTACTGAGTGGCTTTATTTTGTGGACTTATTTTGTTCCTGAGATGGGCGCCAAGCCTTGCGTCAGCTCGATATAAGTGCCCCAGGGGTCCGTCAGGAACGCGATTTTCGTTGTTCCATTGGATGCCGCGCGCGGTTGGACGTCCATCTTGATTCCATCGGCTTCCAGGCGCTTCACGGTCTCGTCCAGGCTCTGCACTTCGAAGCCGATGTGATCGAGCGACCGGCCCTTGGTGGGCGCCTGCGCCATGTCCGCTTTGGTAAACGACAGCTCCGCGCCCGGAATGTTGGCGGTATCGAACCGGCCGCGCTTGCCGGCGATGGCGCCGAAATGCTTCACGTACCAGGCTTGGACCTCGAGCGGCTCGGTAACGAACATATGGATGTGGTGCATTTCGATGGGCGAAGAAATGGTCTTGTCTTCGAGCAGTTCCACGCGCACATCTTCGGGCGCCGTGACGAAGGCCTGCTGTGGATTGTTCTGCTCCACCTTTAAGCCTAACGGCTTGATTTTCTCGAGCGTGGCCGCCACGCTCTGCACGTGGAATCCAAAATGATTCACAGTAGAGCCGACTGTGCCGGCCGATGGCTTGTCCTGGCGAATGTTGATGAACACGCCCGGGAACTGGATCATCTGGATGGCACCGTTGGAAACCGGAACGCCGCCCAGCAGGATGAAAAAATTGCGCTCCGCATCCACGTCTTTGACGGCCAGGTGAATGTGTCCCATGGAGACGCCACTGGCATTGGGAGCGGCCAGTTCGGCCCAGCCGGGCGAGACGATGGCAAGCGCCGCGGCCAGAAAAACAAGGACAAAAACAAGTCGAGTTTTCATAGCAAATGAGTTTATAACAGTGCAAGGCCCAGTGCACGGGGCGGAGTGCGAACACGGCACGCAGGAGTGCGTGCGCCACAGCAATATGGCAGCCACACTACTGCGCCGGTTCTATGCGCAGCAGCGCGCCGTCATCTTCGTCCGTCAATAAATAAAGGAATCCATCCGGACCCTGGCGGACCTCGCGAATCCTTTGCTTTAATTCGCCCAGCATCGATTCGCGCCGCAATTCCTCGGTACTCTCGTTGAACACGATGCGCTCCAGATGCCCGGTGCCGGGGATCTCGCCGGTGCGCATGGAACCAACAAAAACATTGCCCTTCCACTTAGGAAAACGGTCGCCGGTATAAACGGTCATCCCGGCAACGGCGATGGAGGGGATCCACACCACCAGAGGCGTCTCCATGCCTTCCCGGGTCGGGGTGTCGGAAACGCGGGGGCCCGCATAGTCGCGGCCGAAGCTGACCACCGGCCAACCGTAATTGCGGCCGGGCAGAATGATGTTGATCTTGTCGCCGCCGTTGGGGCCATTTTCGTTGTTCCATAGAGCGCCGGTTTCGGGATTCACAATCAAGCCTAATGAATTGCGGTGCCCCAGCGAATAGATTTCGGGCCGGTAACCCGCGCGGCCGATGAACGGATTATCGGGTGGCGCGGTGCCATCGTCGCGCACGCGCAGAATCTTGCCCCGCAGGCTGCCGGGCTCTTGCGCCACCCATCCCACCCTGCCGCCGGTGGCCATGTAGAGCATGCCGTCGCGCCCAAACGCGATGCGCCCGCTGAGCCCTCCGTCACCCTCCCAGGCGTCGGTGACCAGAATATCGTGCACATCGGCGAGCACTCCGTCTTCGAACTTTCCGCGAGCCACGGTGGGCGCGCCTTTCCCGTTTTCAACCGGCTTGGTGTAAGTGAAATAGACCAGGTGGTTCTGGGCGAACTGCGGATGCAAGGCGATATCCATTAGCCCGCCGTTCCCTTTCGTGCGCACCTGCGGCACGCCGCCGATGGGCCTGGGGTCCAACACGCCATTGCGAACCACGCGGAGCCGGCCGGGACGCTCCGTCACCAGCATGCTTCCATCCGGCAGGAACACCAGGCTCCAGGGATGCGCCAGGCCTTTGGTCACCACGGTGACTTGAATCTTATGCTGCTCGGCAGTATCCAGCACGAACGGACCGGGGCCTAAGGGAGGGACCGGGACGCCGATGGCCGGTTGCTGAGCCTGGGCCATGGAGAGAGCGGTCCACAGCATCGGTATCGCGAGCCAAAGGGTGGTTCTTGTCGAAAATGGCAATCGCATCATAAACATCTTAATGGCTTCACCTCTTAAATAACTTCACCTGGTCGAAGTAGCCGCTTGTTTCTTGAACACCGCGCCGATCGCGGCTTGAGCGCATTTCTCGCCGTCGGCGCCGGATACGCCCATGGCCCCAATCACCTGGCCGTTGAGAATGATGGGCAGCGCGCCAGGTTGCGGGAAATCGTGCATAAAGGTGGGCGCCAGATTTTCACCGCTCCGCACCATCTTGTTGGTCTCGGACGTTGGACGCCGCCAGCGCAGGGCCGACCTGGCTTTCAACAGCGCCGTGTCGATGGCGTTCATGGGCGCGCCCTCCATAGCGTGGGACTCGATGAGATTACCGCCCCAGTCCAAAATCGCGATCGCCACGATTTGTTTGTTCTGCTCGGCCCATGTGGAACACGCGTCGGCCAGAGCCCGCGCGCCCGCGCTCGAGATGAGCTTAATGTCCCTGGTGGTCTGCAGTGGCGCGGTCTGCAGGGGCGAAGAGCGCGGTTGTTCCTGAGCGTGCAAGTGCGCGCATAACGACAGCGTCAGTGCAGCGGTAGAAATCGCAAGAAGTTTCTTCACGTCAATCCTCCTCAAACCTTAGCCGACCGGGCAGATGATCGATCGTCTCCATTGGATCGAATCCGCCATCGAGTTTATCGCAACGGCGCAGAGATGGGGGCTGGAGTACTAGGACGAAGAGTTCCTTCGGTGTAAGGAGAGTTCGCGATCCGCCTCGGGATCTGCCAGGCGGGAGGCGAGTCAAGACCGTAGACAATCTCATAGACCGTCACGCTTGTGAAGGTAAAGACGCCATGTTCCTGAGCATAGCGCTGTGCGTGACGAACGAAGTTAGGATGGTGGCCCTTGAGACATTCGTTTAGGACACTACCCGGAAAGGCTTCCGTATGCCGAATAATCCATAGACTTCGTACCGTCGCTCGCCCGAGAGCCATGCGTGACTTCGAAATCGATCGTATATCGCCTGCCATCCTCGTCCCCCCTCCACCGCCCCTTCTCTGAGCCGCGCCTAGCAACAGCAGCCGCAGAAACTCCGCGTCTATTTGCCGAATCCCATAGCCGAATCCCATAAGGGAAAGAGCCGAAGCGAGTATACGGGCCTTGTGCCTGCCCCGTAGGTGTGATGGGTCGAGGTAGTAATCGCGAAGTTTGGCAATGTTTACAATCGCGTCCACGCCGCCTGGAAGCTTCATTCAGCAGGAGCGTAGCAGAATGCTCTAAGCTTTCGGCGCGGATTTCCGCTGCAGTTCACCCATCACATCCGCCACCAGCTCCTTGGCGTCGGTGAGGCATTTTGAAATCATCTGGATATCCATGGCGGGCTTGCCGGGCTGCCGCGCGCTTTGACAATAGACCCCGTGCTGGCCCACCAACACCAGGGCATCGGTGAGCAAGTCCATGGTCACCGAAAGCCGCCCGCGCTCGGCGCCCATCATAAACTCCTGCTGTTCCAGCTCTTCGCGGCGCTCATCGTAAACAGACATGCTGTTCCCATTGTAATGACCGCTTGTGGTGACCGCCTTGCAGTTTACCGCTGCCTAAAGTCCCCAGGCGCGGCAACCGATAGTTCCTGCTAGGAGAGGTACTGCATGTTTGTAACCCGCCAGCTTTTGATTTCTGCTCTCGTCTTTGCCGCCGTGCCACCGGCTGCCATCCGCGCCGCCTCGGATAGTGCCCAGTATGTGGGCGGAACGGTGAAGTCCATCCCGGTGAATTCCGTCGGCTCGTTCAACTTCGAAGACGCCAAGGAGTTCCGCTTTACCTACAACGGCTCGGTGTACAAGTTGCCCTACGATCAGATCACCAGCACCGAGATCGAGAAAGCAGAGATGCGGCGCGTGATGCACGTGTTCCCGGCTATATCGCCGATTGCCAGCCGTCGCAGGGAGACACTGGTGATCAATTACACGGATGCGGCGGGCGCTGCCGGAACATTGAACTTCGAATTGATGGCCTATCGGGCTACCGAAGCGCAGGAAACCATCGCGGCGAAAAAGTCGCCGATCTCGCCCGCAGCCGCCATCGCGGCATCCAACCAATGGTGGGGCGATAAGTATTGGAAGACTCTTCGCAATCAGACTGCATGGGACGCGCAAGCTGCGCAGAACGCCCAAGCCCTTCAGAACGCTCAAAATGCCCAAAACGCCCAAACAGCTCCGGCCCAGCCGGCCCAACTGGCTCCCGGCGGAACGAAATAGGCCAAGTTTCCGCAGTTGGAGTGCACCTCTGGCACGAGGCGCGTACTTGCGCCCCCGGCCGTCGCTCGTAACCGATCTTACACTTAGCTAACTCCCCTTTTTACGGGACGGATGGTAGCCTGATATTGCTAGCCGGAGGCTTGCATGTCGACCGCTACCATCACAAATCGCGCACTCCAGGCACGCCTGGATTCCGCGCGTCAACTTACAGATTCGATCTTCGGGCTGCTTGCGCCCGAAGCATTGTATTCGCGCCCTATCCCTGAACGGCATCGCCTCATCTTTTATCTGGGGCATCTGGAAGCCTTCGATTGGAATCTGATCTGCCGCAGGACGCTGGATGTCGGTTCGTTCAGTCCGCAGTTTGACGCGCTTTTCGAATTCGGGATTGATCCGCCGGTAGGCCAGGCGCCGGCCGACCAACCCTCGGATTGGCCGGGCGTCGAAGAAGTCCGGGCGTATAAACGGCGCGTTCGATCGCGCATCGACGAGTTGCTCGATCAGGCGCCCGAACAGATCGTTCAGGTGGCGCTGGAGCACCGGTTGATGCACGCCGAAACCCTGGCGTATCTGCTGCACAACCTGCCGTACGATCAAAAGACGCCGATCGGTGCGCCGTTGGTTCACTCCACAGATCGCCTGCTAAATCCGATGATCGACATCGCTTCGGGCGCGGCCACGCTCGGCCAAAAGCGCGGGGAATTCGGTTGGGATAACGAGTTCGACGAGCATCTGGTAAATGTGGCGGGCTTTCGGGTCGGAAAATATAAAATTACGAACGGTGAGTACCTCAGTTTTGTAGAACAAGGCGCTCCTGCGCCCCACTTCTGGACTCGCCACGGCGATCAGTGGTTTTATCGCGGGATGTTCTTCGAAGTGCCTTTACCCGCCAACGCGCCGGTTTATGTCACGCATGCCGAGGCCGCCGCTTATGCGCGCTGGGCCGGCCGTAAGCTGCCCACCGAAGCGCAATTTCATCGCGCCGCTTACAGCACTAGCTCAACCCTCCACGAAACACACGCTGGTTCGGAGCGTCCCTATCCGTGGGGGCTGGCTGCGCCGGGGGGAAACGCTGCCCCGGGAGCAAACGCTGCGAATGATGAAGCTTACGGCAACTTTGACTTTCATCACTGGGATCCGGTGGACGTAAACTCCAATCCGGCGGGCGACAGTGCCTGGGGAGTTTCTCAATTGGTTGGAAATGGCTGGGAGTGGACCGCCACTCCATTCGGTCCCTTTCCGGGATTTCAGACCATGCCCTTTTACCCAGGATATTCGCAGAATTTCTTCGACGAAGAACATTACGTAATGAAAGGCGGGTCGCCAGTGACGGCGGCCTGCATGCTGCGCCGCTCGTTCCGCAACTGGTTCCGACCCAACTATCCCTATGTCTACGCAAGTTTTCGGCTGGTCGAAGAGTAAAGCCGAGGATGACGCTGCGCTGCGCGAATTCGCGTCCGACGTGCGCTGCGGCCTCGGCAAGCCTCAAAAGGAGCTGCATTCGAAGTACCTTTATGACGAACTGGGCAGCTCGCTCTTTGAGGCCATTACGCATCTTCCCGAGTACGGGCTTACGCGTGCCGACGAGCGGTTATTGCGCCGCCACGCTCGCGATATCGCGGCCTTGCTTCCACCACGCGTCGCGGTAATTGAACTAGGCAGCGGAGTAGGAGAGAAAACGCGGCCACTGCTGCAGGCCATCGGCGGAAGCTCCCTGCGCTACTATCCCATCGACGTGTCGGCGGATGCGTTGGCCCGTTGCGAGCGCGATTTATCGGATTTTGCGGAGGTGCATCCGCTGGTCCAGTCTTATCTCGACGGCATGGCGCGCGCCACGGCCGAACGCCGGCCCGGCGAATCGTTTCTGGTCCTGTTCCTCGGCAGCACGATCGGCAATTTCGAGCGCAAATGCGCGTTGGAATTTTTGCGCGATCTCCGCCGTTCCATGCGTGCGGGCGATAGACTGCTCATCGGCACCGACCTGGTGAAGGATCGCGATCGCATGCTGGTGGCCTATGACGATCCTACTGGCGTCACGGGCGCCTTTAATCTCAACCTGCTGGGGCGGATCAATCGCGAGCTGGGCGGAGATTTTCAATTGCGCCGCTTCGAACATCAGGCGCGCTGGAATGAACAGCACCGCCGTATCGAAATGCACTTGCGCTCGCGCCTGGATCAAACCGTGTACATCGCAGAGGCCGATCTCCCTGTCAGCTTCCGGGCCGGCGAGACCATCTGGACCGAATCCTCCCATAAGTTCCAACTCCCGGAGCTGGACGAAATGGCGGAGCAAGCCGGTTTCCGCTTCGCCAGCCAATGGATCGACCGGGATTGGCCATTCGCGGAAAACCTTTGGACGGTGCATTGAACGCCGGCGCGCCGCCCAACGGGGCATGCGCTCTGGAGTTTCGCGATGTTTCCTATCGCGTCGGCGGCAATCTTATTCTCGACAAACTGAGCTTCCGCGTTGAGCCTGGGCGCACGCTAGTGCTGCTGGGCCGCAGCGGTTCGGGAAAAACCACCGCGCTCAAAATGTTGAACGGTCTGCTGTTCCCTACCGAAGGCCAAGTGCTGGTGGACGGCCGCGCCACCACCGATTGCAATCTGATCGAGCTACGCCGCAGCATCGGCTACGTCATCCAGGATGTCGGCCTCTTCCCGCATTTCACCATTGGCGAAAACGTCGGGCTGGTGCCGCGCTTGAATGGCTGGCCCTCCCGCCGCGTCTCCACCCGGGTAGCCGAGCTGCTCCATCAAGTTGGCCTGGACCCGGCACAGTTTCATCATCGCTTTCCGCGCCAGCTTTCGGGCGGACAGCGCCAGCGCGTGGGCGTGGCCCGGGCCTTGGCGGCCGAGCCCAAGGTCCTGCTTTTCGACGAACCGTTTGGCGCGCTCGACCCCGTCACGCGCGTGGAATTGCAGGATCAATTCCTCGAACTGCGCGACCGTCTGCAGAAAACCTCTATCTTCGTCACGCACGACGTGCGCGAAGCCCTGCGGCTGGGCACCGAAATAGCGCTCTTGCATCGTGGCAAACTGGAAGTGCTGACCACACCGGCGCAGTTTCTCGATTCGAAGGGCCCGGAGGCCCGTGCCTTTTTGTCGACTCTCTGACGCAAAACGCCATGATCCCACCCTATCTGCTGCAGGAGATGGCGCAGCTTACCGGCGAACATTTCGTGTTGGTATTGGTTTCGATGGCTATCGCCGTCGGGGCCGGACTTCCGCTGGGCGTTCTGCTCACTCGCCGCGCGTCGCTGCGCACTCCACTGCTCGGCTTCGCCAATGTTATGCAAACCATCCCCAGCCTGGCGCTGTTCGGCTTCTTGATTCCGATACCATTCATCGGTGGCATCGGCAAGCGGACCGCGATCGTCGCCCTGGTGCTCTATGCGCTGCTTCCGATTCTGCGCAACACGCTAGCCGGAATTCTAGCGGTCGACGCGGCCGTGCGAGAATCGGCGGTGGCCATGGGGATGACCGGCCGGCAACTGCTGTGGGAAGTGGAACTGCCGCTTGCGGCGCCGACCATCATCGCGGGCATCCGAATCGCCACGGTAACCACTATCGGGACGGCAACCATAGCGGCTGCCATCGGCGGCGGAGGGCTCGGTGTTTTCATCTTCCGAGGCATTGCATCGGTGGACAGCACGCAGATCCTGGCGGGCGCGATTCCCGCGGCTCTACTCGCGTTATTGTCGGACGGAGGATTTAGTTGGATCGAACGACGCTTCGAAACCGAGCCGCGCGCGTGAAGCGATCCGGTTTATTCGCCGCGCTTCTGCTTCTGACCGCCTGCGGCGCCCGCCATCACGTCGTGGTGGGCTCCAAGAATTTCACCGAGCAATTAATTCTGGGCGAAATCGTCGCGCAGCACCTCGAGGCGCGCATGCATCAGCCGGTGGAGCGGAAGCTCGATCTGGGAGGAACGCTGCTGGCCCATCAGGCGTTGCTCGCGGGCGACATCGACCTGTATCCGGAATACACCGGAACTGCCTTCACCAATGTGCTGAAACGCAGCGGAGTCACGGATCCGGCGATCGTACTGGAGCAGATCCGCGCCGAATATGCCAGCGGCTTCCATCTGGATTGGCTAAATCCATTGGGCTTCGACAACTCGTTCGCGATGACCATACGTGGCGAAGACGCTCGTGCGCGGCATTTGCAAACATTAAGCGACGCGGCGGCCGATCCCATTGGATTCACGCTCGGCGCGGGCTACGAATTCCTGACGCGTCCCGATGCCTATGGCGCGCTGAACCGGGCCTATTCCATCAAATGGACCGCACCTCCCAGAAGCATGGATCTCGGGCTTCTTTATCAGGCGCTGGAACAGAAACAGGTGAGCATGGCCGCCGCCAACACCACCGACGGGCTGCTGAACAAGCTGGATGTCACCGTTCTTCAGGACGACAAGCATGTGTTTCCGCCCTATCAGGCCTGCATCGTGGTTCGCCAGCAGGCGCTCGCTTCGTATCCCGATCTGCGCGCGATTCTTTCCGAGCTATCGGGCAAAATCTCGGACACCCAGATGCGCAGCATGAATTATGCCGTGGATGCGCAGCATCGCCCGCCGCGCGATGTGGCGAAAGAGTTTCTGCAAATGGCCGGGTTGCTCTGAGTTCGTTACGCTGACGCTGCCTTCTGCCGCACGCGCGAAATGGCGCGCACCAGCTTGCGATACGGCGTCTGGTCCAGCGCCTGAAATCCGATCCATTCCCCGTCGCTCCACGTCGAATAATGCCAGCGCGCGAGCAATGCCAGATGCTCCTGCTTCTCGGCGAGCGGCGGCATTACCGGTTGAATGGAAGCCACCAGTTCCCGCAGCCGCTGATCGAGAGAAACCAGCGACGTCAGTGGAAACTGCACCGGCGTTTGCCACGCGCCCTGGCAAACGAACCACAGCAGCACGCTGTCGGGCGCAAGGCACGGCGCAACGGCGACACCGTACAGCCGGTCGATATCGCACACCAGGTCGCCACTCAGCGCGAGCACCGATTGGATGCGCTCCAATCGCTTGTGCTGGCGCGCCGCCTCTTCGAAATCCATCTCAGCGCTCAGGCGGTCGCGTGCGGCCGTCGCGGCGCTGATGAGCGCTGCTCCGTTGCCCGTCAGGAACTCCCGGACGCGCTCCACCTCGCTCCCATATTCTTCGCGGCTCACCACCTGCTGGCAGGGGCGGAGGCAGCGGTTCATCTCGCCATAAATGCAACCCGGATGTTGCGGATTCGGCTCCAGGTTTTCCTGGCAGCGCCGGATCTGGAACAGGTCCAGAAACTGGTCTTCAAACAACTCCGCCCCGGCCCTCGATTGGAACGGCCCATAGTGAATGGCGCGCCCTGCGCTCAGACGCGCGCTCACTTGCGTGCGGGGAAATTCGTTCGCCAGAATCAGCTTCACATAGGCCGGCATCCGCAGTTTCACCCGGCGCAGGTAATCTTCCGGGAAATAGCGGCGCGCCAGCGCGTAATGCAGCAGCAGCGATTCAAAGCGCGATCCCGTGGGCCAGTACTCCACGCGCGTAGCTACTTCCCGCAGGTTCAAGGACTTCCGCGTCGCCGCGTTCGAATTGCTCGGCTTGAATATCCGTAGCAATCGTCGCCGCAGCATGCTGGTCTTAGCCAGGTACGCTGACCGGTCGCCCGCCCACACCACGAACACTGCGTCCCCGTTCGGCGCTTCGGCGGCGCTTGCATCCAAATCTTCGCGTTCGATCGTAACCGGATCGGGAACCAGCATCCATACCCAGTGTCGCGCGAACTTGGGTAGCATCGCGCCACGGACGAACTGCCGAAAAAGGCAGTAAACCGCTCCCTTACGGTCACGGCTCATAAGAGTGTTCGTTGATTCGGAAGAGCCTAACGAGCCGCGCGGCGCGCTGCAATAAAGCAACGTGCCAGGTCCCCAATCCCCAGCCCCCAACCCCCGCCCTCCGTAACCCCGCCGCCTTCCGTTTCACCCTGCAAAATGATATACCTACTTAAACGGAGGTTCGGATGCCCTACGGGTCTGCGGTGTCAGGATTGGTAGTAGGGCTTGCCTTTTCCTCGCCCCTTCTGTTCTCCGCCGATGCACCGCATGTCTTCACGCCCGCGCAGAAAAGCTACTGGGTTTTCCAGCCCATAAAGAAATCGCCGTTGCCTGCGGTGAAGAATAAAGCCTGGGTCGAAACCCCGATCGACGCGTTCATCCTCGCCAAGCTGGAAGAGCAAAACCTCCAACCCAATCCCCGCGCCGACAAGCTCACGCTGCTGCGCCGCGCCACTATCGACATGACCGGTCTTCCGCCCACGCCCGAAGAGATCCAGGCGTTCCTAAGCGACAAATCGCCCGGTGCTTGGGAAAAAGTGGTGGATCGTCTGCTCGCTTCTCCCGCTTACGGGGAGCGCTGGGGCCGTCATTGGCTGGACGTAGCCCGTTACGCGGATAGCAACGGATTCAAAGCGGATGAAACCCGTCCCAACGTCTGGCGCTATCGCGACTACGTGATTAAAGCTTTCAACGACGACAAGCCTTATGACCGGTTCGTGAAAGAACAGATCGCCGGCGATGAGCTTTATCCGGGCAATCAGGAGGCGCTGGTGGCGATGGGTTTCAACCGTCACTGGATCGACGAGACCAATGCGGTGGATCTGTTTGACCGGCGCCAGCAGACGCTGGACGACATGACCACCGTTACGGGCGTGGCGTTCCTTGGCATGACTTTTGGCTGCGCCCGCTGTCACGATCATAAGTTCGACCCCATCCTCACCAAGGATTATTATCGCCTCCAGGCCTTCTTCGCCAACACCACGTTCGGGAACGGCCCGCTGCCGCTCGCCGATCCGGAAGCTAAGCGCAAGTATGAAGAACAGTATGCGGTTTGGGACGCCAAAACCAAGGAAATCCGCGACGAGATGGAGCGGATCATGGCCCCCGTTCTGGAGCAGCGCAAGAAACAATCGGCCAAGGTAATGACGGATGAAGTACAGGCTGTTGTCGCTAAGGACCCCGCCCAGCGCACTCCTCTTGAGCAGCAGGTCTATCGCATTGCAGAGACGCATTTCGAAAAATCCGGCGATCCGGCGAAGGCTCTCAAGGGCGACAACGCGAAACGCTACGCCGAGCTGAAAGCGCAATTAGCCGCGTTCGATTCCATTAAGCCCCCACCGCTGCCGCAGGGCCAGTTCATGACGGACCTGAATGCCACTGCGCCGCCCACCTATATATTGCGCGGGGGAAGCCTTCTGGCCAAGGGCGACGAAGTGCAGCCCGGGTTTCTTTCGATTCTCGATCCGAGCGATGCGAAAATCGCTCCGCCCGCGGGTGTCAATTCCACCGGCCGCCGCAGTGCACTGGCCGCGTGGCTTACCGATCCTTCGAATCCACTGCCCGCTCGCGTGATGGTGAATCGCATCTGGCATTACCATTTCGGACGCGGCATCGTGGCCACGCCCGGCGATCTGGGCCGGATGGGCGCGCGCCCCACTCATCCCGAGCTGTTGGATTACCTGGCCAGTTATTTTGTCGACAACGGCTGGAGCATGAAGAAGGTGCATCGGCTGATTCTTTTGTCGAACACTTATCAGGAAGCGTCGGCCTTCGACGCGAAGATTGCCGAGGCCGATCCCGATAACAAGCTGTTGTGGCGCTATCCGCGTCATCGCATGGAAGCGGAAGCGATTCGCGATTCCATGCTGGCCACCAGCGGCCTGCTGAATCCGCAGATGGGCGGCCCGGGCGTATATCCGCCGGTTCCTCCAGGGTTGATCTCGGAGCTTTCCGCAAGCGCCGCGGCCGGCGGCTGGCGCACCGAGAAAGATCCGGCGCAGACTACCCGCCGTAGCGTTTACATTTTCGTTCGCCGCAATCTTCCTTATCCGCTGCTGCAGGAATTCGACACCGCCAACACTTTTGAAAGCTGCGACTATCGCAAGAACACGGTGACGGCTCCGCAGTCGCTGGATCTGTTGAACAATGAGCTGGTGCTGGATTGGGCGCAATCGCTGGCCGGGCGAGTCTTCAACGACAGCGGACTCACGCCTTCGGCCCAAGTGGATCGGGCGTTCCGGTTGGCATACGGACGGGAAGCCAGCGCGGAGGAGCAGAAGATCGCCGAAGATTTTCTCGACAAACAGACGCCGATCATGGTTGCGCGCCTTGCCAGTAACGACTCGAAACCGCCGCTTCCAAGCAATTTGCCGCCGGGAATGGATCAGGCGCGCGCCGCCGCTTTCGTCGACCTGTGCCACATGCTGCTCGATTCCAACGAATTTCTGTACATCAATTGAAGACGCGCTGTCACTGAGGAGGGCATGTTAGACCAGCTCAAACATCATTGGAACGTGACCAGCCGCAGGCAATTCTTTTCGCAAGCTGGCAGCGGCCTGGCGGCTATTGCGCTGGCCGCCATGCTGGATCAGGACGGCTACGCCGCCACCGCGATTGATCCACTGGCGCCCAAGAAACCGCACATAACGCCGCGTGCGAAGTCCGTCATTTGGTGTTTTATGGAAGGCGCGCCCAGCCACGTGGATCTGTTCGATCCCAAACCCGCGCTGACGCAGTTCTCGGGGCAGCCGGTGCCGGCATCCTTTCATCCCGAAACATTGCAGAGCGCTTTTGGCACTACACACAACGGACTCTATCCATCGCGCCACACCTTCAAACAGTACGGCCAGAGCGG
>Ga0181525_10000538_pt1 | contig 33016 bp, 28 predicted proteins | sample PEATcosm2014_Bin_48_FD_121100 | JGI IMG/M metagenome (GOLD analysis project Ga0181525, IMG submission 121100) | Peatland microbial communities from MTU Mesocosm Facility, Houghton, MI, USA - PEATcosm2014_Bin06_10_metaG | ecosystem: Environmental > Terrestrial > Soil > Wetlands > Peat | place... | reverse complement strand
CGTGCGCTGCCACGTGTGCGGCACGAGCATCCAGCCCGGCGGCTTGTCCACCGCGATGACCGTGCGGTCCTCGTATAAAATCCGGATCGGCTTGCAATCCGGCAGCTCGATGGAATTGGGTTTAGCCATTCGCGCCATGGTAGCAGCCGGTGTGAACCGGCTCAAACTTTTTGGCAAAAACGGACCCGCCGTCCACAAAAGCGAACCCGCCGTCGCCAAAGGCGAACCCGCTTTTTCAAAAAGCGAACCCGCCGTCGTGAAAGGCGGACCCGCCTACGCAAAAAGCCGACCCGCTTTTGCCGAAGGCGGACTCGCCGTCGCCAACTCTTGACCCGCCTACGCCGCAGGCGGATCCGCCTTTGCAAAAAGCCGACCCGCCGTCGCCGTAGGCGGACCCGCTTTTCTGAAAAGCGACCTCGCCGTCGTGAAAGGCGGACCCGCTTTTACAAAAAGCGAACCCGCCTTTTGAAAAAGCGGGTCCAGTGTTGCTTCAGGCTGAACAACTTACGAAAAACGCCCTATTTTGTGGCAGTGACCGGCGGAACCGGTGCCGGGGCATTGGTCGTGGGAGATTTTTGAATCACGGGTTTTGGGGCCACGGGTTTTGGTTCCATGGCCGTGCCGTCCATCAGAACAATGATGTTGAATGCCCCGCTTTCGTCGCCCGTGTCGCTCAACAGTCCAAAATGCAGAACGTAAAGCCATCGGATTTCGCGGTGGTCGCCGTCGTCCGCTGTCACATCGAAGGGTTTCAAGTAAATATCCGGCTGGCTCCAGCGCCGCCCGCCCAGAATCTTCCCGAGCACCGCGCGGGACGACTCCTCCGCTTTCCGGGGTGACAAGGGTGGGAATTCGCTGGCCGGATCCCAAGCCGGCGTCCGGGCCAGTTGTTCACGCGTGACCCGGGACATGAACTGCACCGGTTCAGATGTATTAAGCTCGCTTCCGATTGACCATACATTGTCCATCATGGGCGCCGGCGAATCCGCCGCCGGCAGCCGAAAGGCAAGCGCCAACAGGGCGAGAAAAGCAAGAATGCGCATATTCCACACCACGACCCAAACCTGCGCCACGGCACGGATGTCTGCAAGTGTGAAATGGCTGCGTTACCCCAGCCGGCCGGGCAGCCCGGTGGAATTGGGTTTGGCCTCTGGAGGAATTACCGCTTCAACAAGCCATCCACCATTCTTCCAAAATCCGCCCCGGCGGGATGACCGGCCCAGACAATCTTGCCTTGCGCGTCAATGAGGTAACTCGTCGGCACGGCGGTCACGCTGAATGTTGTGGCGGGAATTGAATGCCAGCCGCCTTCGCCAGCCCAAACGTTGAAGGTGTTGGTCCAGCCGCGCTGGTCCACGTGCTTTTGAACCACGTCAATCGTGTCGTCAATGCTCAACGGCACAATCGCCACCTTGTCCGCCCAATTGGCGTGGCCGTCCCGCAGCTTTTGTAATTCGGCCATCGGCTCCTGGCACGGGCCGCACCACGTCGCCCAGAAGTCCAGAATCACCACCTTGCCGCGCAAATCGGAGAGCTTCATTTTCTGCCCGCCGGCCAGCGTGGTGAATTCAATTTCCGGCGCGCTCGTCTGCAACGGCAGGGTGCCGTGTTCGGCGACGTAATTCTCAAACTCCATGGCGGCGGTGGTTTGGTCGTCAACGATTCCGGCCGGCAGCGTTTCCCAGTGGACATCATCCATGATCTTCCAGCCGGCACCCAACTGCATAACTGTCTTGGCCGCTAAAACGTAATCGCCCGCCAAGGCGATGCCGCTTTTGGCCTTGGCATCGGTCTTGACGGATAACGCAAGCTTGAATTGTTGCCCGATCAAATTATCCACCGTGCCGGGAGCGCCTTCGGACTGGCAATATTCGAGGGAGGCTCGCTTGATTTGAATATCCGCCTGCCGAAGGTCAATGCCCGCCACCGCCATTAACTGGAGCATTTTTCGGGCGTGGTCGAGCTGCTCCTGGTTTTGTGTGGCGATTTCATCGTCCACTTCCTTGCGCGAAGGCCCCGGCCCGCCTCGCTTTTGATACATTGCCAATACTTGGTCGCTGTCAACCAGCGCCTCTTTCTCAAAGAGATTCGTGTCGCCGGTCTGAACAAACCGGACGAGCGACTTGCCTAAATCCAAGAGAGCTGGGTCGTCCTGGCCGGTGATCGGCTGGCGGTTGGCGATCTTTTCCATAAGTGCCAGTGACGACAAAGTTTTTTCGTCCGCGATGTTGGTCGGAAAAGAGATCCATTGGATGCCCTCGCTGACACGCCAGCCGCCGGGGAACTTTTCGAGTCCACGCAGCAACAGCTTGAAGTCGCCTTGGTTCGTCTGGCCGCTGGTGGCAGCGGGATTTACGGTAATTTCCAATTTCGGCAGATAGGGTGCCGTCAGCCCGTCATCCCTCAACGGACTGGAGAAATAAATTCTTCCGAAATTTGTCGGCATAGCGACGTGGAAAGACAAATCAGTTTTGGAAAAATCGAGATGCAACGAGTCCGCCCGGTCCAAGAGCGCCTGCGCGCCGGCCTCCGCCTGCTGAAGATTATGGCTGGCACCCTTGCCAAAGGAGTTGATTCTATCCTGGTCTTCCTTCGCCTGATTGGTAGTCAGGAGGGAGTGCCAGTCTTCAGCAGACACCGCCATGTTGGTGGCGAACCGGGTGGCGTCCTTGGTTTGCAACAGTTGCACCACCGCCTTGCCCACTGTGTCAAATTCATCTCCTGCCGGCTGATATTCCCCGCCGTTGCCCGATGGAGGCAGTGCCGCCGGTGCGGCTGGCAAGAGCAAACACAAAAGCAGACTGGTCAGAAAAACCGGGAAGAGAGATTCGCGACCAAAAAAGGACGCAGGTTTCATGAACAGAAGACTCGCAGAAAGGGGTGCGCAAGACAACGGATAAATCTCTTGCGGAGTAAAGGACCTCCGGTTCATCGCTTCCGCCACTCGGTCTTCGGCGGCTCCGGCAAACCTTGAGCACGCAATGCGGTGCGGAAATGCAGCTTGGCGATTTTCGCCAGTTCGCCCGCGCCGCGTTCTTCCACAAATTTCTTCGCCGCCGCATCCACATTGGCGCCCGCGCCTTTCGGCAGTTCCGTTTGAAATTGTTTCTCCAGTTTCGCCAGGCCCTTCACAAATTCGTCGCGCGCCAGAATCGAGGCCGCCGCCACGGCGATGTCTTCCTCCGCCTTGTGCCGCTGCACCAGTTGCAATTCCCGGCCCTGCGCCATCAGCGCCTTTTCAATCACGCTCTTGCTCGCGGCAAACTGGTCGCTGATGGCCTTCACCGGCGGCGGATTCATCCGATGCCGCTGGCCCAGCAGGTTTTCAATCACGCGCGCGTGGCCCCACGCCAGCATCGCGTTCACGGATTTCATCTTTGCGTAAAGCCGGTTGTAAGCCTCGTTGCCAACCGGCACGACGGTGGTCACGCAGCCGGGCGTCTTGCGGATTTTATCGGCCAAGTCGGAAATCTTTTTGTCGCTGGAGATGTTCTTGGAATCGCGCACGCCGAGGTCGGCCCAAGCTTTGATGACGCTTTCGTTCACATAAACGCCGGCGATGCAGAGCGGCCCGAAGAAATCGCCCTTGCCGCTTTCGTCCACGCCGATGCGCGGCAGGAGCAGTTCGGGATTCAAAACGGTTTCGTAACCGAGCTTGGCCTGCTTGAGAATCTCCGGCTCCAGCAAAAATTCGACAAATTCCGCCGTCCCTTTCCCCTGCACCACCAGCTTGCCGCTCTCGTAAAAGACAATATTTGTTTTATCTGATTCGAAGGCGAAGAGCGCGTAGGGGACTTCGCGCGGCTTCCAGTTGCGCGCCTGCAACGCGGCCAGCAGCGCCGACGCCTGTTCGTCGGTCAGCTTGCAAGTGTGGATAGTGAGCGGCTTCACGGGAAAAGAAATAGCCGCAAAGAGGCGCAAAAGACACAAAAAGTTTTTGCGAATTCGGCTGGAGTTCAAGCTTTAGCTTGCTTCAAAGCCGTGACGACTGATCGTGACAAGCTAAAGCTTGAACTCCAACTTGACCGGCGGGCTCAAATCACCACTTTTTTGCGGCTTTTGCGCTTCTTTGCGGCAATAATTCCGATACTTGGCTGGACGCAACCCGCAATCCGCAATCCGCAATCCGCAATTGAAGCGGCTTGTCCCGCTTTTGCTGGATTGGTTCGCCGAGAACGCCCGCGCCCTGCCGTGGCGGCGCACGCGCGATCCTTACGCCATCTGGGTTTCGGAAATCATGCTCCAGCAGACGCAGGTGAAGACGGTGATTCCGTTCTGGAACCGCTGGATGCGTGAACTGCCGACGATTCAGGCCGTTGCCAAAGCGAGTCCTGCCAAAACCCACAAACTCTGGGAAGGGCTTGGCTATTACACCCGCGTCCGCAATCTCCAGAAAGCCGCGCAGCAAATCGTCAACCGTCGGAGGGACAAGTTCCACGAGTCCCCATTCAAAAATAAAGTCAGGGACTCGCAGCGCTCGTCCCTCCGATTTCCCGAAAAGTTTGAAGACGTGCTCGCGTTGCCGGGCATCGGCCGTTACACCGCCGGCGCGATTTGCAGCATCGCTTTCAACCAACCAACACCAATCCTCGACGGCAATGTCATCCGCGTGCTGACGCGCATTTTCAGCATCGCTGAAAACCCGAAGGAAAAGGCAACCAATGCGCGGCTCTGGAAGCTGGCGGAGGAACTTGTGGTTCGCGCGAAGGCGTTCCGGTGGGGCGAGACTCCCGGCGAGCCGCAACAGAATGGTGGCCGTGCGCAAGCACCGGCTCGCGAGGACGCTCGCCCCACCAAAAACCAAAGTTGCTCACACCTCAACCAATCCCTGATGGAGCTTGGCGCGCTGGTCTGCACGCCGCGTAATCCGCAGTGCCAAATCTGCCCAGTCAAAAAGTTGTGCGTTGCGTTTCGCGAGAATCGAATTGAACAGTTGCCGAACCCAGGCAAACGAGAAACAGCGACCGCGCGGCGATTTGTCGCATTCGTCGTCAAGCGAGACGGAAGATTTCTTGTCCGCCAGCGGCCCGCCGGAATCGTGAACGCGCATTTGTGGGAATTTCCGAACGTCGAAATCATCAACGGGAAATTTGATCCAAAGTTTGCGGCAAAGGAGATCTTCGGTATCACGCCTGACAGGATCAAGCCCATTTCCACCATCAAACATTCAATTACGCGCTATCGCATCACGCTGGAAGGTTACCACGTAAGTTTCGGAGGGACGAGTTTCACGAGTTCCCATTCAGAAAAATCGAAGTCAGGGACTCATGGAACTCGTCCCTCCGAAGTCATTGGCACCTGGAAATCACCCGCGCAGATGCGGCGGCTTGCCTTCACCGCCGCCCACAAAAAACTCGCCAGCCTTGCCGCGAATCGTATCCTGTCCGGCCGATGATTTATTTCGACCATAACGCCACCGCGCCCGTCATTGGCTCGGCGCGCGACGCCTGGCTCAACGCCACGCTGAACATCGGCGGCAACGCCTCCAGCCCGCACCAGTCCGGCGCGGCGGCGAACCGGGCCATGACCGACGCGCGCGAAAAGCTTGCCGCGTTTCTCGGCTGCCATCCCGGCGACATCATCTGGACCAGCGGCGCGACCGAGGCGAACAACATGGTCATGCACCACTTCGCGCGCACGCTCGACGCCAAGTCCGAGGTCTGGGTTTCCGCCATCGAACATCCCTGCGTCATGGAATCATCGCAGCATTATTTCGGCAAACGCGCACGGCACATTCCCGTCACGCACGACGGCGCGATTGACCTCGACTGGCTTACCGCCGAACTTGCCGACACACGCCCCGGCCTTGTCGCCGTGATGGCCGCGAACAACGAGACCGGCGTCATCCAGCCGTGGCGCGAAATCCTTTCCATTTGCCAGAGCTACGAAGTGCCGTTCTTCACCGACGCCGTGCAATGGCTCGGCAAGATGCCGGCGCGCGGTCTGGGCGAATGCGATTTCGTCAGCGGCGCGGGGCACAAATTCGGCGGGCCGCGCGGCATCGGCTTCCTGAAAGTGCCGCACAAGAGCCACGTCACGCCGTTGCTCGTCGGCGGCAAACAGGAGCATGGCCGCCGTGCCGGAACTGAAAACGTTCCCATCATCTTGTCGCTGCTCGCCGCGCTGGAGACGCGCGAGAAACAGATGGCCAACGGCCAGCACATCCTGCGCGGCGTCTGGCGCGAGAATTTTGAGCGGCAGCTTCTGAAAAATCTGCCCGGCACGCTGATTGTCGGGGCGCACTCGCCGAGATTGTGGAACACCGTCTCAGCCATCATGCCCGAGGGCGGGCAACTGCGCTGGCTGACGCGGCTGGACAAGGCGGGCTTTGCGGTCAGCACCGGCTCGGCCTGCACCACCGGCAAGGAGGAGCCGAGCCACGTTCTCGCGGCGATGCACTTCAAGGCTGCGGAGGCGCACCGAGTGCTGCGGTTCAGCAGCGGCTGGGAAACGAATGAAAGCGACTGGGACGCGCTCGCCAGTGCGCTGGCCAAAATCCACAACGACGGCCATCCCGCCAAGGCTTGAACCAGCCAGGTTCGTGCAAGCGTGGATGATAATCCCGCCGCCATTGCTGGTTTGATGAGTGCAGGTGACCGGAAGGAGAAATCAATGTGGACAAGCCCAAAAGATGTGTTTAAGGTCGAAACCGTGAACCGGGATAGATTGAACTTGGAAAATGATAGGCTGAATACCGGGCCGCCTACTAACTGTTAGGCGGCAGTGAGCGCTATGAAAACTTTTATCTTCACATTGTTGATGTTGCCTCTGCTCGCGTATGGAGGCGACACAAACAGTCAGGCATTCATTCAAGGTAGCATCAAGATAGTTCCACCGATTCAGCACGCCCAGATATACGCAGCTTGTAACGACGGAGGGACGATACGAGCCGATATTACCGCCGCAGATGGCAAGATATTCATCGTTTATATTGACAAGAGAGTCATGCTTGGCGGGAACAAGACGCGAGGCGATGTGTATTTGAACGCATATCCATCGGAGACAAATAGTGTGCATGTATTGAATCAGTTGGAGTTTCGCCAGAAGATTGGGGATTTTGACAAGAGCGGGACTAATAGCTTTTGAGCGGCTGCCGCCTAATATGAGGATAGGCTGAAACGTTCTCCCTGCCTGTCGTTGATTTGACGGATTACCCGTTTAAGCGGTCGTTCAGCCCGGATTGTTGAGCAGACGAACTTCGCGTTGCGGAAAGGGGATGCCGATGTTGGCGGCGCGCAGTTGCTCGGCAATGGCCTGCATAATCTCCCCCGTCGCCGGAATGTAGTCCACCACCGATACCCACGGCCGGATGCAGATGTTGATGGAGGAATCACCGAGCAGTGTGACGCCGACGACGGGCGCGGGTTCCTTGAGGATGCGCGGGTTGGCGGCGAGCACGCGACGGACGATGCCGGTGGCCTCGGTCAGGTCCGTCCCGTAGGCGACACCGACGGCAAGGTCAAGCTGCCGGCGGTTGCCGTAGTTGTGCATGATGTCGCCGACAATCTTGCGGTTGGGGATGATGACGCGGGACATGTCGGTGTGGATGAGGATGGTGGAGAAGATTTTGATTTCCGTCACCTGCCCCTGCACGCCGCCGATGTCAATCCATTCGCCAATCTTGAACGGCTTGGTGAAGATGATGGTGAGTCCGGCGACGGCATTGCCGAGGACGTGCTGGAGGGCGAGGCCGATGCCCACGCCCGCCACGCCGATGCCCGCCAGCGCCGGGCCGGTGGCGACGCCCAATTTGTCCAGCGCCTGCAGCAAGGCGACGAGAAAGATGAGCAGCCGGACGACGCGCACGGTGAGCATGGTGATGGGCGGCTCGATTTTCTTGGACGCCATCCAGCGGCCCACCGCGCGCCCGATCCACCAGGCGATGATGACGCCGACGGCCAGAATGATGAGCGCGCCGATGATTTGAAATCCGTATGCGGTCAGGAAATCAATGACCTTTGTTTCAACCTCGTCGAGGTGCGAGATGGCTGCATTGGCGGTGTCGTTCATAATCTTGTCTCCGATTCGCGGAATGAAATAGTTGAAAACTCCGGGTTCGGCAACATCAGAATGATTGACGGCGCGGGATTTTTTGACAAGCTGCCGGCATCGCATGACTAGGCAGACCCGAAACTGGCTGATTGCGCTTCTGGTGATTTACAGCGTGCCGGTGTTTGTCGTAGGCGGGCTGGTGGCGTTCCTCGTGCTGCGCCCGGTGCCGCCGCTTCCGACCCTGCCCAATCCCAACGGCTACGACGATTTGCTGGCCGCGGCGAAGCTGGCGTCCACGAACACGGGCGGCTACGCGAGGATGACGGTGTTTCAATTGCGCCCGGTGGTGGAAGCAAATGCCGACGCGCTGTCGCACGCGCGCGACGGACTGGACGAGCAATGCGCCGTGCCGGTGGAGTATTCGCAGGGCGCCCGGCGGAACAAGACCGGCGACTATGTCAAACTCCGGCTGCTGGGGCAGGCGTTTGCGGCGGAAGGCAGGCTGGCCGAATTGGAAAAGCGCCCGGACGCGGCGGCGCGGTCAAATGCGGACATGATGCGGCTGGGCGCGGCGACGGGGCGCGGGGGGATTTTGATTGATGCGATGGTCGGCTGCGCGATTGAATCGGTTGGCGCAACGGGTTTGCAGAAGTATCTGGACCAGGCGGATGCGAAGACCTGCCGCGATACCGCCGCCGCGCTGGAGACGCTGGAGGATGGCGAGCCGTCGTGGGACGATGTTTTGAAACAGGAGGACAACTGGATACGCGGGACGTTCGGCGCGCGGTCGGTGTTGATTGAACTCGTCTATCGGCACCAGCTCAAACAACGCAACGGACAGAAGGCGCAAAAGGCCTACCAAGCGGAACAGCTCCGGGAGCGGAGGCTGATGATTGAATTCGCGTCGCGCGCCTACGAATTGGACAAGGGCCATGGCCCCGCCGGCGCCGCCGACCTGGTGCCGGAATATCTCAAGGCCGTCCCGAAGAATCCGGTCACCGGCAAGAATCTGAATTGAGCGCATCACCGACCAAAAACCAAAAGCAACATGACAAAGAAAACCCGCAACTGGCTCATCACGCTGGCCATTCTGATATTTCCGTTCGTCCTGTTTTTCGGCTTCCTGATTTTCATGGAGGAACCGGTGCCGCCGCTCGCGCCACTGCCCAATCCGAACGGGTATGATGATTTGTTGAAGGCATCGCAAATGCTGGCCGCCAGCGGTGACAGCTCCGATGCGACCAACCTGAATCAACTGCGCGAATGGGTGCCAAAGAACGCCGGGGCGCTGGCGCTGGCGCGCGCCGGGTTAAGCAATCAATGCCGTGTGCCAGTTCAATACACGGAATCTTACATCAGCAATCATCTGGACGATCTGGCGGGGGTCAAACGGCTGGCGCGGGCTTTCGCAGCCGAAGGCAGATTGGCGGAAGCAGAAAATCGCACCGACGACGCCATCAAGGCATATTTGGATACGATCCATTTAGGCAACGAATCGGCGCGCGGCGGGGTTTTGATTGATGCATTGGTCGGCATCGCCATCGAATCAATCGGAACGAGTCATTTGACAAATCTTGTCGGCCACCTCGACGCCAAATCGTGCCTCGAAACCGCCACCACGTTGGAAATTCTCGATGAGCAAAGACAAACGTGGGATGAAATCATGCGGCAGGAACGCGATTGGTCGCGCAGAACTTTCAACAGCCTGCGCGACAAGGTATTTTGGCCTTTGCTGGCTAAAACGGCGGAGAGGGCGTATGCGAAACCCGAGATCAATTTCAAGAAACAACAAACGAAGACTCGCCAACTGCTGATTGCCCTCGCCGCACGCGCCTATGAATTGGACAAAGGCCATCCGCCCGCCAGCGCCGCTGATTTGGTGCCGGAATATCTCAAGGTCGTTCCGCAAGACCCGGTCACCGGCACGAACATGGTTTATTCTCCCTGATTAATTTGCAGGAGACGACGTAAGGAGTCTCGTCACCTCGACTCCTACAATTATTATTCGCCGCGATAAACCGCGCGCGCCGTGCAGGTCTCGGCCACGGTGACTTCCACGAGCAGCGGCAGTTTGGGCTTCAGCTTTTTCCAAATCCAGACGGCCACTTCCTCGCTCGTCGGATTCTCGAGGCCGGGGATTTCATTAAGGTAGCGGTGGTCGAGCTTCTCCCAGAGCGGCATGAACGCCTTCGTGATATCCGCATAATCCATCAGCCAGCCGAGCTTCGGGTCGCACTCGCCCGCCACGACGATTTCCACCTTGAAGCTGTGACCGTGCAACCGCCGGCACTTGTGTGCTTTCGGCAGCAGCGGCAGCAGGTGCGCCGCCTCAAATTGAAATGCTTTGCGTAGTTCCATTTTCATAATTCCAAATCTGTCCATGTGATCAAATCACCGAGCGCCGGACGGCCGTCGTGCCGCCACGTCAGCGGCGGATTCTGCATCTGGCCGAGCGGGCAGACGCGCGTCGCGCCCCATCGCGCCAGTTGCAGGGCGATTTCATTCAATTTCTCCTCCGGCGCGGCGATGCCTACCGTCGAGACTTTTCCGCGAATCTCATCCGCCCCTTGCAATGCCGCCGTCAATTCCGACACAGCTTTGACGTAAATAAACCGGTTCAGGCACGACATTTGAAAGCGGGTATCGGCCTCGAACACCACCGTCCAGGCCGTGGAATCTTTGCTGCACCAATGCCGCGTCGTCTCCGGCGAATGGGCGGCGCGCACCTCGTAAATCCCGCGGCGCGACGCGATGACTGCCGCATGTCCCGCCGGCAATTCGCCACGCGGCTCGGTTTGCTCGCGCCGTTCCAGTTCATCCGCGAGCAATTCGGCAAAGTTCTCCGGCGAGACTTCACCGCCAGCTTCAACGTAAATGACGTGCGGCGAGAGGCAGCCGAGCTGATTCCAAGCCACCACGTCGTCCGCCGCCGCCGCGACAATCTTTTTCGCGCGCGAGCCATGCAACACTTCAGCCGTCACGAAACCAAAGCTGACGCGATGGCCGTAGCCAAGGAAACGAGTCTTGATTGGCAATTGCACTCGGATTGCGGCGAGTGTTTCGTCACTGCCGGTCGCCGTCACGCAATCGGCTTCGGTGAACAAGGCGCTTTCCAGACCCGCGCTCCCGCCGCTCCATTCGGCGATCTCGAGGCAAGCGCCGAGTTTCGGTTCGGCATCGTAAATCGAATGGGCGAACATTCGCGGCAGAAACGACGAGCCGCTGGCGCATTTTACGAATTGCGCCGAGCGCGTGAGCAGGCCGAAAACAATGCTGGTGAGCGTCGGATTCGGGATGCTCCCTGCCGCGATATGGACAAGAAATTCCGGGCCGATGGCCATTGCCGACCGATTAGATTTTTCCTCGGTGCCGGTGGCGACAAATTTGTCGAGCCGGTGCGCATGGCCGAATTCCTGTTGAAGCAGCGTGTGGAAATTGTCATGCGTGAGTTGCCGGAAGAAATTGTCCAGGCCCTTTGCCAAAGTCGCGCGCGAAAATCCGGTCTTCTCCGGCCCAAGCTCCAGCGCCAGCGTGCGAAAGGAATTGTGGGGTTCCAGCCAGCCTTCTGCCACCTCGTCCAGAATTTTAACCAAGCCATCGGTTGAACGCGCGGCGAGGTAATGCTCACGGTTTCGCTTCAACGTCTGGCACGCCTCCGTGATCATCGCCGGTGAAAGCGTCGCTTCCGGCGGCAGATCGGCGAGAAAGTAATTTGGCAGGTTCATGCGGTCATCAAGGAACAGCCGCGCGGTTCGGCCAGTTGCGCGCGGCCAATCAATTCAAATCCATCGCCACGGCGAATTCCCAAATCCTCCGTCTGGATGGCGGCGACGGAAAAGACATTTGCGAGATCGAACACGCGAATAAGTCCGGTTTCGCCATCGGCGACTTCGCGCCCTGTTTCCGGCGAGATGATTTGCACGCGTGACCAGGGAGGAAAATGAAATAGGCGTGAGGCGTGAGGCGTGAGGCGCGGGGTGTCGTAGGCTTGAGAACTCAATTCGCTCATGCCGTATTCGCAGATGATGTTCTCCGCCGGAACACCAAGGTGTTCCTTGATGAGCGCATGCAGATCCACCTTCGGCATCGAGCGCGAACAATTTTTGTAACCGCCAGTTTCCATCACGCGCGAACCGGCGGGAAGCTCGACCCGCAGTTCTCGCTCCGCCAGATAATCCAGCAGATGCACAAAGGAGAAAGCGGTTCCGAGAAACAATTTCGAATTTCGAATTTCGAATTTCGAATCCTTGCCTAACGCCGCAAGCGCCGCGTCAAAATCTAAAATCCAGAAGCCTTCTGGCGCCAGCTTGCCGAGAAATCCAACCCGGCTTTCGGGGACGTTCGCCCCACCCATTTCCCGACGAACAGTTTCGAACATATGGACGAGCGAGGAATGCGGCACCATCTCCGATGGCGGCGTCAGAACCAATAATTCGCAATTCGTAATTCGCAATTCGGAATTTGAAAACAGGTTCCGCTTAAACCAAGTCCACAACGACGATTCATATACCGCCAGCGACTCGGCATTGTGAAAATGGCGGCTGGGCTTTTGCTCTGTCGTGCCGCTGGAATGAAATACGGAGGTGCGCTCTTCCAGTGGGATGCAGGAAAGCTCCAGTTCCTTGAACGCGCTCGTCGGCACGGCGGGGATTTGCGTCCAGTGTTCGACCATTCCCGGCGTCAATCCGCGCGCTTCGCAGATTTTCCCGTAGGCGAGATTGTGCTCGAATTGCAGCGCGAACAGTTCCAATGCTAATTCGTCGAAACGCGGATTACCGACCGCTGATTGCCGACTGGCAATCGACCCGCGCAGACACGCGGCGAAGTTGGAAAGTTCTTTGTTCATGCGGTGTTTGTTCATGGCTGGTTTTCCGCGACAGCCAGTCCCCATTATAGCACGAAGGCCGGATACGGCAAGCGGGTTGTAATGTATTTTGCACCCGGCTCCCGGCACGAACGTCACGCGGATAATCTCGTCCGATTACACCTGCAACTACAGCGTGCAGGTCGGCGTCGCCAAAATCACGCACCGGATTTCTGGACCGGCAAGGCACCAGGCTTGTCGAATCGAATGTTATGAGGGCCGGCAGAAATCCCGTCAATCATAAGTGTCGCGTTCGTCTGTTTTGCCCTCACATTTTTTCCGTCCAAGACAATGTTGTTGCCGACACCAAAATCGGCGGGCAACTCAACTGATGCCGTCACGCCCGGCGGCACTTCAATGTCGAGGCTCGCCGTGTCCCGGTTCCACGACACGCTGACCGGGCCGAGCGGCGTCGGCACCTTGCCGCGAATCCATTTCAACGCACCCGGCTGCGGTGCAATGAGAATTTTCGAGTAACCGGGTTCCAGCGGACGCACGCCGAGGACGAAACGTGAAATGATATTCGCGGGCGCGGAACCCCACGCATGATTCCAATCCAGATTTTGTTTGGCCAGCGAATCCCACGCCTCCAGCGTCAGCGTCGAACCCAATTCCATCATGTGCCACCAACTGTTTTCTGATTTGGCCGACATAAGCTGGATGGCGTAGTCGTCCTTGTCCGCGCCGAACATCGCTTCGAGCAGATACTGTGCGCCATAAACGCTGCACGCCATGCCGCGCGATTGCACATAATCGGCGACCTGGGCTTTGTATTGTTTCGGCACAAGTCCGAACTCCAGCGGAAACATGTTTCCATGAAGCGAAACATGCGCGCTGCCTTCGCCGTCGGTGTAGAGGCCGCGCTCCTGGTCGAAGAAAACGCGGTTGAACGATTCATAAACCTGTTTCGCCTTCGACTCAAATTCGTCCGCGTCGTTTTCTTTATTCAAAGCGTGCGCCAGCAGCGCCATTTGTTGCAGCGCGTGATAATAAAATGCGTTCACAACAGTGTTGTATTCCGGCCCGACTTGGTAACGGTATTCCGGCCGCCCAGCTTGGCCGGGGTCGCCGGGAATTTTTTTGCCGTCATTGTAACCGTCGCGATAGCCCATCGGCCAATCCACAATCCCACCGGCGCGCAACAAACCGTCCGCGCGCGCCTTGTCCATCATCAATTTCATTTTGAGCGCGTCCCAGTTGTCGCGTGCCAGTTCAATGTCGCCGGTGGCCAGATAATCTTCGGCGGCGATCATCGGCATGTGAAAACTCCATTCCGTCGGCCACGTCGGATGCTGCAACAAATAGCCGAACGTGCAGCGCGCCACGCGCGGATCGAGATCGCAGGCATAAAACGAAAGCTGGTTGATGTAAGCATCCGCTTCGTAAGGCGTCCGCTCGCGGTCACCGTCAATGTAAACGCCAAAAGCCGTCGTCGCCTCCATCGTGTGCTTGCACAAATGCCAGACGGCGTTCAGCGTTTCGTCGGAACTTTCAAAACTGGACGCATCGTCATCGAACGGCGCGTGGACGAATAATTGGATGACGTTGGTTTTCTCCAGCCGCGACAACGCCCCGCCTTCAATTTCGGCGTAACGGAACGGCGCGATCTCGCCGACGCCCGGAATTTGTTCGGACACATTTCCCTTGGGATGTTTTACTGGAGGCAGTTCGAGCTGGTAAGTGCGCTGGTTCGGCTGCCATGTCATCGTGCCTTCGCGGTAGCTCACGAAGCCGCCCGGCTGGCGGTCTATCGCGCCGCTCGCATCCAGCTTTTCGCCGAGACGCACTTTCAATTCGGGCGGCAGTTCAGCGACTGAACCATTCGTTGAAATGGCAATCTTCAAGCTGCCATAGGCGTCCTCGCCAAAATCGGCAAAATAATTCGTGTCGCGCTTTTCAAATCGCACCGGCGCAACCGGCGTGATTTCCGGCTGGACGCGACCGGACGCGACTGCGGAAAACGCCAGCAACAGCAAGAATGAAGTCAGTTTCAATTTCATAATTTATTTTAGCGGCGTGGTCATTGGCCGGTAATAAAGAGTGAAATCAATTTACATCATTTCCAGCACCAGAAGATTCCAATCCATAAAACCTTTGTGGCTCAACGCCATTCCGGTGTCCGGGTGGTAGTATTCGTTCAAGGAGCCGTTCCTGGCCAGATCGGTGGACAGCAGTCGCAGCGTCTTGTCCGCCAGCCTGCCAGCCTCATCCTGGAACCCAAAATCTTTAAGCCCTTTCCAGACAAAATAATTCACGATGATCCAGACGGGGCCAAGCCAATTACTCGGATTGGAACTGAAGTCCAGGCAATACATGGATTCCTTTGACGAAAGCGATCTGACTCCCCAGTCTCCGCGAAAGCGGTCATCCGCCAGATAATTCGTCTGCACCAGCGCCTTCGCTTGATCCGGTGTGGCCAGACCGCACCAGAGCGGCAGGAAGCCGGTGAAGACCTGCACGCGCAGCGGCAAACTATGCCAGGACATGTCCATGCCCGGCTTGACATTGGGAATCAGCTCCCTGCGCCGGTCCACGCATTGCACATCCACGGTGTAATAAAATTGATCGCGCGGATCCCAGCAATATTTCTGAATCTGCCCACCCAGCGTGCGGGCTTGGGCGTCGAGGCGCTGCTGGTCATCGGGACGGTTAAGCCGGCCTGCCAGTTCCGCCGCTGCTTTCAAATCCTCGTAGAAGAGGCAGTTCAGCAGCAGATTCGCGGAAGAAAAAAACGGCCGTCCGAATGTGGTCGGATCATTGTCGTTTCCGATGGCGACATCGTTTCCCCACACCAGAAGGCCAATCGCACTTTGATTGCCGGCAACCCACGACGCGTAAAAACGCAGGAGCTTGTCGAATTGCGGGGCCAGCCAGTCCACCGAGCCGGTTTCATCGGCGATCAGCAAAGCGAACTGCCCGAAAACTGGCTTGGCCTGGTTCTGCGATTTGGGCCGGTCCGGCTTCAGGCATCCGAGGGGATCGGCACTATGCACATCAATCAGCATGGGGATGCGGCCTTCGTCGGACTGGTGATCGAAGAAATTCGTGAAGCTGCCGATGGCGTGATCGCCCACGTTTTTCTGGAGCGCGGAGTCATTTGAAATGGCGGCGAAGCGGAAGAGGCCGCGCGCGGTCCAATAGGTGTCCCAGTCCCAAAGGTTGGTGGCATATTGCTTGCCCGGAAGGCTGCAGGCAATGCTCGGATGCGCGAGGGTGCCTTCGGCGGCCCGCAAAAGCCGCGGCGCAGTCTTGCCAAAATAATCAAGAAGCTGGTTGCTTGCCGCTATGCGGTCGTCTGAAGACCATGAAGAATCTGAACCCGGCTGCCTGGCCGGTGCCGGAACCAAGTCGGCGCTTGCGCCAAAGAGCGTTGAAACACCAAGCAAAGCCGCTCCGGCGAGAAATTCGCGTCGCGACGTTTTGGAAATATCGGACAAGGTGGATTTCCCAGTTGGCTGAATGTTCATTGTAATTTGGGGCGGTTTCTCGCGATTTTATTGCCAGGCAGCGGCTTGGCAAGGTTATATCCGTTGTAGAAGTAATCGCTTGCCAGAGTGACGACGGCTTTTGTGCCACTGGCCTTGCCTCGACAACGAGAAACGAATGGGAAGATTGCCTTCGCCCCGTTTGTCAGCCAAACTGGCTGTTCGGAATGAACAAACGGTTTTACATCACCACCGCGATTGATTACGTCAACGGCCAACCGCACCTCGGCCATGCCTACGAGAAAATCGTCGCGGACGTCATTGCCCGGGCGCACCGCAGCCTGGGACAGGAGGTCTTTTTCCTGACCGGCCTCGACGAGCACGGCCAGAAGGTCCAGCAGGCCGCCATCGCCGATGGCAAAACGCCGCAGGCCTATTGCGACGAACTCGCCGCCGACTGGAAGGCTTTCGCGAAAAAGCTGGAGCTGACCAATGACGATTTTGTCCGCACCACCGAGCCGCGCCACAAGGAATTCGTGCAGTCCACGCTCGCGAAGCTCAACGACGCCGGCCATTTCTACAAGGCGACCTACACGGGCTATTATTCCGCGAAGGAAGAAACGTTCCTCACGGAAAAAGACCGCCTGCCTGATGGCAAATTTGACCCAAGCTTCGGCGAAGTGGTCGAGCTGAAAGAGGACAATTATTACTTCCGGCTCGGCGCTCACCAGCAATGGCTGATCGACACCATCGAAGCGAACCCGGATTTCATCGCGCCGTCCTACCGCCGCAACGAAGTCCTCGGCTTCCTCAAGAACAACAAGCTCGAAGACCTGTGTATCTCGCGTCCGGCGGCGCGGCTGAACTGGGGCATTCCCCTGCCCTTCGACAAGGATTTCGTCACCTACGTCTGGTTCGACGCGCTCGTGAATTACACCAGCATCGCCGAGGCGCATCCTTCGCTTGGACTCTGGCCGGCGGACATCCACGTCATCGGCAAGGACATCGTGAAATTCCACGCCGTCTATTGGCCGGTCATGCTCAAGGCGATGGGCCTGCCGCTGCCGAAACAGATTCTCGTCCACGGCTGGTGGCAGAAGGAAGGCGCGAAAATCAGCAAGAGCACCGGCAACATCGTTGACCCCGTCGCCGTCATTGACGAATGGGGCCTGGACGCCTTTCGTTTTTACGTCTTGCGCGAACTCGACATCGGCCCGGACGGCAACTGGACGGACGCCGGTTTCCGCTCGCGTTATTCCGCCGAACTCGCCAACGGCCTCGGCAATCTCGTCAACCGCTCGCTCTCGATGCTCAAGCGCTATCGCAACGGCGTCGTTCCCGCGAAACATGATGAACTTGCCGCCGACGCCGCGAAGGCCTCGGACGAGACCCGCGCGTTGCTCAAGCAAAACCAGCTTCAGGCCGCGCTCCAAAGCATCTGGGGCCTCGTTACCCGCGCCAACCAATACGTTGACCAAACCGCGCCGTTCAGGCTGGCGAAAGACCCGGCGCAATCGAAGCGGCTCGACGAGGTGCTTTATAACCTCGCCGAGACCTGCCGCGTGCTCGCCGTTCTGCTCCGGCCATTCCTGCCCGGCACCGCCACGAAGATTTACGCGCAGCTTGCCCTGACCGAAGCGCCGGACAAACTGGACGCCGCCATCTGGGGCGGGCTGCCCGCCGGCCACGCGATTGGCGAACCCGCGCCGCTGTTCCCGCGCAAGGATGTTTGAAACGTAGGACAGGCTTCCAGCCTGCCCCCCCACTTTTCTGGAATCTTGAAATGGAGAGAGGCGAGACGCCCGTCCTGCCTTGAAAGCCATTTGCACTTCGGCAATACTTGGTTACATTAAAACCATGAAAACACACCTCGCCGCCAAAGTTTTGTCGCTGGCCATTTTGTTTCTCGCCATCGCATTCATCACCGGGTGCAAGACGGTGCCGAAGGTGGATTGGGACAGCCGCGTGGGCAATTACACCTTTGACCAAGCCGTGACCGAACTCGGCCAGCCGAGCAAGCAGGTCAAATTCGACGACGGCAAATTCGCGGTGCAATGGATCACGCTGCATGGCGGAGATGGACTTTACGTGGGCGGAGGCTATGGCAGCGGCAACTACGGCATGGGCGCCAGCCAGACCATGGCGCAAAGCTACAAGGATCATGTGCTGGAACTCACCTTTGGCCCCGACAACAAGCTCGTCTCCTGGGCCAAGAATTATTGAGGGCTGACTCCTTTACGAACGGGATCTGCAAATGTCTGGCATACAGAACCTCTGCCCCGGCGTTGTGGGAAGCCGGGTTCTCCTAATATAGCCATGAAAGACCGGGTTCTTGCCATCTGCGCCATCATGTTCGTGTTGTTGGCCGTCGCCATTTCGCGCGCGGACACCGTCATCCTCACAGACAATGGCAACGGCACGGTGACGATGGCCAACAACGAGGTTTCGATGACCTTTAGCAAGTCGGACGGTTCGGTTTCGTCGTTTTATCTCGCAGGGATGCCGACAACCAACCTGATTGATTCCGGCCAGGATTACGCCTTGAGCCTGACGCATATCGGCAGCGGCACCAATGATTACTGGGTTTCCGTTCCGGCCGGCTTTGGATCAACTTACAGCGTCGTGACCAACAACGGCCAGATTGCGGATGTGATGATCCGCAATCCGCGCGCGACCGGCGACACGACGTTGTTTCCGAACGGCATCTGGGACTGGGCGGAACATCACGTCATGCGCGCGGGTGAGGCGGGTTATTACACCTACACCGTCTGGCGGCACTGGCCGAACCAGCCGGCGGCATACTATGATGCGGACAGCTGGCAGGGGCGGCTTAGTTCAATTTTCAGTTCGGCGCAAAATCCCGACGGCAGCACATACCCGGCATGGAGCTTTTCATCGTCGGATGTGCCAGTGGATTTGAGCATCGGTGGAAATCCGCCCGGCTCCACTTCCGCCGGCGTGCCGGGCGAGGTGGTTATTTTGCCTTACACAAATTATTGGACGCAGCCGACGGGAACAAATTATGAGCCGGGCTGGCCGGCCTACACGCAGCCGTGCGGCCTGACGTCCGATCTGCATCCGACGTGGACGAAATATGATTACAGCAGTTATCAAGGGCCGACGACTTCGGCGCGCAACGCGTGGGGCGACTCCACGGAAAATATCGGCGTGTTCTCGCTTTTGGGTAGCGCAGAATTTATCAACGGTGGGCCGACAAAGCTGAAGGGCGCTGTGTCTGGGAATTATCTGTATAACGACGACTTTGAGGGCCACGGCCTAGGGTCTTCTCCCGCACCGAGCGCACCTGCCGGGGCGATTTACACCAAGGTGATCGGGCCATATTTCATGTATGCCAACACGGGCACCAACCACCTGCAACTCTGGCAGGACGCGCAAAACATGGGTGCGCTGATGGCCTCCAACTGGCCTTATGCCTGGATGAATGAAAGCGAGCAGGATTATCCGCGCCATCGCGGGACGGTCACCGGCACCATCACGGCCAAGACAGGCGAGTCCACCGCCAATCCCGTCATCATCCTCGGCAATGCCGACGCCGCCGACGGGGACTGGATATTTCAGGGCGCGTCGAACTATCTTTTTTGGACGACGGGTGATGCGAATGGAAATTTTTCCATTCCCAAGGTGCGTCCCGGAAATTATGTGCTGTTTTCGTATGTGCCGGGAATCTGGGGCGAGCTGCAAATCTCGAACATCATCGTCACCGCCGACCAGACCAACAATCTCGGTGTCATTGCCTGGGATCCGCCACACTTGCAGCAGCGGCTCTGGCGCATCGGCACACCGGATCATACCACGAAAGAGTTTCGCTTCGGCAGCCTGCCCAAACAATTTGGCCTGTGGTGGCGTTATCTCAACGAGCGCGGCACGAATGATTTGAATTTCACGATTGGTCAGAGCGTGGAATCCAACGATTGGTATTATGCGCAGTGCATCATGGCCATCACCCCGCAATCCGGTGCGAACAATCTGACCGACCACACGCAGACGAACGGTGTTTATTGGGGCCCGCGTTGGAATGTCATCTTTAACCTCACAAATCTGCCGACATCAAATGTGCTCTTCACACTCGCGCTTGCCGGCGGGCGGGGCACGGCCTTTTACACCTACATCAACGGCGTGAACGCCACGCCGTCACCTTACCAAAGCACCGGCTATTACACGACCGACGGCGCGAACATTTACCGGGATGTCGTCGCGGTTGGACGCTACCAGTATTACCAGATTTCGTTTGCGCCCAGTCTGTTTGTCGTCGGGACGAACACGCTTTCCATCACGATCCGGCAGGGCGGCGCTTCAACTGCCTGGAACATCGGAAATATCACCAACGGGTATCCCGATTTGTTGTCCGGCGGAATCATGTATGACTTTTTGCAGATGGAAGCCGGTTCGCAGGTGGTCATCGCCAATCCGCCCGCGTCGCCCGGTGGGTTGACGGCCACGGCGGTGTCGGGCTGCGAGATTGACCTGACTTGGACCAACAACGCCACGAATGCGACGAGCCTTGTCATCCAGCGTTCCGTCGAGGGCACCAACTTTTTCCAAATCGGCGCGACCGCAAACGGCGGGACAAATTACGCGGACACGAGTTTGCCGACGGGCACAACTTACTACTATCAAGTCTATGCGAACAATGCCGACGGCAATTCCCCGGTTTCAAACATCGCTCACGCTTCCACCCGGGCCGCGCAACCTCCGGCTGCTCCCGGTGGCCTGACCACCACCGCCGTCGCCACCAATCAGATCAATTTGAAATGGATTGACAACTCCACCAACGAGGACGGCTTCAACATCGAACGGTCCACAGACGGCGGCAATTACAATTCCCTCGCGATGGCCGGAGCGGGCGTCACCAATTATTCCGACACCGGACTCGCGGCTGGAGCCACTTATTTCTATCGAGTGCAGGCGTTCCGTTCGTGCTGGGGCAATTCCCCATATTCCGCGCCGTCTAGCACGGCAACACTCCTTCCGCCAGCGCCCGTCACACCAGTTGGACTGGCAGCCGTGCCTGGAAATGGAAAAATCTATTTGAGCTGGCTCACTTCCCCCGGCGCGAGCAGTTACAATTTGAAACGCGCCACCAGCAGCGGCGGCGAAACGAATTTGATTTCCACCGCCAGCACCGCTTACACCGACACCACCACCTCCAACGGCACGACTTATTATTACGTCGTTTCGGCGGTGAATGGAGGTGGTGAAGGCGGCAATTCGAGCGAAATCATCGCCACGCCGCTGGCGTTTGTAACCGCTTATTGGACGAACCGCATCACCACCGCGCCGCAAAGCTGGGATGCCAGCGCAAACTGGACGAACGTCACCGCCTATCCCAACGCCACAGGCGTCATCGTCAACGTGACGGCGGACATCGCGACCAACCAGACCAACAATGTGGATCAAAACATCACTCTCGGCTGGCTGAATATCGGGGACGCAAACGCATCATCATCCTATTTGATCGCCCCGAACGGTGGGAGTTTGACATTTAACAACGGCACGAACAATGGGGGCGGACTGGTTCAATTGTCCACGAGCGCAGGCGACACGATTGCCGCGCCTATAGCAATCAGCAACAACTTGACCGTGGTGAACTATTCCACCGCTCACACACTCACGTTGTCGGGAGCGATTTCCGGCACGAACAGCGTGACCTATGCCGGCCCGGGTTCCGTCACGCTCACCAATAACAACAGTTACAGCGGTGGCACGGTCGTCAACGGCGGCACGGTTATTCTCGGAAACAGCACGGCCAACCAAAATGGGCTTGGCGGTGGCAACATCACTTTTAACGGCGGCACATTGCAATTCAATGGTTATGGCGGAAGCGGTGGCACGGACTGGGGCGGTTACTCCGGCACCTTCAATGTGCCCGTGGGACAGACCGGAACACTTCTGCTGCCGCCACGATTCGGTTATACCACCGCCTTTGGCAGTGCACTGACAGGCGGCGGCACGCTGAATGTGACGGTGGAATATGTCCGCGATAACGTGACCGGCAACTGGTCGGCCTTCGATGGCCAGATCAATGTCAGCAGCGTGCCAAATGGCAGTGATGTCACCGGCGACTTCCGAATCGGCAATGTCAATGGTTACGCGAACGCAGCCTTCTATTTGAACAATAGCGTGAATCTCTACACGATCAACAACAACAATCTAACGGTTGACCTCGGCGAACTCGGTGGCGCGAGCGGTGCTTACATCGGCAGCGGCAACGGCAGCGCCGCCAATCCCACCTGGCGCATCGGCGCGAAAAATACGTCGAATACCTACGCGGGTGTCATTGCGGATGCCGGCGTCACTTCGCTGACCAAAATCGGCACGGGGACTTTGATACTCACTGGTCTGAACACTTACAGCGGTGTGACTACCATTAGCGGCGGAGCACTACAAATCGGCAATGGCGGTAATACCGGCGCTCTAGGATCCGCCAATGTGACCGACAACGCCTCACTGGTCTTCAACCGCTTCGATAATGTGGTTTGCTCCAATCTTGTCAGCGGCAGCGGCAGCCTGACGCAAGCCGGAGCCGGTGTGCTGACTCTCTTCGCCGCAAACACTTATACCGGCGCGACGTTCATCACCGCTGGAGCGCTGGCGCCGACCAACTCCGCCTCCATCGCCAGTTCCACCAACATCAACCTGTCCAACGGCGGCATCTTCGATGTCAGCGGCACCACCAGCCACGCGATGACGCTGGGCAGCGGCAAAATGTTGTCCGGCGACGGTCAGGTGAACGGAAACTTCACACTTGCCAGCGGTGCCACGCTTGCGCCGGGCAATAACGATCTCGGTTCATTGAGCTTCAGCAATGCGCTGACGCTCAATTCCGGCAGCAAGACCATCATGAACATCAGCCATGATTCGCAGGCCAACAACGTCGTCAGTGTGGCTGGCACGTTCAGCTGGGGCGGTGCGCTGGTAGTGAGTAACGACGACGACCCGGAGCAGGCGGGCGATGCATTCCAACTGTTCAGCGCGCCTGGTTTTACGGGGAATTTCGGCAGTATCACCCTGCCAGCGCTGACACCGGGATTATATTGGAACACCAACACGTTCACGATTGACGGCACGATCCGCGTCATCACCGAGACGCCGCCTGTCGTCAGCAATTTTGGCGTGGTGGGCGGCAAGCTGGTGTTGACGGGCTCGGGCGGCTTGACGAACGGAAGTTATTATGTCCTGACTTCGACCAACCTCGCCGCTCCGCCGACCAACTGGACTCGGCTGCTGACCAACCAGTTCGACACCGGTGGCAATTTTAATTTTACCAATAACATGAACACCAATTCGCCACAGAGTTTCTACTTGCTGCAACTGCTATGATTATCTCGTGATAATTGAGTCATTAAATCACGCGCTGCCACCGTCATTCTTTTGGTCAGCCTGGGCATTTTCCGCATGCGCGGCGCGGATGCGAAGGCTGGCGCTCCGTGGATTCCAGACTGCGGCGACGGACTTTATTTGGACGGCGGATAAGATGAAACTTCTGTGCTGACAATACGGGTTTACGCCTATTGCCATAACTTTCCAAGATTTTTTGAATAAAAAACATCGCATTTCTTGTCGTGGAAAAGACAAGATTGGTGGGGCGGATTAAATCGTGAGGGGAATCCTCTTCTGGTAACACCCCATGGCGGACACACCCGATGTGTGAAACCCTTCCGCACATGAAATATTTATTCCTTGTGCTGGCCTTCATGGCGTTGCTCGTCACGGGCGGTTGTATAGTGGTTCCCGTGGGCGGAGATGGCGGGGGCGGCGGAGACCATGGCGGGGATCATGGCGACCATCATTGAACGCAAATCCCAACACCATTCAACAGACATGAAACTCTTTCTGCTTTTGTTAACCGTCATCGCTCTGCTCGCCACCAACGGATGCTCGATGTTCTCCACAAGCCGGAACAATGCCAACGACCGGAACCATCCTGGAAATGGAGGCAATGTTGATCATTCGTCGGGTGTGAATCATGGAGAATACACGGGAGACTCGGATTAGGAAAAACTGCCGGAGTTGGACGGGGCGGTCGTGGACAACACATCCGGTTCTTCCGGCGGAGTTCACGGGATGGATTTTTCCATCCTGACATCCTGTTAATCCTTTCGTAATCTTGGCTCATGCTTGACGACTCGTTCCAAAAATCTATGCCAGACCGGTTGAACGCCCTGCCGGACATTCGCGCGCGGGTGAAGAAGGCCATCATCGTCTTTGCTGCTCTTTTCGCCTCCCTCGCCGCGGCGCGGGCGGATTTGGTGATGGAGCAGCAGAGCAGCGACACAAACAGCGTCCACCACGTCACCCTCAAATTGCACGCCGACAAGATGCGCATGGACGAGCAGACTGAAAAAGGCCCGGCCTTCAGCGTCATCATAGAACTGGACACGCGCGATTCCATCACCTTGATTCCGCAGGGAAAATTGTTCCTGAAGCGGTCCGGCGCGGAAATCCAGAAACAGATGGAAGCGGAATCTCAGGCCACGCACGGCACCAACGCGATGGACAACCCACCCGCCACGGCCGTGGACGCCGGCAAGGCCGCGAATGTGGACGGTTATGACACGGAGATTTACACCTGGTCCGGCCCCAATGGCATGACCGAGACCATGTGGGTGGCCACGAACTATCCGCATTACGAAGCCATCAGGACGGAACTCGCCAAGCTAGACCGGTTTGACGCTTCCGGCCCGCACAAGGGCGCGCAGCCGGAGTTAAGCCTTCTTCCGGGCATGGTCGTAAAAGCGGAAAAGGCATTGGGCGGCCACAAAGTCACCGTCACCCTCGTCTCGGCGTCGGCGGAACCCGTGGATGCCTCGCTTTTTGAATTGCCCACCGATTATACGCCGTGGAAACCGCCCGTGCTGCAAACAACGAACACGGCAACAACAAATCAGTAGTGCCAGACGACTCGTTCAAGGAATTTGTGCTCGACCAGTTGAGCGCGCTGCCGGATGTGCGAGCGCGGGCAATGTTCGGCGCGCATGGCCTATACTCCGGCGAACATTTCTTCGGGATTCTGGACGAGGGGCGGCTGTTCTTCAAAACGGACGCGAAGTCGCAGGCGGATTACACGGCGCGCGGCATGGGGCCGTTCTCCTACGAGTCGAAAGGCAAGCTGATGACGATGTCGTATCACGAGGTGCCGCCGGATGTGCTGGAGCAATCGCAGGAACTGGCCGAGTGGGCGCGCAAGGCAATCAGCATCGCCGCCAGTTCCAAGAAACCGGCCAGGCGGTCGAAGCGGGGTTGAAAGCTTATTGTAACTCCGCATTACCCGTGCCGTCTATCGCACCAGTCATGCACATATATGGTGTGGACACGAAAATTCAAAAGCGTAACAATCGAGGCGCGATATGAATAAAGAAGAATTCGACCGTTTGCTGGAGGCGATGACCCAACATGCCGATGGAGTTTCGGACCTGCTCTTCGTGGCCGGCCGTCCGTTGCAGATGGAGATTCAGGGCGATCTCAAACCATTTGTGGACGGACAGTCTGAACCCGTGCTGAACAGCGCACGCATCGAGAGCATGGCTAGGATCATCATCAACAACAACCAACGGCTGCTACAGGATTTGAAGGAACGCGGCTCCTGCGATTGCGCCTATACCCTGGGAAACCTTTGCCGTTTTCGCGCCAATATTTATCTCCAGAACGCGAACTACGCGATGGTGCTGCGCCATCTCAAGCCGCTTATTCCGACCTTTGACTCGCTCCACCTGGCCCCGGTGTTCCACGAAATCATCAAGGAAAAGAACGGCCTCATCTTCGTGACCGGCGGCACGGGCATGGGCAAGACGACCTCCATCGCCGCCATGCTGAACGAAGTCAACAAGACCCGGGACATCCACATCGTCACGCTGGAAGACCCGATTGAATTTTTGTTCACGCCCATCAAATCCACGTTCAGCCAGCGCGAACTGGGGCTGGATTTTTTCAGGTTCAACGACGGCATGCGCGCCGCCATGCGACAGTCGCCAAAAATAATTTTTGTCGGCGAAATCCGCGACCGCGAAACCATGGAGATTGCGCTCAACGCCGGCGAAACCGGCCATCTCGTTTTCAGCACGCTGCACACCACCAGCGCCCCGCAGACGATCAACCGCATCCTCGGCCTGTTCAACCGGGACGAGGAAACCCAGGTGCGCGAGCGGCTGGCGGGTTGCATGCGTTTCATCATCAGCCAGCGGCTCGTGCCAACCTATTTCGGCGGAAGAATGCTGGTGACGGAGCTGATGGGCAGCAACCTCCGCACCCGCGAGGCCATTTTGCTGGGCGAAAATGAAACCCGCAATCTGGAGGATATCATCGAGGCCGGCAGCGTCGCCGGCTGGCACACGTTTGAACAATCCCTCATCAAGGCCTACGAGCAGGATTTGATTTCCGAGGAGACCGCGCTGATTTATTGCGTGAACAAGGCGAAGATGATCCAGCGCATTGACACGCTTTCCCTCAAGAAGCCGCGGAAGGGCACCCAGTTCGATTCCCTGACCGCGAACTTGAGAATGCGAGAAGAGGAAAAGGCGGCCAAAAATCGCGGCAGATTCTAACCGTCAATCATGCCGGCAACCGCGCCTTGAAACCAGCGTTGTCCTTATGCTGACAACCCGTTCAAGGGTTTTGCGCTCGACCCGCCGGGCGTGTTGCCAGAACACTTCCCAATATGTCCGTGAATGAAAAGACGCCCAATCCGGTTTCATCGTTTCGCCAGCGCGCGCGACGGCTTCGGATGATTGGCATTGTCGTGCTGGCCTTGGGCATCGGCGGCGCGGGAGTTCTTTACTGGCTGCGGACACGTTCGCCCGATGGCTCCAATGACCTTTCCATGCAGGGATTCAACCGCGCCGAGCAGCGGCAGATGGGCCAGCTTTACGGCAACTCGGGTCTTTTGATTGAACAATGGTCTGACGACCTTAAACAGCCCGGCACGCAGGCCATCCTCATCGCGGGATTTTCAATTGTGGTATTTGCCGGCTGCTTTTATTTCGCCCGGTTGCTGGACTACGACGACGAGGCTGGTTGAGCGGGTTGCCGGAAAGAAATTGTTCCCACGCTCCGTTGCGCTAACATCAGCCTGATGCCAGTTCAAAACCGAATCGTCAAGGTCCAGAAACGCAACCGCGCCCTCGTCCGATTTGATCCGGCCCGCATCGGCAGGGCGATGTTGCGCGCGGCGGAGTCCATCGGCGGCTTTCAAAACGATTTCCTGCCGGGCGTAAACGAGAAGATTTTCAGCGCGCACGCCTCGGACGAGGGCATCGCAGCGTTCCTGGCCGACGCAGCCATCGTCTGCCTCAATTCAGACCCGCACCATCTGATCTCCAATTTCCCCCCGACGATTGAAACAATCCAGGACGAGGTGCTGCATGCGCTGCGTAGTTACGGCTTCCAGAAAACCGCCGACGCCTACGAATGTTATCGCTGGGGCCGGCATTGGTTGCGCGAGGGCGCGATCACCAAGGGGCAATTCGCCGGCAACGGTTTCCCGCAGGCGCGCATGGCGCAAATCCTCGACTGGAACCGCAATCACGGCGTGGACACGATTGCGGGCTTGAACGAAACCATCCGCAGCGGGCGCATCAAGGACGTAATAGCCGCGTCGCTCGCGGCTTACGAAGCGTCGCTGGACGAGGCCGCTCAAAAAGTGGTGACGCGCCTGAATGCCGGTGACCAATTGCGGATGATGTGGGTGAGCGGGCCGAGTTCCTCCGGCAAGACGACGACGACGGTGAAATTGACCGAGCGTCTCAAGCAGCACGGCCTGCGGTTTTTGATGCTGAACCTCGACGATTATTTCTGGTCCGCCATCGAACATCCCACGGACTGGCTGAACGACCGGAATTACGAGACGCCGGAGGCGCTGGACATCCAGTTGTTGAACGGGCATCTGCGCGCTCTGCTGGACGGCCGGACGGTTGAGAAGCCGGTTTACAGTTTCAAGGAAGGCCGGCGCACCGGCACGAAGCCGGTGAAGCTGGAGCCGGGGCAGATTTTGCTGCTCGACTGCCTGCACGGATTTTATCCGCCCATCAACGAGGGCATTGACGGCTCCGCGCAATTTCGGATTTACATCGAGGCGATGAACGTCCTTTACGAAGGCGACGGCAGCACGAAGCGGCTGACACAATTCACAGACGCGCGGCTCGTCCGGCGTATGCTGCGCGATGTGAAACACCGCAACCACGGCGCGCTCAACACCATTTTGCACTGGCACTACGTCCGCTACGGCGAACTGTTCAGCATCATCCCGCTGATGGGGCTGGCCGACCACGTCGTCAACGGCGGGATGCCGTTCGATTTGCCCGCGCTCAAGCCATTCTGCATCGGGGAAAAGGGATTGCTGCCCAAGCCGGAAGAATTCGCGCCTTACACGGGCTTTCTCGACGCGCGCATCCGCTACGACCGCGTGAAGGCGCTGCTCGAATCCGTGGAAGGCTTCACGGAGAAACAGGCTTCAGATTGCAACCTCATCCCCGGCGACGCGGTCATCCGTGAATTCATCGGCGGCAGCACCATTCAGATTCCGCACAACGAGTAGCCGGCACGATGCGTCGAGCGGCCTTTGATTTCCGTTGGTGCCGGAGGAACGCCAAACTGCTGTCCAATCAGGAACTTCGTGGATCTGGCAAAAGGTTGAAATCAAACCGGTCACTGCCGTTTCAAAATTGTTAAGATTCCTTCTTGACACCCGCCGCCTTTATTAGGAGACTCATGCCCGAACTTCATGAGCATCCGGGCATCAGTCGGAAGTTTTATTGAAAGCCACCGCGCGAAAAGTTCGCACCCTGACCGGAGAAATTTTTTATCCCAGACCGACCGGCCACCGTCCGCAGCACAATTTTCAGGGCGGCTTCCCCAATTACGAAGCACCGTCCCCAATTTCCCAACGACCATCCCCTTTTTCCGAATGGCTCTCCCCATAGCAAAAGCCATTTTCCCCGTTTGCCGGAGAACCGTCCCCAATTTCCGGAAGGCTCTCCCCAATTTCCGAACGATTTTCCCCTTTTCCCGGACGGCTTTCCCCAATTGCTGGACGGTTCTCCCCTTTTGCCGGATGACTTTCCCCAATTCCCAGGCCATTTTCCCCTTTTTCCCGATGGCTTTCCCCAATTTCTCCACGGCTGTCCCCGTTCGCAATAGCCTGTTCCCCAGCCATTTATGAAGAATTGCCGCAAAAAGTCGCAAAAGGCACAAAGCAACCACTAAAACTTTCAATGAAAATTGCTCGTTACGACTCCGGTTTGCGCTGGGACGACCCAAATTTACGCTGGGGAAGTCCCTCCTATCTCCTCGAACCGGGCGATCCCGGCTACGTTCCCCCTTCTCCGCCGCCTGATCCAACAACAAATAAAATTATGAACCATAAACCTCATTGCCCAGTCCCCGTCATCACCTACAACGGCAACCTCGTCGTCGCCGCCGGACAGAAATACCCCAAGGTCGCCGCCCGGCTGCCCGCCGGTTACCTCACCGAGACGACCACCAGCCTCGGCAAACTGCCCACGGACACCACCGGCCAGAAAACGGCCCGGGGCGAGACCGGCAATCTCACCGCCGCGCAACAGGCCAATCTTGATTCGCTGTTGTATTGGATGGGCCAGGCGCGCAAGACCGCCCGGCTGGCCTTTTTCGGGCAGGACGTAAAACTGCGCGAGGAATTTCTCATGGCCGTGCATGAATCGCACGACCTTGCCTCCGTGCTGGGCCGCGCCGACACCCTGCTGGCCTCCGTGCAAAGCACGACGAATCTGCCCGCGTTGAAACTCAAGGGCTGGACCGATGCCGACACGCAAAGTTTCATTGCCGTGCGCGCCACGTTTCCCGCCAGCACGGTGGTGCAAAAGTCCGGCCAGAGCGATGCCAAGAAAGCGACCGTTGTGAAGACCTCCGACGCTGCCGATGCCTATGAACATGTCCTGACCGTTCAACACGCCGGTGATTTGGAATATCCGGCCACCGACCCGGCCAACGCGCCCATCCGCGCCGAATTCCGGCTGGGCATCTTTCCGCCAGATCATCACGCCCCGCCCGCCGCGCCCACGCCAACGCCGACGCCAGCAACGCCTCCGGCGAAATGAAAATTAAACAAAACTGGATTCAAACATGGCTGCTGGCTGTGGCATTGCTACTGCCCGCCGTGGTGCAGGCGCAATTCACCTTCACCACCAACGCCGACAACACTCTCACCCTCACGGGCTATACCGACACCAATTCGGTGGTGGTAATTCCCGACGCGACCAATGGCCTGTCGGTTTCCAGCATCGGGGATTATGCGTTCTATATCTGCACCAATCTGACCGGCGTCACAATCCCCGACAGCATCACCAGCGTCGGATACAATGCGTTTGCTGGCTGCTACAGTCTGACCAACATCACGATTGGCGGAGGCGTTGCCAGCATCGGAAGCCAGGCGTTCTCGGGCTGCACCAACCTGACAAACATCATAATTCCCAACAGCGTCACCAGCATTGGAGGCGATGCGTTCTACGCCTGCCACAGCGTGACCAACGTTATGATTGGCAGTGGTGTCACCAACATCGGAAACGAAGCGTTCTTTGCCTGCACCAGTCTATTAGCGGTGACAGTGAACACCAATAATCCGGCCTACAGCAGCTTGAACGGAGCTTTGTTCAACAAGAGCCAGACCGCGCTCGTTCTCTATCCTGGCGGCAAAACCGGCACCTACACGATACCCAACAATGTCGCCAGCATCGGAAACGAAGCGTTCAGTCTCTGCACCAGCCTGACCAACGTCACCATCGGCAATGGCGTCGCCAGCATCGGAAACGAAGCGTTCAATCTCTGCACCAGTCTGTCTAGCGTCACGATACCCAACAGCGTCACCAACATTGGATTCAATGCGTTCGCTGACTGTTACAGTCTGGCCGGCGTCACAATTGGCGGTGGCTGCAACAGCATCGGACTCGGAGCGTTCAGTTTCTGCACCAATCTGACCAAGGTCACTATCGGCAATGGCGTCAACACCATCGGAGAAGAAGCGTTCTTTAGGTGCACCACACTGACCAACATCAGCATCGGAAATGGTGTCACCAACATCGGAGAGGAAGCTTTCGGTTTCTGCACCAGCCTGATCAGCATCACTATACCCAACAACGTCACCAGCATCGAAGACAATGCGTTCCTCGACTGCACCAGCTTGACCAGCATCACCATCGGCATCGGTGTGACCAGCATCGGAAGTTATGCGTTTCAAGACTGCAACAGTTTGAAGAGTGTTTATTTCAAGGGGAATGCTCCCAATGTTTACTTGAATGCCATCACCATGCCCGTCTATTTTTATTATATGCCCGGAACTGTAGGTTGGGGCTCGACATTTAGTGGTCGCCCGGCGGTATTATGGAATCCGCACGCGCAGAAAGATGCCAGCTTCGGCGTGCGGACGAACCGGTTTGGTTTCAACATCACCGGCAGCAGCAATTTGGTCATCGTGGTGGAAGCCTGCGCAAACTTGATGAGTCCGGTATGGTCACCGTTGTCCACCAACACACTTAACACCTTCGTCGGCACCAATGACACATCCTATTTCAGCGATCCGCAGTGGACGAATTATCCCGGTCGGTTCTACCGCCTCCGCTCGCCGTAAGATTCGTTGTAGAATTTCAAGACCTGTTTCTCAACTGTTCAGACCTTTTTTGTTTATCATCCATGTTTCATCCGCGGCTAAAAAGGAATTCTAGCATTCACCTCCCGGCACGGGCAGTTCATCAAAGATTTTCCGGATGATGTTTCGCTGGTTTTTCCACCGGCCCCGGCTTCGCCCTTGTCAAAATTCGTCTCGTGAGCGAAACTTGCCCCATGCCAATGACATTGGATCAAATTGTTGAAGAAACCCGCGAGATGCCGGGCGAGGTCGTGGCGGAGTTGATTGACCGCATCATGGTCGCGCGGCACGGCGGCATGGAGCCATCCGTGGCTGAATCGTGGAAAACCGAAACTGACCGCCGTATCGCGGAAATCGAATCAGGGAAGGTCAAAGGCGTTCCGCTGGAAGAATCGCTGGCGCGCGCGCGCAAGATCGCCGGGCTGTGAACCATCTGCTGCATCCCGAAGCGGACGAGGAATTTGCCGGCGCGGTTCGTTATTATTCAGGGATTTCGCCGGAGCTCGGCGTGCGTTTTTACCACGAGATGGAGCGGTTGTTGCGCGAAGTTTGCGCCGACCCGGAACGTTTCCGCAAATTTGACCCGCCCGCGCGCCGACATTTCAGCCGCGATTTTCCTTACGCGATCATCTTCATGGAAAAACCGGAACACGTCTGGATTGTCGCCGTGATGCACATGAAGCGGCGTCCCGGTTATTGGCGCGGGCGGCTGGCCTGATTTCAATTTTCACGGCACGGGCAGTTCATCAAAGATTTTCCGGATGATGTTTTGCTGGTTTTTCCACCGGCCCCGGCTGTGATGGCAACGCATTGCCGGTCAGGTGTTGAGAAATTCTTCCACGTGTTATATTTCATCGTCCGCGCTTGCATTTCCTCCGCCGTTGAAGCAGTTTGTTTCTCAAGTTTAACGCAACAAGAGAAAGGAATTAAAAATTATGGCACATGAACTACCGCCCCTGCCCTATCCCAAGGACGCCTTGGAACCGCACATTGACGCGCTGACGATGGAAATCCATCACGACCGCCATCACAAGGCTTACGTGGACAATCTCAACAAGGCCATCGCCGGCAATGCCGCGCTGGAGGCCAAATCGCTGGAGG
>Ga0181525_10000536_pt1 | contig 33074 bp, 26 predicted proteins | sample PEATcosm2014_Bin_48_FD_121100 | JGI IMG/M metagenome (GOLD analysis project Ga0181525, IMG submission 121100) | Peatland microbial communities from MTU Mesocosm Facility, Houghton, MI, USA - PEATcosm2014_Bin06_10_metaG | ecosystem: Environmental > Terrestrial > Soil > Wetlands > Peat | place... | reverse complement strand
TTCAGTCTCGGTGTTCCGGTTCCACGCCAACTCTACTGAGCCGATGCCTGCGGAAAGCGTCAGGCCGGTAGGAACCGCCGGCGGGAATATGTCCGGCCGAGTGATGCTTTCCGGCCCCACAACATTACTCTCGATCGTGTTCCGCACGGCTTGAATGGAGTAGGAATAAGTATTGCCGAATTCAGCGCTGATGTCGATATAGCTCGGCTCGCTGGCGGTGGCAAGCAGGACCGGCGTTAACTGCGGACCGGCGTTTGAATTCTGAGAGGTTCCTTCTCTTATCAGTTGGCGAAAGATTCGAAATTGATTTTCGCCGGGGGCGGCCCAGGTGAGCGCGACGCCCTTGGGATCGGCCGCTACATGAAAGTTTGTGGGATCGGGGAGCGGCGGCTGGACGGTGAATGTCTTATAGTCCGACCATCCGGCGTCCTTGCCTTTGGAATTTGTCACCCGAACGGCCACGACAACATCCGTACCGATAAATTTGGCCGCCGGAACAGTGGCTTCCAGCGGACCCGGCTTCTCGGGCGCCGGCACCTGAACGCTAGTAGCGGTGTTAGCCCATTGGTCCACATTCCAACCATTGCTCGGGCCAGGTCCAACGCGCAAGTCGATTAATCCGATGTCCTTCACCGGCAGGCCTTCGGTAGTGAGCGCCGGAATCGTAAAGGCAATGGCTAGATTGGCTCCCTGCTCCACAACGGCGAGATCCGTAACGCGTGAGGGGATGTGCAAGGCCGGATAAAGCGGCTCGCCGATGGAACCGCATCCAGTAATCAACGAGCAGGCAACCGAACAGAGTACGATGCCCACCCAGCCGCGCGCCAGACTGACCGAGCCGCGCGCGTGAGCAAGCGGTCCCCTTCCCCCACCAACTGCCAGCGCGCGCATCGGCTACAGAATGTACCGGCTCAAGTCCTGATCCTTCACTATGTCCGCCAACTGCTTGCGGACGTACACCGCATCGATGCGCACGTTCTTCTTTTTGAGATCCGGGCCGGCGAACGAAATCTCTTCCAGCAGTTTTTCCATGATCGTGTGCAAGCGCCGCGCTCCGATGTTTTCCGACGTCTGGTTGACGCGCGCCGCGAATCCGGCAATTTGCTCGATGGCGTCGTCGGTGAAGGTGAGCTTAATCCCTTCGGTATCCAGCAGCGCGATATATTGCTTCACCAGCGCACCCTTGGGCTCTTTTAGTATTCGAATAAAATCGGCTTCCGAAAGCGACTTCAACTCCACGCGAATGGGAAAGCGGCCCTGCAGTTCGGGAATTAAATCGCTTGGCTTGGACACATGAAATGCGCCCGCCGCGACGAACAGGATATGATCCGTCCGCACAAATCCGTGACGGGTGTTCACCGTGGTGCCTTCCACGATGGGCAAAATATCGCGCTGCACGCCTTCGCGGCTGACGTCGGGACCGTGCCCGGCCTCGCGCCCGGCGATTTTGTCGATCTCGTCCAGAAACACGATTCCGCTGCGCTCCACCCGGTCCAGCGCCACGCGCGTCACCTGATCCATGTCGATCAGCTTCTGCTCTTCTTCCTGCACCAGGTATTCCGCGGCTTCGGCCACCCGCATCTTCCGTTTGCGGGTGCGCTGGCCGAACAATCCCGGCAGGACGTCCTTCAGATTCACGTCCATCTCTTCGAGCCCCGTGTTGGTGCTGATCTCAAACGTTGGCCCGCGCTCGCGGACGTCAATCTCCACCATGCGATCGTCCAGTTTGCCCGCCCTGAGCTTTTCCCGCAGCTTCTCGCGAGTGCGTTCGGCGCTCTCGGACGCTTCCGGTTGCGGAGGCATCAGCAGGTCGAGCAGCCGCTCCTCGGCGTTTTTCTCCGCCCGCTCGGCAACTTCCTCCAGGCGCTCTTCGCGCACCATGTCGATGGAGATGTCCACCAGGTCCCGGATCATGGCCTCTACGTCGCGGCCGACATATCCCACTTCGGTAAACTTGCTGGCCTCCACTTTCAAAAACGGCGAGTTGGCGAGCTTGGCAAGCCGCCGCGCTATCTCTGTCTTGCCCACACCGGTGGGCCCGATCATGAGAATGTTCTTCGGCATCACCTCATCGGCTAACTCAGGTTCCAGCTTTTGCCGGCGTATGCGATTGCGCAGCGCGATCGCCACGGCGCGCTTGGCATCGGCTTGGCCGATTACGTATTTGTCCAGTTCCTGAACAATCTCGCGGGGCGTTAACTCGTCCAGCAGCGGGGTTTCGTCGAGCGCCTGGCCAGGCAGGTAAATCACCATCCGACGTTCCTCATTGAACCCAACATTTGACTCAACCGGGAACTCGCCCGGTTCAAACTAGCCCAGTTCCTCAAAATTCACGCTCTCGTTGGTATAGATGCATATCTGCCCGGCAATCTTCATGGACCTTTCGGCGATTTCTTTCGCTCCCAGTTTAGTATTTTCAATCAGCGCGGTGGCTGCAGCTTTGGCGAACGGGCCGCCCGACCCGATGGCCGCGATTTCTCCGTCCGGCTCAATGACGTCGCCGTTTCCGCTCACAATATAGGTATTGCCGGTGTCGGCCACCAGCAGCAAAGCCTCTAAATGCCGCAGCACGCGATCGGTTCGCCACTCCTTGGCCAACTCCACCACCGAACGCGGCAGATTTCCGTTGAACTGTTCGAGCTTGGCTTCGAAGCGCGCAAAGAGCGCGAAGGCGTCGGCCGTCGAGCCGGCGAATCCGGCTATGATTTTGTCGTTATAAAGGCGCCGCAGCTTTTTGGCGGAAGCCTTCAAAACTTCCGAGCCGAGCGTCACCTGTCCGTCTCCGGCCATCACCACCTTGCCGCCCCGGCGGACGCAGAGGATGGTTGTGGAACGTACTCTTTCTTTCATGTTGGATTGATTCTCGATTCCCCAGAACGCGCTGGAATTGACCGCGCTGCAATGCGAGGGAAATTTCAGTTTACCGCACGTAGCTCGAAGAGCACGCGGCGCGCGCAATTTGAAGGTGGCACTTGGTGGGCTGATAGCTAAATTACGATGCTCTGGGCGAAGAACAGGCGAATTCCCGTATCCGATCAACAGCGTAATCGGTTTTCCGGAACCTTACTTCTCATACAAACTATACATTCGAAAGTCTCGATATGAAGCGCCCGTGGTGGCCAAAACATAATCGATGGTTCCATTCGGCAAAACTTCGACGGACTGATTGCTAACCGGGGATGTCGTCATAATCAAGCCGGAACCAAAGGCGAAGTTCCCATTCTTGAGAGCTTGCGCGCTGCCCAGCGCCATCGAGTAAGTGCCCAAATCGGCATTCATCGGCTGGGTGACGGTGAAAGCAGTCTCATTCACTTTGTACAGTTGACCGCGGCTGTCGGCGTCCGGGTATAGTGTCTTGCGTACGTTTCCGTCGTCAAAAAGAGAAATGAAGTTCTCGCCGGGCACGGCGTACTCGGCATCGTGCTGGTGCGAGAACCACGGGTAGGGATCGGTGGGGGGAGGAGTGATGGTGAAATTGCCATCCAGGCCCAGGCGCCAGAGAACATCGCCTGAACCGGCGCCATTCTTGTAATCGATCTTGATCACCCAGTCCTGGCTTCGCAGGGAAAAGATGATGTTCTCGTCTATCGTGTCATAGCTCAGCGAATTGCCGTGCAGCCAGTCGTTCGCAATGGATGCCAGAAGCAACGGCGGACAGCCAAGCTGGCCGTTATAGCAGGTCTCGTTCAGAGTCGCCTTGCGCGACGTGTCCAGGTAGTTGAAGGCATTCCAGGCCCATACTACTTGCAGATTGGCATCCAACTCCACCAGCACGTTGCCTATCACATCCACCGTGCCGGGCCCTTGCACATTGGTGAGCAACTCTTCGTTGCTCGCTATCAACATCAGGTGCCCGTTCGGCAGTTGAATCGCGTCGTGATTGAATTGGGTAATGGGGCCTTGACCCATCGCGACCAATTGCTGCGACACGCGGGGCACGTTGGTCTCCCGCACCGGATTGCCCAGCAGATCGATCTCGCGAAAGATCTGCAAGGAGTCCAGCGCGTTGGTTGGGTCGTTGGCCGCCACCAGAAAATATCCGCCCGTCAACGGGCGATACATGGTGGCCGCGATCTGAGCAGGCGCCGCAAACGGGGCGTAATACCAGAGAACGGTTCCTGCCAGGTCGGTAGCGATTGGCAGGGTTTGGCCACCGGGAAAACCGGCGTCGAAGCCCATCTGAAGAATTACCGGTTCTTGAACGGCGGTATGCGAGTCGGGACCCACGGTGACAGTCGACGAAGGGAAGGTTGTCGACGATGGAAGCGGTCCAGTGGTGAAGGAAACGGAGGAACTTTTGGTGTAGGCGCCGGAGAGGACGGTCTGTCCTACCAGCGAGTAAGTTGTTCCGGCCCGCATCCCCGCCACTAGAAAATTCATGCTTCGGTTGGGAGTGCAGGCTTTCCAGGAAGTTGCCTGATTGGGCTCCGAACTGGTTTCGAAGATGACCCGCATGTAGCCGCCCGAGGGACAGCCGGGAGCGCTGTACAGCGCCACCAGCGGATGAGCCGTCGCAGTGACCACCGGCGTAGAGCCGGTAACGAGCGAAGTCAGCGTGAATGGCACAACCGCGCTGGATACCTCGCTAGTGGTTTGGTTTTGTACCGTTACCTGCACCCAGTAGAAACCCTCGCTTTCCGTCGGTGTCCAACTGAACACGTTGGAGTTGTAATAATCGCGCACCACGTAAAACGGCTTACCAGGTTGGCTGATTTGCCATTGGTAAAGCAGCGTTCCAGCTTGCGAGTCGGTAGCGGTAGCCGTCCACTGGATGGTGGAACCCACGGGTTGGGGGGACGCCGGCGATGGGTTCAGCGTCACGCTCAGGCTGCCGTATGCGGGCATCGACAGGGTGCATGTGAGAAACCAAAGGGCGCGATTATTGATCATCACTGGGTTGATCATAACTTGATAGAAGCCAAATCCCGCCAGTGTTGGTCAAGAAAAGTTTTGGCGCTTACTCTGCAAGCGAACATCCCGCAGCGCCGGCGGGGTTGCAAACCGCTGAGGTAATGACGGTTATCGAATTGGCCTATGGTACAACGATGGTATGCCGTCTTATTTCGTGGAGACGCCTCACTGCCGGTACCCGGTACTGGTGGAGCGTGGGGGCCTAGCGAACGTGCGCGCATACCTCCCGGAGCGCGCGGGCAAGCTGTTTTTGATCTCCACCGAAGATGTTTGGAAGCTGCACGGGCCTGCGTTCGCAGCCGCCCTGGACCGGCCTTGCGAGTTGCTTTTCTTTCCCGGTGGCGAACCCCGTAAGCGCCTGGTGGAAGTGGAGACCCTGGCGGACCAGATGGTGGCGCGCGGCGGCGATCGAGCAAGCGTGATCGTCGCGGTGGGCGGAGGCATTCTCACCGACATCGCCGGATTCCTGGCCGCCATCTTCATGCGCGGCATTCCGGTGATTCAGGTTCCGACCACGCTGCTGGCGCAAGTGGACGCGGCGGTGGGCGGAAAAACGGGCGTCAATCTCACCTGCGGCAAGAATCTGATCGGCAGCTTTCACCAGCCGCTGGCTGTTATCATCGACCCGGCCGTGCTCGACACGCTGCCGGAGCGCGAATATCGCGCCGGGTTGTTCGAGGTCGTCAAACACGGCGTGATCGCGGACCCCGATCTTTTCTGGCTCATGGCCTGCGAACCCGGGCGCGTTCTTGCGCACGCGCCGGATGTGGTGGATCGCATGATCTGCGACTCGGTGCGCATTAAAGCCGAAGTGGTCTCAGGCGACGAAACCGAACAGGACCGCCGGCGCATTCTCAACTTCGGCCATACGTTCGGCCACGCACTGGAAGCCGAGACCGGCTATTCGCAATTTCTGCATGGCGAAGCGGTGGCTTGGGGTATGAAAGCCGCGACGCTCCTCGGCGCAATGGAGCGCCTGCTTTCGGACCAAGACAAGCGGGAGATTTTGCGCTGTGTAAATGCCTACGGGCCGCTGCCGCCGCTGAAGGGCATCGATCCGGCGCGCCTGGCCGCGCGCCTAAAGAGCGACAAGAAGACGGTCCAAGGCAAGATCCATTTCGTGCTTCCGGAGCGCATCGGGGCGGTGAAGATCACCTCCGACGTCGAGCAGCGGTTCGTCACAGCGGCCATCGAGGAAGCGCTGGCGTGCTGACCCACCCCCCAGGCGCCACTCCCGCGGGCGCGGAAACCGAGCGACAGGCTTCCGTGTGGGTGCGCGACATGTTTGGCCGCATCGCGCCGCGCTACGATCTGCTGAACCATTTGCTATCGCTGAACATCGATCGTTATTGGCGCTCGCGCACCGTAGCCCGCCTCGCGCACATTCTCGAACGGCCCGGCGCGCAGGTGCTGGATGTCTGCTGCGGCACCGGCGATCTGACGCTGGCTCTGAATTCTCACGCGCAATCCGCTCATGTTTTCGGAAGCGACTTCTGTCGTCCCATGCTCGAAAAGGCCAAAAGCAAGACCGCCAATGGCCATTGGTTTGAAGCCGACGCGCTGGATCTTCCCATCGCCACTGCTTCGTTCCACTTAGTTACAACGGCCTTCGGATTCCGCAATCTCGCGAATTATAGCGAAGGCTTGATCGAACTGCGGCGAATCCTCAAACCCGGCGGCACGCTCGCGATTCTGGAATTCTCCACGCCGCCGAGTCCGCTAGTGGCGCGCGCCTATGGTTTTTACTCCCAAGCCATCCTTCCCACCATTGGAGGGATAATTTCAAGCGCGAAGGACGCCTATACCTACCTGCCGGAATCAGTCCGCAAGTTTCCCGATGCCGATGGCCTGGCGAAGCAGATGCGCGATGCGGGATTCGGGAACGTCCGATATGAGCGAATGACGGCTGGAATCGTGGCTTTGCACTTGGGCGACCGGTGCTGAACCCCGCGGCGCCGCCTTAGCCTGCGGCATCATCTGCTTCACCGTGATGGATGCCAACGCCAGCGTCAATCCGATCATGATCGCCACCGAAACCCAAGCTACCGCATTGTAAGCCGCCGAATTGGTCCACTCCTTCATGAGGCCCTTCTTGTTAATCAGAATTACCATGTAGATGAGGACGAACGGCAGCAGCACGCCATTCAGCACCTGCGAGGCCAGAATCATCTTGATCAGCGGAAAATGCGGCCACAGGATCACCGCCGCGCCCAACACCACCAACAGCGTATATAGCCAGTAGAACTCCGGCGCTTCGTGAAAGCGCTTGTCCACGCCGGATTCAAACCCCAAGCCTTCGCATACGGTAAAAACCGTGGAGAGCGGCAAAATGCAGGCCGCGAAAAACGATGCGTTGAACAGCCCGGCGCTAAACAGAAGATAAGCGTACTGGCCGAACGGTCTCAGCGCCACTGCCGCATCCGCAGCGTCGTTAATGTCTTTGGGACCGTGCGCCCAAATCGCGGTAGCGCAGGAGACGATAATGAAGAACGCCACCACGTCCGTTAAAATGCAGCCCACCACTACTTCAATGCGCGACTGCACGTACTCCTTCGCTGTGATGCCCTTCTCCACAATGGCCGACTGCAGGTAGAACTGCATCCAGGGCGCGATGGACGTGCCCACCATCGCGATCAGCATGGTGATGTAGTCGGTGTCGAACATCAGAATCGGCTTCACGCTGTAGATGGCGGCTTCTTTCCAATCCGGCTTCAGCAGAAACGCGGAAATGATGTACGTCACATACAAAGTACAGGCCACTAGAAAGATCTTTTCAACGCTGTTGTAGTTGCCGCGCACTACCAGAAACCAGACCGCGACGGCGCAGATGGGCACCGCAATATACCGGCTGATGTGAAACAGCTCCAGCGAGCTTGCGATGCCGGCGAACTCGGAAATCACATTGAGGAAATTGGTGAGCACCAGCGCGATCATCAGAAAAAACGTGGTCCGCAAACCGAATTCCTCGCGGATCAGATCGGAAAGGCCCTTGCCCGTGACCGCGCCCATGCGCGAGGACATTTCCTGCGTGACGATCAACAGCAGCGTGATAGGAATCAGCGTCCACAGCGGCAGATAGCCGTACTTCGCTCCGGCCTGCGAATAGGTAAAGATGCCGCCGGAGTCGTTATCGACGTTGGCGGTGATCAGCCCCGGGCCGATCACCGACAGAAAAATCGCGATCTGATAGCGAAACCGTTTCAGCACGCCCGCTCACTTCTCTCTTAAGAGCGAGATCACTTCATCGGCCGTAATCACGCCCGCCAGCTTGCCCTCGGCATCGATCACCGGCAGCGTCAGCAGATTATATTTATCGAATAACTCCATAATTCTGTCCTGCCGTTCTTCCACATCCACGTGGATGGTTGTCTCCGGCGCCAGTTCCCGTAAAGGCGTCGCGCCGGCCGCGGTGAATAGCCGGGCCAGCGGAATGGCCGCTATCAATTGTTCGTTCGCGTCTACCAGAAACAGGGTGTTTAAGTTCTCGAGAATCTCCTCGTGCGCCTTCAGGGCCTCCATCGCCCCGGCCACCGTTGTATCCTCCGGCAGCGCGACATACTCGGTGTTCATCAGGCCGCCCGCCGAGTTCTCTTTATATTCCAGCAACTCTTCCAGTTCAGCCTTGGGCTCTACTTCCATCTCTTCGAGAATATCTTCGGAGGTTTGTTCTTCGAGTTCCGCCAGCGCGTCCGCGGCATCGTGCGGCGACATCTCTTCGACAATTTCGGCGGCCTTCTCGGTCTCGAGCGATTCCAGGATGCTGGCCTGCACATCCGGCTCCATCTCGGAAAGAGTCTCCGCGGCCACTTCACTGTCGATGGTTTCAAAGATCGCTTCCCGATCGTCCGGGCTGAGTTCTTCCACGATGTCGGCCAGGTCCGCCGGATGCATTCGCTCCAGAATCTTGTTACTGATGTTGAGCCGTAACCGGCGCTGCGGATCGGCTTCGATGATGCTGCAATCCTCCCACGCGATGGAATGCGGCGCGATTATGGTCTGCACCCGGCGCACCAGGCGCGGAGGCACCACGCCTTGAGCCAGGCGCCGCAGTACGCTGCGCAGGCCGATATCCACGTCGATGATGTGGATGGAATCGCCGTCGGCTGCGTGCTGGATATCGAACGTCACATCCGTCACGCGGACTACTTTGCGCCCCTGCCCGTCAATGATCTGCTGATCGAGCAGATCGCGGACCAGCCGCAGCATATACTCGTCGGAATGATAGGGCGTGAGCTGTTCGTCCTTGAGATAGATGCCGTCGAGCGAGATGGAGCGCACTTGATCGTAGCGAATGGTCAGCCAAGCCCAACCGCCGCCGATTAAAAACCGGTCTACGCGGGAGGGATGGATCAGGGGAACCAGCGCGGCGTCTTTCACCAGGCCCAGACGGCGGCCCTTCAGATCGTAGACCTTGAGGCCCAGCAGTTCGGTAAGAAAGAGGAAGCCGTTGTCGTCCGCCATCGAGAATCGCCCGAGCCCATAAAGTTTGACCCGTAGAGCGCGCGCGATGGGCTGAATAAGCCCTCGGCTGATGCGGTTCGGTTCGGCTGCGCCCTACATGGTCTTCCAGTTCTACTATGCCGCATGCCGTGTGGGAGCCGCAACAAAATTGGCAAAAAAAGCGTGGCTCTGCTACCTGATAAAAGCCACCCCGGTGGGCTCGGCAATTACCCACTCTGGTTCAGAGCGTATTGTCCTGATTAGCGCCCTGTGGGACACTATCGTCCGGAGTCCGCCATCATGGCGGGAAGTAGGTCGGCGACCCGGGAACGTAAAACCTCGTTGGACCCGCGAAGATCGCCCCTCTCAATGAGGCTGGCCATGGATTCAAGCGAGGTAAAATCGGTATCCCGGCGGACCACTGCATCGCGAAGGAAGTGCAACAGGCAAACGTTGGCAAGTTCAAGGGACCAGGCATCGTCAAAGCCAGGGTCGTTGGGATAGTTGTAACGGAGAGGCAAAATGTGATAAGGGATGGATTCCTTGCAGACCGCTAATGTGAGACCGATTTGCTCGACGAAGTAATTATCGAACACCGAACGAACCGTCTCAATTGCAGCCATATACGGCTTATACAGCCGGCACAGGATTTCCGACGGCACGAGCAGGACTCCTGTGTTGAAATATGGTGGGCCTTGGCGGCTCCGGGGATCATTATCCATGATTCCCCAGCCTGAATGCTCGAACGAGAATTCAGGCGCCGGGCACCCGAAACGTTGGAATAGGGTGTTCCAATATTGAGAATGAAAGGGGCGGAAAGGTGTGGCGTGAGCCATGACCCCAAGCACAGATGGGCGCGCTTCCGCTATTGCTATCAGCTCATCAAAAGGCCTGACTGCCACGACATCGGCGTCGAGCATCAGCACGTGCCGGCCGTAAAAAGGCGGCCGGAAGCGCTCCATCATGGTGGCGATATAAGGATGCGCTGTGCCCCGCCATCTCAGAAAGTCGGCACGATTGACCCAGCACCACTCAATACCGCACGAGGCCGACCAGGGAAGCCGCTCGTTAAGGTTCTCAGGCTGCTGGTCTCCACCTACAAAAACGCGAAAAATGGTGTCGCGGTATATGGGGCCCAGCGAAAGGATTGAGTGCGCGATCAGGCGTACCCGCTGAAAATAGTGGGGCTTAGGGCTAATAGGGATTCGTACTTCAAGCCGCACCATTGAGCATCTCCGTGGTCTAGACTGGAATGGTTGACCTTTCGGCATTTTGCCGACGGGTCAACGCTCAACAATATCACAAGAACGAGAGAACAGCATGGTTCCTTTCAACCGCGTCGCGATGACCGATCGTGAGTACCGGGCAATCCGTGAGGCAATGGCGTCGGGTCGCCTCTCTGGAGGTGGCGATTTAACAAAGCGTGCTGAGCAGATGATAGAGCTGCTGCTAGGCGCGCCAAAAGTAATACTGACAAGCTCGGGTACTCGGGCGCTTGAGATGAGTGCGAGTCTAATAGGACTGGCGCCCGGCGATGAAGTAATAATGCCAAGCTTTACCTTCGTAGGGACGGCCACAGCTTTTCTGTTGCATGGAGGCACACCTGTTTATGCGGATATTTCGGCGGAGACTCTCAATATTGAGGTGGATACGATTGCCAGTCTCGTCTCCGATCGCACTAAAGTTGTAGTGCCGGTTCATTATAACGGAGTCGCGCGGCATCTGAACGAGTTGCGGTCCTTTTGTGACCGGCGCGGCTTGTATATGGTGGAAGACGCCGCGCACGGCTTTTTGGCAGAGGAATCTGGACGTCCGCTTGGTACTTTCGGACACTTCGCAGCATTCAGCTTTCATGACACAAAGACGTTCACCTGCGGCGAAGGTGGAGCTTTGGTCGTTAATGACACAGCTTTCATCGGTCCTGCCGAGGTGTTCTCTGATAAGGGGACAAACCGGACCGCGTTTCGCCGGGGAGAGCGAGCCTTTTACTCGTGGGTTGGGCCCGGCTCTTCAATTTCGCCTGGCGAAATCCCGGCCGCGATCCTGATGGCGCAAATTGAACGAAGAGATGAGATTATTGGGCGACGACGGAAACTCTTCCAACGCTATTTGGAGCTTCTTGATTCCCTGGTAAGACACGGGGCATTTACAATTTTTCAAATACCTTCTGGGTGTATGGTTAACTACGGAATGTGCATTATCATGGTGAACACGCCAACCGAGCGAAGTGCGATACTTGAATACCTAAATGAGCTCGGAATTGAGGCGACATTTCACTATGTTCCATTGCATCAGTCCGAGTTCGGACGAAGGTTCGCGAAAGGAGCACGTCTGCCTGTCACCGAAGACGTCGCCGCTCGCATTATTCGTCTTCCCATGTCAGATTTTATGACTGAGGCCGACCAAGAACAAATTGCGGAGCATATTGGCTCCTTCTACAGAGCTGCACGACGCCGAACGTCTATAGGAAATATGCGCGCACCTGTGCGGTGAGGACCCTCAGGCGGTTCACTTCGCTTACTGGCTTATTGCCCGTCTCTATGAATGGGACACCAGTGTGTTTTATCTGGACCTCGGCCAATCGCTGCATGTTTGGTTCCTCGACGATCCAAGCGTGTAATGCCGTGGTTATTAGCTCATCTCAATTTAGTTATGGCTCGGTTTAGTTATGGATCAGTTTAGTTATGGATCAGTTTAGTTATGGATCAGTGCGATTTGAATCGCTTCTATCGCGATCTGGGCATAACTTTGGAACCGCGCTTTAGCGATCGGAGTTCCCGGTGAATTGAAGCGCAATCAATAGAGACCTCGCTGGATTTCGAACTCATCCGAAGCCTGCCTATTTCGCCGGGGCTGTGACCGTGATCTCGTTCCCCGGGGCTGACGTAACTCCGATCGGATTGTAGGACTCCACTTCGTAATAATACGTGTTCGAAGGCTGCAAATAGGGATCGGTGTAGGGCGGGGCCGTCACGTCGGCGTGAATGGACATGGATTCGGGAGAAGTTCCGCGCAGAATCCTGTACCCTCCCACCCCTCCGATTCCCGTGGAGGGGGTCCAGTTGAGTGTTGCGGAGGTGGAAGCGAGATTGGTCACCACCAGATTTGTCGGTACCGAAGGTGCGGTAATATCCACGGTTTCCACCACCAAGGGAGGAGACATGGCCGAGACGCTTCCGGAGGCGGCAGTGGCCGTCAGATTGTAGGTGTAAGTGGCGCCCGAGGTTAAACCGTGATCGTAGTACACCAGCCCGCTGGTGGTTCCCAGGAGCGAGCCATTGCGATACACGTTATAAGCTGAGACCGGGACACTGCCGGTATCCGGCGTCCATTGAAGATTGACCCCATAAGTTCCAACCAGGGAAGCTGCAGGGGCGGCCGGCGTGGCGGGCGGCGCGGAGCTGCTTCGGCCGTTCATGCTCTGCCAGGCTAGGCCGGTGGGCGTAAAGGTACCCGCCATAACGGCATCGTCCGCGGCAGTATATAAATCCGGCAGCAAGGTGTTCACCGGCAGTGAGCCGTACGTACTGTAGTCTAGATAAGTGAAAAAATACTGCACCCAGTATGGCGACACAAACGCGAGCTGCTTGTAATTGGCGAAATTGACAATGGCCTGCAGAAATGAAATATCGATCGGCGCCCAAAAACTGAAAGGGTCGCGGCCAATGATGGTAGGATAATCGAGAACGCCCAATTCGCTGTCGCGAATTTTGAAATCCCAGCATTCGCTCACTCCCACCTGTTTTCCGGCAGCATGAATTGCTTCCGCCGCGGCGAGCGCGTTGGTAAAGTAGCTCCCGTTGATGGGATAAATGTGCATATCGACGAAATCCATCGGCAGCGCGGCCAAGGCCTGAACGTATTCCATATAATTCTGGGTCCAAGTCCCCACGCCCGCGCCCACCTGGACGTTGGTCACGCCGTTGTTGTGCAAAACCGTTAGAACTTCCTGGACTAGCCCAACCACGCCGCCCAGGTAGTTGAGCTTCCACTGGCCGCTCACGGTTGCTTCGCTATCCGGCTCGGTCATCACTGTCATGTAGTCTGGTTGGATCAGTTCCGCCACGGTCAAGGCATTGACCGCGCGTCCCGTCACATATTCCGGAAAAGATAAGGTTTGTAAGTAACCCTGCAACTGGTCTACCTGATTTCCGACCAGCGGCATGCCAAGCGACGCCTCCACCACCAGTTTCATGCCACGGGAGCGAACGTCTTGCGCGACTTTTTGATAGAAGCTGACGAATTCCTGATATTGGGAGGGGTTGCCCATATAGGCGTGGAAGGGTTGATAAAAGATCGGAAAGTTGATGTGAATCGTTACCGCATTGGCCCCTAGAGCTTGCAATTCTGTCAGTTGCTCCGCCACCGCGTACGAGTAGTAATTCGGTCCCAGCAGAGTTGTGTACTGATTGGAGTTCGCTGCTACCAGTTGCGGAGCGTTGAGATAAGGATAAGAGCTTCCGCTGCCACCCGAGCTAACCGCCGCATCGAAAGCTGAGATCTGCGCAGTCAGGTTGTTGTAAATGTCCTGATAGGCTGACGGTACGGGGGCTGGTGTGGTTTGGGCGCCCAAACAACCGGTGGTAAGCATGATTACAACCGAGCATTTATAGAATCGCATGGAGATTCCGTGGGGGGATGGGTACTATACGATTGACCAGAAGCCGTTTTTCCGGCAGAGTTCAAACTCACGGTGAGGCGGAAACCATTGGCAAAACACTGATAATAAAGTGCATTTGCTGCTTTCGATTATTACATGCGGCATAGTTAAAACATAGTACTTGTGGGATCTCATGGCCATCATTCGTTCCCCCTAATCGGTAAGCCGGTTTACACGTAGGGTTGTAGTTCGTTCTAGCTGCCTTGGGGAGAGGCTTGGCTTAGGGGAGGTATAGGGTGGCCAAAAGGCGGGTAGCGAAGGTAGCGGCGGCTACGCCTCCGGTACTAGAGGCACGAAGAATTCTGTCACAAACGGTGGTAGCCGCCAGGCCGGATTCGCTTTCTTAATTGGACGGGGTTGTGGCTGAGACTTCATTGCTTGGCCCGGAAGTAATGCCCTTGGGGTTGTATGACTCAACCTCGAAGTAGTACGTAGTGCCTTTGGTGACGGTATCGGTGTAGGGCGGCGCTGTGACGTCGGCACGGATGGACAGAGAAGTAGGAGAAGTGCCTGCCAGAACCCGGTATCCACCCACTCCCCCAATTCCCGTGGAGAGTGTCCAGTTGAGTGTTATCGAGTGTTCCGTTACGCTAGTCACCGCCAGATTTGTGGGAACCGAAGGCGGCGTAATATCCACGGTTTCCACCACCAACGGCGCCGACATGGCCGAGACATTTCCGGACGCGTCCAGGGTGAGCAGGGTGTAGCGGTAAGTTTCCCCCGAAACCAACCCGCTATCGGGGTAGGACAGCAAACTGGTGGTGGTGAGGAGTGAGCCGTCCCGGTAAAGCTTATAAGCGGATACGCCCACATTGTCTGAATCGGGCACCCACGCAAGATTGATTCCATTAGTTCCAACCAGCGTCGTGGTTGGCGCCGCCGGCGTGGCGGGCGGTGTGGTATCGGGAGCAATGTTCCTGGTCTCCCAGGCGTGACCGGTCGGCGTAAAGGTTCCGGAAAGAACGGCGGCAGTAGTCGCCGCATAAGAATCCGTCAAGAGGGTGGCGATGGGCAGCGATCCGTAGGTGTTGTAGTCCAGATAGGCGAAAAAGTAATGCGACCTGTAGGGCGATATGAACGCGAGCTGCTGGTAGTTGGCAAAATTTATGATCGCTTGCAAGAAGGAGATATCCACCGGATACCAGAAACTGAACGGGTCGCGGGCGGTGACGGCGCTGTAGCTGAGCTTCGTCAGTTCGCTGTCTCGAATTTTCCAATCCCAGCACTCGCTCAGGCCAACCTTCTTTCCTGCGGCGTTGATCGCCTCCGCTGCCGTCAGGGCATTCAGGAAGTCATTATCATTGACCGGATAAATGTGCATGTCGACGAAGTTCATCGGCATCGCGATCAATGCTTGAACGTATTGCATGTAATTTTCGGTCCAGGTGCCGACACCCGCTCCGATTTGAACGTTCTGAACACCGGCATTCTGCAACGTTGTCAGAATCTGCTGGACGATCTGGGTAACGCCGGCCACCGTGCTGAGCTCGGTCTGCCCGCTGATAGTCTCTTCGCTGTCCGATTCCGTCAGGACGGTCATGTAGTCCGGTGAAATCAACTGCGCCACGGCTAGGGCGTTGGCGGCCCGCCCGGCCATGTAATCCGTCCAGGATAGCGACATCGCGTAGGTCTGAAAAACGGAAACCTGATTTCCGGTTATAGGCAGACCGAGCGACGCTTCCACTACGATCTTCATGCCGCGTGCGCGAATATCCTGCGCGAGCTGCTGATAAAAGCTCACGAACTGCTGGTATTGCGCGGGATTGCCCTCGTAGGTGTAGAAGGCTTGATCAAAGATGGGGAAGTTCAGGTGAACTGTCACCGCGTTAGCGCCCAAAGCCTCCAGTTCATCCAGTTCCGGCGTTACTGACCTGACGTAGTAATTCGTCTGGAGCAGGTAGGTGTATTGGTCTGAGTTCGCGCTGGACAGTTGGGGCGCATCCAGATAGGCATATTTGCTTCCGTTCCAGCCCGCCTTCACGGCCGTCTCAAAAGCGGCTATCTGGGTGTTCAAGTTGGTATATAGGTCTTGATATACAGCCGGTACAGCCGGGGGTTGCGCCGTTAGAGAGCCGGCCGCGAAGAGCACGATGAGAGAACATGTGTGGAAGCGCATCGCGTTTGTCTTTTTTGCCAACCTTTTGATCTGTGGTACTGTCCCGCTTGCCAAGATAAGCCTAAATGGGTTTTAATCGCCAGCACCAAATGCCCCTAATTAGCAGGCGGTTTGCTACGTAGCCGTTGCTCAATGCTGCCAGGATTGGAGTTCACTTCGCCTTGCTTTTGATGGTGACTTCGTTGCTCGGTCCGGACGTGACTCCGATAGGATTGTACGACTCTACTTCGTAGTAGTAGGTCGTGGAAGGTTGTAAATAGGGATCGGTGTAGGGTGGCGCGGTGACGTTGGCATGAATCGCCAGGGAGGTCGGCGAAGTGCCCCGCAGAACCCGGTATCCTCCTACTCCACCGATTCCAGTGGAGAGTGCCCAATTCAAGGTCACGGAATTGGAGGTGACGTCGCTAGCCACTAATTTCGTGGGAACGGTAGGCGCCGTAAGATCCACGGTTTCAACAATCAGTGGGGCCGACATGGCCGAGATATTCCCGGAGGCATCGGTGGCAGTCAGGGTGTAGGTATACGTTTCGCCGGACACCAGGCCCTTGTCGTAATAGAGGAGAAGGCTGGTGGTGGTCAGAAGCGACCCATTGCGATAAAGATTGTAAGCTGAGACACCGATGTTGTCGCTGTCGGGTTGCCATGCAAGGTTGATAATGGTACTTCCGATGGCCGTAGTTGTCGGAGCCGCTGGCGTGGCCGGCGGCGTAGTGTCTCTAGCGGTGGTCAGAATCTCCCAATTGTGCCCGGTAGGCGTAATCTGGCCGTTCAATATGGCGCTATCGGCGGCTGCATCGGAATCTTCCATTACTGTCGCCTGGGGTAACAAGCCGTAGGTGGAATAGTCCAGATACGCGAAAAAGTAATGCGTGTAGTAGGGCGCTATGAACGCAAACTGCTTGTATTTGGCTAAGTTTGTGATGGAATGCAGAAAAGCGGTATCCTCCCCTTCCCAGAAACTGAAAGGTTCGCGGGCCACGATAGTTTGGTAAGTTACGTTGCCCAATTCGCTGTCTCGAATTTTCCACAACCAGCACTCGCTGAGACCCACTTCCTTCCCGGCGGCGTGGATGGCGTCGGCCGCAGTAAGCGCGTTGGTGAAGTAGTCGCGACTGATTGGGAATATGTGCATATCGACGAAATCCATGGGGAGAGCCGCCAGCGCCTGAACATATTGCATATAATTTTCCGTCCATGTCCCGGCGCCGCCGCCGACCTTGACGTTCGTTATCCCATTGTTCTTTAACACTGTGAGAGTGTTCTGGACCAGTTCAATAACACCGCTTACAGTCTTGAGATTGGCTTGGCCGCTAACGAACGCCTCCTGGTCAGGCTCAATCATCACCGTCATATAATCGGGTTCCAGGAGTTGAGCCGCCGTCAAAGCATTGATGGCTCGACCCTGCTCATATTCCGGCCAGGTTAGCGTCTTTAAATAAGCTTGAAAAGACGAGACGTAGTTATCCGGTGTCGGCATGCCGAGCGCCGCCTCCACCACTAACTTCATCCCGCGGCCGCGCACATCCTGGGCGAGTTGCTGGTAGAAGCTTACAAACTGCTGGTATTGCGCGGTGTTTCCCGCGTAGGTGAAAAAAGGCTGATAAAAGATCGGAAAGTTGATGTGAATGGTTACCGCATTGGCGCCCAGGGCTTGTAGTTCGTCCAGTTGCGGTTCCACGGCGTAAGTGTAGTAGGTTGCGTTCAGTAGCTGCGTGTACTGGTCCGAATTGGCGGCTTCCAGTTGGGGAGCTCTAAGATAGGCATAGGAGCTTCCGTTCCAACCCGAACGCAAGGTTGAGTCGAAGCTCTGAAGCTCGGTGGATAAGCTGTCATACAGATCCTGATAAGCGGCCGGTACCGGCGGAGGGGCTTGAGCTCGCAAGAGTCCGCTTGTCAGCAGGGCCGTCATGGCCCCGGTCGTGAAGACATTGGTAGATAAGCGCATTGGACATTATTCCTAGGAAGAGTAGTTGTAGACGTAGTGGTCACGCCGATGTCGAAGTAGTAGTACGAGTTGACGGAAAGTTTTATCCGAGTTTTTCGGGCGCGTCCCAGTCTGCGTGACTGATTGGAATTTGCGGTACAGTTGAGAACCGGCCAGCGTTACAACAAGATGTGTATACATAAGGAACAGCACAACTTACCTAGTTAAAGGATATTGGGCTAAGGTCGCTCTTACGGGGCTTTGGGCCCCTGGCCTCGCAAGACACTCATCCGGCCTAAGAGTCTCGCAACTGCGTGAAATGTTAGTACGTTGGTACTAGTAGTATATTACCCCACGTACTGAGTAAGAGTAAACCAAAATCTTGAAGGTACTAGAACCTTTCGAGCAGGAGGTCCTGGCGGCGGGCGATGGAAGTTCAGTTCTGACGGCCCGCCGTACGTCTTGCCTCAACAGTAACCGGCAAGTTTCGTATCTCCTCTAATTCATATGGCTGCTACGGTATGGAAGGGTCATTTGGCGTTCGGGCTGGTCTCGATACCGGTGCGGCTGCTTCGGGCGGCGCGAGCGCAAAGAGTGCCGCTACGGCAACTGTACCGGCCCAAACCCGTGGCACAAACGGCCCAGCCCACGCTGGAAATGCCAGAGCAGCAGCCGAGCCGGTACACCACAGAGATTACCCCAGAGGTGACGCCGGAGGATGCGCCGGAGGTGGTCACGGTGAAACGGGTTTACCAGCCCGACCACTACGAACCGGTTCAGAAGGCCGATCTCGTCACCGATCTCGTGAAGGGCTACGAAACAACTAAAGGCGAGTACGTGGTTTTTGATGAACAGGAGCTTCGCCAGATAGCTACCAAGACCTCGACCGAAATTGAGATCGTGGAATTCGTCCGCTTCAATGAAATCGATCCGGTATATTTGGAGACTTCGTACTATCTGGTTCCGGAAGCCACCGGCGAGAAAGCCTATGCCTTACTATTTGGAGCGATGCGGGAGGAAGGCTACGCCGCGGTTGCTAAAGTAAGCATGCACCGCAGAGACCACGTTCTGATAGTCAGGCCGGGAAAGACTGGACTGATCGCGCATACCATGTTCTACTCCGATGAGGTGCGCACCCTGGAAGAATTCCGCACCGACACCACTCTCGCCAGCGGGAAGGAGTTGGAACTTGCCAAAGCATTGGTGGAAGCTCTGGCGAAGCCGTTCGAGCCTGATCAATTCCAGAATCAGTTTCGAGCGCAATTGAACCAGCTCATTGAATCAAGGGCTGCCGAACGCCGGACTACACTGCGGATCACGCCAGAGGAAGCTCCGAAATCCGGCAAGGTGATTGACATCATGGACGCACTCAGGCGTAGCTTACTTAATGTCAAACCGGCTGAGGTGAAACCCGCTGATCTGAAACCGGCGAGCGCTCCCGCACCCACGCCGCCGCGAAAGCCCGCTCGCGGGGAACAGGCGCCGAGCCGCAAGCGTTCAACAAAGCACTGAAGCGGACCGCCCGGCTGCTGCCCTATCATCGTAAAGAGGTGGAAATGGAGACCGGCGGCGAGCGACCCCCTGCGTTTTTGCTCAATAACGCTCGAGTTTCCATCCGCGATTCGGGCGTTCAGACCACGCTTCTGGACTACATTCGCGCGCAGGGTCTCACGGGCGCCAAGGAGGGCTGTGCGGAGGGCGAATGCGGCGCGTGCACGGTGGTTCTGGTGGCGGGGCGGGAAGGCGGCAGTGAATACCGGGCTGTGAATAGCTGTCTGATGCTGGCGCCGATGGCTGCCGGGCATGAAATATTAACGGTGGAAGCCTTGGCGGCCGATGAAAAGCTTTCCGAGGTGCAACAGGCGATGGCGAAGGGCGGCGGTTCTCAATGCGGTTACTGCACGCCGGGTTTCGTGATGAGCCTGTTCGCCGAGCAGTACCGGCCGGGACGCTGCGGCCCGTGCGATCCGCACCAACTGGGTGGTAATCTGTGCCGCTGCACCGGTTATCGGCCAATTCGCGATGCTGCGCTATCGCTGGGCCCGGCGCCGGAGGGGACGTTTCTCGCTCGCTTGTCAGGGCCCGCGCCGAAGCTCGAACCAGTCGAATACGAAAACTCGGGCGCGCGATTCTCGCGGCCATCGAGCATGGAAACATGTCTGGCAACGCTTGAATCCGATCCCGGCGGCCGCCTGATATCCGGCGGCACGGATCTGGTGGTGGAATCCAACTTGCGTGGGCGGCGTTGGCCTCACCTGATCAGTGTGGAAGGGATTGCTGAGCTGCGCGAGTTTTCCGAAAGCGAAAGTTCGGTGACTATTGGCGCCGCGCTGCCGTTGAATGAAATCGGCATGCGATGGAGCGGTGCGCCGGAAGTTGTGCACCCCTGGCTGGGCCTGTTCGCGTCCCCTCCGCTGCGGAACCGTGCGACGCTGGGCGGAAATCTCGCTACAGCCTCTCCCATCGGCGATGGAGCGCCGCTGTTGCTGGCGCTGGACGCTCAACTGCATCTTGCCAGCCGGCGTGGACGGCGAACTCTTCCGCTCAAGTCGTTTTTTGCCGGTTATCGCCGCACCGCGCTTGAACCGGGCGAACTGATCGCCGCGGTAGAAATCCCAAAACCACTGCCGGAGTTCGTGCGTTTCTATAAAGTGGCAAAACGGCGCATGGACGACATCAGTACGGTGGCTGCCGCGATGGCGATGGATTGGGATGGGTCCGGCAGAATCTCGCGCGCCCGGTTCGCCTTCGGAGGGGTGGCGGCGATTCCGTTGCGAGCAGTGACAGCCGAAGAGGCCATCCTTGGCCAGCGCTGGAACGAAGCGGCTGTGGAGCGCGTGCAAGCGGCTCTGGATCGGACGTTGGAACCGATCGGCGATCATCGCGGATCGGCGGCGTACAGGCTTGCGGTGGCGAAAAGCCTGGTGGGGAAATTTCTGTGGGAGCGGCGGGAGGCGGCGGCGTGAACGTGGATCGCAAAATCGCGGGGCAAGCGATTCCGCACGAGAGCGCGCTCGGACACGTGACGGGCGAAGCCCTTTATACCGACGATCTGGTGGCGCGTTTTCCCCGCACACTGCACGCCTGGCCGGTGCTGGCGCCGCATGCTCATGCGCTCGTAAAGTCGCTGGATGCTTCGGCGTCTTTATTCGAACTGGGCGTGGCTACGGTTCTCAGCGCCAATGATGTTCCCGGCGAGGGCGATTCGGGGTCCAACCGGCACGACGAGCCGCTGTTTCCAACAGAGGTTCTATATCACAGCCAACCGGTAGCCTGGGTGCTGGGTGAAACTCTGGAGGCGGCGCAGCGAGGCGCAGCGCGTGTAGCGGTGGAGTTTGAGCCGCTTCCCGCCATCCTCACCATCGAGGACGCGATTCAGGCAGGTAGTTTTCATTCGCCTCCGCTCAAGATGACACGCGGCGAAATTTCGGCGATCGACTCCGCTGCTTTGCAATTCGAAGGCGAACTCAAGATCGGCGGGCAGGAACATTTCTATCTCGAGACGCAATGCGCCATTGCCTGGCTGGATGAAACCGGCGGTGTGGCGGCGCATTCCTCCACGCAGCATCCCACGGAAACGCAGGAGGTGATCGCCCGCGTCTTAGGAATTCCTCGCAACAAAGTGACGGTGGAATGTTTGCGTATGGGCGGCGCTTTCGGCGGCAAGGAAGTACAGGCCAACCCTTGGGCGGCGATCGCGGCATTGGGCGCGTGGAAGACCAGGCGGCCGGTGCGCGTCAGGCTGACGCGGGCGCTGGATTTCGCGCTCACCGGCAAGCGCCATCCTTTTCTGGCGCGCTATGAGGCTGGATTCACTCGAGAGGGGCGTCTCAAAGCCGTGCGAATCGCGCTGTATTCCGATGGCGGCTGGAGCCTGGATTTGTCCGAGCCCGTATTATCGCGCGCGATGTTCCACTGCGACAACGCTTATTTATTGCCCGCGGCCGAAATCACGGGCCTGATCTGCCGCACCCACAAGACTTCGCAGACCGCTTTTCGCGGCTTCGGCGGACCGCAGGGCATGCTGGTAATCGAAGAGATTCTGGATCAGGCAGCGCGCCGGCTTGGCCTGCCGCCGGATGTGGTTCGCGAACGCAATTTCTATCGGGCTGGCGATCGCACGCATTACGGACAGCCGGTGAAGCACGCCGAACGTATCGAACTCATCTGGCGCCGGCTGAAAGCATCGAGCGGATTTGTGGAACGGCGAGAAGAGATGCAGCGTTGGAACGCGCGGCATCCGCACCACAAGCGCGGCTTGGCGATCACGCCGGTAAAATTCGGCATTTCCTTCACCGCCACGTTTTTCAATCAGGCTGGAGCGCTGGTTTTGATTTATCGCGATGGCAGCGTGCAGGTGAATCACGGCGGCGCGGAAATGGGGCAGGGGCTACATACGAAAATCCAGCAGATCGCTGCGGAGAGCCTGGGGATTCCACTGGAAGCCGTGCGTGTCATGTCCACGCGCACCGACAAAATCCCCAACACATCAGCGACCGCGGCGTCGGCAGGCGCCGATTTGAACGGCGCGGCAGTAGCCAATGCCTGCGCGGAACTTCGCAATCATTTGAATGACGTTGCCGCCGGGATGTTGGGCTGCGATCAAAGCGCAGTGTGTTTCTCGAGCGGCCTGGTGTTCCCCGCCGGCAAAGAGCAGGCAGCGCTTCCGTTCGCAAAAGTCTGCGAGGCGGCCTATCGCCAGCGAGTGCCCCTGTTCGCGCACGGCTACTACCGGACGCCCGATATTCATTACGATCCGAAAACCCTGCGGGGCACGCCGTTCCACTATTTCGCTTACGCCGCCGCGGTGTCTGAAGTGGAAGTGGATAGCTTCACCGGCGACTATCGTCTGCTGCGAACCGACATTCTGGAAGACGTGGGCGATTCGGTTTCTCCGCTGGTGGATCGCGGGCAGATAGAGGGCGGATTCATCCAGGGCGTTGGATGGTTGACGCTGGAAGAGCTGGTGTGGGACGCGAACGGCCGCCTGGCTACCGCGGGAGCGTCCACTTACAAGCTTCCGTCCTGGACCGAGCTCCCGGATATTTTCGAAGTCGATTTTCTCGAACGAGCCGCAGAGCCCGGCACGATTTTCGGTAGTAAAGCGGTAGGCGAACCTCCGCTAATGCTCGCAATCTCTGTGCGCGAGGCGATTCGCGATGCGATCGCGGCATTCGGCGCGGGCGGCCCCATTTTACTGGAAAGCCCTGCCACGCCCGAGCGCGTATTCTTCGCGGTGCAGCGAGCGCGGGCGGAGCGGGAGTCGCAAGTAAGTTCGGTCGGTGCCAGCCAGTGAGTCACTCGCCACGGGGCGAGCTGCTGCGCGCGCCCCTGTTTCACACGCCGCGCAATCCGTTTCAAGATCCGAGCGCGCTGGAATGCTATGAAGACGGCGGGCTGCTGATTCGCGAAGGGCGCATTGCAGGCTGCGGCGATTTTACCAGTCTTCGCCTGGCGCATCCGGACGTGCCCTCCGTGGACCTGCGCGGTGGCTTTCTGCTGCCGGGCTTCATCGACACGCACATTCATTTTCCGCAACTGCGCATCATCGGCGGCTTAGGCCGATCCCTGCTGGACTGGCTGGAAAACTGCGCGCTTCCGGAAGAGGCGCGCATGGCGGATCATTCGTATGCTTGCCGCGTCGCGCGCCAGTTCGTGCATTTGCTGGCCTCGCATGGAACCACCACAGCCATGGTGTTTGGCGCGCATTTTGCTCCGGCCACCGCTGCGCTGTTGGAAGCGGCGGGCAGCGCGGGTCTGCGAATGGTTGCGGGGCAAGTGCTCTCGGATCGCAAGCTGCGCCCGGAACTGCATCAGACGCCGGAACGCGCGTATCGCGAGAGCCGTTTACTGATCGAGCGCTTCCACCGGCGCGGGCGGCTGCGGTACGCCGTTACTCCGCGTTTCGCGCTGTCCACTTCCGAAGCCATGCTGGAGGTTTGCCAGACACTCCTCGGGGAGCACGAAGGCGTCCTCATGCAAACGCATCTCAACGAAAACCGCGAGGAGATCGCGGAGGTGGCGCGGTTGTTTCCCTGGGCAGAAGATTATCTGGCGGTTTACGAGCGATATGGGCTTAGCCGCGCGGGCTCGATGATGGCGCATAACGTTCATCCCAACGATTCTGAAATAGATCGGCTGGCAGCGAGTGGCGCTGCCGTGGCGCATTGCGCGTCGAGCAACGCGGCTTTGGGAAGCGGACTGTTTCCGTTTAAGCGCCACATCGAAGCAGGCATACGATGCTCGCTCGGAACCGATGTCGGAGGCGGAACCGGGTTCGGGATGCTCAAGGAGGCACTGCAGGCATATCTGCTGCAGCGCATCGCGCCTAATGGAATGCTTCTAGACGCCAGCCACTTGCTCTATCTGGCGACGCAGGCGGGAGCCGAAGCGCTGGGCCTGGGCGAAGAGACCGGCGATTTTGGTGTCGGAAAATCCGCCGATTTCGTATATCTACGCCCGCCTCCCGAAAGCGCGCTGGCGGCGGTTCTGGAACGGGGGCAGAGCCCGCAGCAAATGCTGGCTGCGATCTTCACGCTGGGGGGCGCGGAAAGCGTGCGCGAGGTGCGCGTGGCCGGGTCGGTTATTTATTCTGCCGAGCCGGAGACCGAATGACAATGGCCGAGCTAAATGCCCTGGATCAAGCCGGCTTCGTCGCGGCGCTGGGCTGGATCTTCGAACATTCGCCTTGGGTGGCGGAGCGCGCCTTCCCTGCCCGGCCCTTCGCAAATCTGGACGCTCTGCACGGCGCTATGACGGAGCAAGTGGAACGCGCGGCGGTTGCAGAGCGGCTGGCCCTGTTGCAGGCGCATCCGGATCTGGGGACACGCGCACGCTTGAGCCAGGCTTCCACCAGCGAGCAAACCGGCGCGGGGTTGGATAGCTTGACGCCGGAAGAATTTGAACGGCTGCAGCGCTGGAATGCCGCTTATCGCAGCCGGTTCGGGTTTCCGTTTTTGCTCGCGGTGAAGGGGAGCACCAAGCACGACGTGCTGCGAGCGCTGCAGGCGAGAATGGAAGCAACGCCCGAGGACGAATACCGGGAGGCGCTGCGGCAGGTGTATCGCATCGCTAGATTTCGGCTGGAGGACCTCATCACATCGTGATCGGACACTTTGCGAGCGGCTGGAAACCAAATTACTACGGCAAAGGCGACGTAATCGTCTATCGTTTGAACCGGGACGGGAAGACGGCTGGGGGTGCGAGTCCCGTGTTCGGGGCGAACATCACCATCCTGATTTATGGCGACGCGTTTTGGCAGACCTATACCACGGGCGACAATACCGGCCTGATCGCCACCGATTCGATGAAGAATTTCGTGCAGCGCGAGATGCTCAATTACGAAGGGCCGGACCTGGAAGATTGCTGCCGTTTTTTGGGAAGCAAGTTTCTTAGCACCTATCCGCAGGTGGAGGGCGTGCAGATGTCCGCCGTCGAGATGCCGTATGCGGGGCTGCCGAACAGCAAGGTTGCTTTCACGCCAGCCGGGCCGGAACGCGCCACCGCGCGCCTGGAAATCAATCGCAATGGGACAGTCGAAATCGCTTCCGGCATCACGGGGTTCAAGCTGCTGCGGTTGGGTGGCAGCGCTTTCCACGGGTTTGTGAGGGATGAATACACTACTCTGCCCGACGTTGCCAATCGGCCCTTGCACATGTGGCTGGATCTGGAGTGGCTCTATACGGAACCCGCGCTGGGATTTAGTTCGGGCGCTTTCACTTCGGCTGTGCGCGGCATGGTGCGCGATGTCTTTCATGGCTTCGAATCCGGCAGCATCCAGCAGGTGATCTATCAGATCGGCACGAAGATGCTCGCGGAAATTCCCAGCATCGCCGAGGTGCACCTGGAAGCAAATAACCGGACCTGGGATACGATTGCGGAACGTGGAGACGAGCTGGGCGTTTTCACCGAGGCTCGCCCTCCTTTCGGCTGTCTTGGCTTACGCTTGAAGAGATAGCATCGGCAAAATCCAATGGCCCGGCTCTCCACGCATGTTCTGGACACTTCGCGCGGCAAGCCTGCGCAGAATGTGATTATCGATCTGCACAGTTGTTTGAGCGGAGAACGGCGACTGATCAAATCCGCCGCGACGAATGCCGATGGCCGAACAGACCAGCCTTTGCTCGAAGGCGACCGCCTGGCGCCTGGTGTTTACGAATTGACGTTTCACGCGGGCGATTATTTTCGCGTTGCGGGGGTGGAGCTGGCCGATCCGCCGTTTCTCAGCGACATCGTCATCCGCTTCGGCCTGGCCGATCCCTCGGGCAATTATCACGTGCCGCTGCTTCTCAGTCCTTACGGCTACAGCACGTATCGAGGATCCTGATGATCGCGCTGGACGTGCTCGCCGAAAACGTAATCAGCCGCTGCCGGCTGTTGGCGGAATGGAGCGAAGAAGCGGGCGCCACTACCCGGACGTTCCTCTCTCCACCCATGCACGCCGTGCATCGGCATGTGCGCGGTTGGATGGAGCGCAGCGGCATGAGCGTGAGCACGGACCATACGGGGAATCTTCGCGGCTTCTATCCCGGGGATCAGGCTTCCGCGCCGCGCCTGCTGATCGGATCGCATTTGGATACCGTCCCACGCGCCGGAGCATTCGATGGAATCCTGGGGGTTGTGATGGGCGCCGCGCTGATTGAGCTTCTCGATGGCCGGCGGCTGGGTTTCGGAATCGAAGTGATCGGATTCTCGGAAGAGGAAGGCGTGCGATTTGGCGTGCCTTTCATTGGAAGCCGCGCGCTCATTGGTGAGATCGACGATGCATTGCTCGCGCGGCGCGATGCAGCAGGCATTAGTGTTCGTGAAGCCATCGCAGCTTTTGGATTAGATCCCAGCCGGATTGGCGAAGCGCGCGCGAGTGACAGCGCGTTTGGATACCTGGAGTTTCATATCGAGCAGGGTCCGGTGCTGGAGAGTCTGAATCTGCCGCTCGGCATTGTGGATGCGGTCTCCGGGCAAAGCCGGTTCGACGTGCTTTTTGAAGGCCGCGCGAACCATGCCGGAACCACGCCGATGAATCTGCGGCGCGATGCGCTGGCTGGCGCTTCGGAATGGATAGGCGCGGTGGAACAGGCAGCGAACGCGATTCCAGGTGCAGTGGCTACTGTAGGCCGCGTAGTGGTGTCGCCGGACGCGGGCAACGTGATCCCAGGCGCTGTGACCGCCAGCTTGGATGTCCGGCATACCGAGAACGCGGTTCGTCATGAGCTGGTGGAACGGCTGCTCGAATGCGCTAGCGATATCGCGGCGCGACGGGGGCTCACCGTTTCCTGCACGCGGAATCTGGACCAGCCGGCGGTGGCGATGGATGCGTCGCTCACCCAACTGCTGGCGCGCTCAGTGGCCCTCTGCGGCTGGAATGTGCATCGCATGGCCAGCGGCGCGGGACACGACGCGATGATGGTTGCGCGCCGCATGCCGGCGGCCATGCTTTTTTTGCGCAGTCCGGGCGGCATCAGCCATCATTCCGATGAATCGGTTTTGGTGGAAGATGTTGCCATCGCCCTGGGGGTCGGAATGCGATTTCTCGAGGAACTGGAGCAGAGTGAGGAGATGAAGCAAAGTCTTGTTTGATCTCGTGGTGAGAGGCGGCACGTTGGTCACCGAAGATTTGTTCGTGGCCGACATCGCGATCGAGGACGGCAAGATCGTTGCGATCGGGCCGGAGTTGCCGGGTTCACGCGAAGAAATGGATGCGCATGGCTTGCACGTATTTCCCGGCTTGATCGACGTGCATCTCCACTTCAATGAGCCGGGCCGAACGGAGTGGGAGGGCGCTGCAACTGGAAGCCGCGCATTGGCGGCCGGTGGTGGAACGCTGTTCTTCGATATGCCGCTCAACTCGACACCCTGCACCGTAAACGCCCAGGCGTTCGATCTCAAGCGCACCGCGCTCGAAACATCTGCGATCACCGACTTCGGGCTGTGGGGCGGATTGATTCCCGGGAACGTGGGTGAGATGGCGGAACTGGCCGATCGCGGCGTGGTGGGCTTCAAAGCTTTCCTGTGCGATTCCGGTCTCCCGGAATTTCCACGCGCCGACGATTTCACGCTGCTGGAAGGGATGCGCGAAGCCGCGCGGCTGGGCCTGCCTGTCGCAGTACACGCCGAAAGCCAGGAGATCACGCAGGGGCTGGCCCGGAAAATCGCGCCCGAAGATCGCGGCGGCGTACGCGCGTTTCTTGTGTCGCGTCCGGTTGTCGCGGAGTTGGAAGCCATCCAGCGCGCGACGTTGCTGGCCCGTGAAACCGGCGCGAAGCTGCATATCGTTCACGTCAGCTCCGGGCGCGGTGTCGCATTGGCGGCCGATGCGCGCGCACATGGCGCGGACGTTTCCATCGAGACTTGCCCGCACTATCTTTTTTTCACCGAAGACGACGTGGAGCGTTTGGGTGCGGTGGCGAAATGCGCGCCCCCGCTGCGCGACAAACACGAGCAGGATGCACTGTGGACGAAGTTGCTCGCTGGCGATGTCGACATCGTTGCGTCCGATCATTCGCCTGCGCCGCCGGAAATGAAAACCGGCGACTTCGGGCGCGCCTGGGGCGGCATCGCAGGGGTACAATCGAGTCTCGCTGTGCTGATCGATCGCGGCTATCACTGCCGGCAATTACGGCTCGAACGCATCGCGTCGCTTGTCTCGGCCCAGCCGGCGCGCCGCTTTCGAATTCCGTCCAAGGGTTCTATTGCGATTGGGATGGACGCGGATCTGGTGTTGGTGGATGTCGCTCGCGCCGCCCAATTGCAGCGCGAACATTTGAAACAGCGGCACGCTTTGAGTCCTTACGTTGGTTGTTCGCTGCGCGGCAGCGTGGTTCGGACCATACGGCGAGGCGAAAACATTTTTGCCGTCGGCCAAATCGTCACGCAGACCAAGGGCAAGTTTGTGAGGCCATGCATCCAAGCTTAGGACAAACTCGCAGCGCACATCGCGCCGATCATCTTCTCCAAACGCCGGATACATTTGTGCGCACGCCGCTGCCTGGAATGCAAAATGCAACTGCGGTGGTTCACACGGCGCCGGCCAATGGCGCAAAATTTACGCATTACACCGCCGAGTTCGAACCCAACGGATGCATGGCGCCCGCGGCGGTGCAACGATTTCTTTATGTGCTGGAGGGAGAGCTGAATACGGGCGAAGCGATTCTGGCTCCTGGCGATTACGCCTATCTTCCGGCCGGGTACTCAGCAACTGTTCAAGCCAACACAGCCTCGCGAGCCTCGGTTATCGAGAAAGAATACCAGCCGTTACCGGGCGTTTCTGCACCCGGGTGCTTCACCGGCCGCGAAAGCGAAGTTGCCGCAACGCCTCTTGTGGGAGACGACGCGCTGCAGGTTCGTTCCCTCATCCCGAACGATCCAGCTTTCGATTTTGCGGTGAACACCATGACCTATCTTCCCGGCGCGACGCTTCCCATGGTTGAGATCCACGTCATGGAGCACGGACTGCTGATGCTGGAAGGCGGCGGCATCTATCGGCTGGGCGATCATTGGTATCCAGTAACCGAAGGCGACTTCATCTGGATGGCCCCGTTTTGCCCGCAGTGGTTCGGCCCGCTGCGAAAGAAGCCGGCAAAATATCTGATCTACAAAAATTGGAATCGGGGACCGCAATGAAGCTGGACATCGAGCAGGATCGCCTGGCCGCGGAATTGGATGCGCTGGGCGCAATTTCCCAGGAACCGTTGCCGGTAGTCACTCGCGTGGTTTTCACCGAAGCCGATGTCGAAGCGCGCAACTTTGTGAAGAAGCTGTGCCAGGAAGCCGGTCTCGCGGTTCGTGAGGACGCGGTGGGCAATACGTTCGCGCGTTGGATGGGCGAAAATCCGGATCTCGAACCGGTGGCCACCGGCTCCCACATCGACGCGATTCCCCACGCAGGCCGCTTCGACGGAACGGTGGGCGTGCTCGGCGCGTTGGAAGCGATTCGAGCGCTGATGCGCGCGGATTATCGGCCGCATCGTTGCATCGAGCTGGTGATTTTCACATCCGAAGAGCCTACTCGATTTGGAATCGGATGCCTGGGAAGCCGGCTGCTCACGGGACGCCTGGATCCCGAAACGGCGGGCGCCATGAAGGATCGCGATGGTGTTTCGCTGGACGATGCTCGCTGGGCGGCTGGCTTCGAGGCTTCGTTGGCATCGGTGCCGCTGGCGCCGGGATATTATGCAGCTTTCGTTGAATTGCACATCGAACAAGGGCCGCTTCTGGAGCGGCACAACGTTCCCATTGGCGTTGTTACCGCCATCGCCGCGCCGGCCAGTTTGAGGATCGTCATCCAAGGCGAGGGCGGCCACGCGGGCGCCGTCCTGATGCCGGACCGGCACGATGCATTTCTGGCTGCGGCCGAGATCGCATTAGCGGTGGAGCAAGCCGCGCAATCCAGCGGGTCTATCGATACGGTTGGCACCACCGGCGTGTGCGATGTTTTTCCGGGCGCGGTCAACAGCGTCCCCAGCCGTGTGCGGATGGAGATCGATGTACGGGACATTGATGAAGACAGGCGCGATGCCGCGCTGCACAAAATCAAGCTGGCGTGCGAGGAAATCGCGAATCGGCGGGGCGTGCAAACTAATTTGGAAATCGTCAATGCCGATTCTCCCGCGCACTGCGATCCGCGCGTGTTAGAAGCACTGATCGAATCCTGCAAAATTCACAACCTGCCGTTCGAGCGCATGATCAGCCGGGCGTACCACGATTCGCTCTTCATGTCGCGGATCGCGCCCACGGCAATGCTTTTTATTCCTTGCAGGAACGGCGTGAGCCATCGCCCGGATGAATATGCTTCGCCGGAAGCAATGGCGCAAGGCGCGCTGGCGCTAGCTGAAACTCTGGCTCACTTGGCCGCGATATAAACGAAGCGCGCGATCAGCAACGCCGCAATCAGATAAGCGGGCCAACGCACTTGCCGCGCCCGCCCGCGCGCGACATGAATCAGCACATACGAGATGATGCCGCACGCCAGACCATTCGCAATGCTGAACGTCAGCGGAATGGCGATCAGCGTCAAGAATGCCGGAAATGCGGTGCAAACGTCGTCCCACGCTATCTCGGCGATGGAGGAAATCATCAACCCGCCGACCACGACCAATGCGGGAGCGGTGGCGGCCGAAGGGACCGCTCCAATCAGAGGTGCTACGAACAAGGCTGCGATGAACAGCACGCCGGTAACGATGGCCGTAATGCCGCTGCGCCCGCCCGCCGCTACTCCGGCCGCGCTTTCGATGTAGCTGACCACGGTGGTGGTTCCCAGCAACGATCCGCCGATGGTGGCAGTGGCGTCCGTCAGCAGAATGCGGTTGACGCGCGGGATGCGATTGTTGGCTTCGAGCAATCCCGCTCTTTTGCTGACGCCCATCAAGGTGCCGAGATTATCGAACAGATCCACGAATAGGAAAACGAATACAATTTCGAGCAACCCGAGCCCGAGCGCCCCGCGTATATCCAGATGCAACATGGTGGCCGAAATATCGCGCCATCCATAGGATTGCGGCTGCCAATGGCCCAACCCGGCGACGGCCCCGATGGCGGTTGTCGAGAGAATGCCGAGCAGAATCGCGGCGCGCACCTTCCAGGCTTGCAGCGCGGCGATGATCAAAATGCCCAGCATCGCCAGTCCAACGTTTGGATCGCGCAAATTTCCCATGGAGACAATGGTGGCGGGATCCGCCTTCACGATTCCCGCATTCCGTAAGCCGACAAATGCGATGAACAGGCCAATTCCAGCGCTTACCGCTGCGTACAACTCCGCCGGGATAGCCGCGATGATCCACTGCCGCACGCCGGTTACGGTAAGGATCAGGAAGGCCACGCCCGAGAGAAACACCGCGCCCAGCGCCGTTTGCCACGGAACGTGCAGGCCCTTCACCACGGTGTAGGCGAAGTAGGCATTCAATCCCATGCCGGGGGCCAGCGCAATCGGGTAGCGCGCGAACGCGCCCATTAAAATGCTGCCCAGCGCTGCCGCCAGGCAGGTGGCCGCGAATACGGCCGCTATCGGCATGCCCGCGTCTTTGAGAATGGATGGGTTGACGAACACGATGTAGGCCATGGTGATGAACGTGGTGACGCCGGCCAGGATTTCGGTCTTCCATGTCGTGTTCAGCTTCTTGAATTCAAAGTAGCGCTCCAGCGCCGCCAGGGATCGTGCGGTCACACCCGTTCTCATCTGGAAAGCATCGCACGTTCTCGTAGTGTCCGATAACTTGGCCGGCGTGATAAAAGGGATTGTGCCTTATTGGTGTCTGGGCGTGATCGCAATCGCCGCCGCGTCGTGCCTCTGCGCGCAGCCATATCCCGCGCATTGGTGGACGCCGGTTCCCGAAGCCAACAAGCCGGATTGGGAAATACTGCCGCAGGCGGCCAAGCCCGGCGAGGTGATTCTCTCCAAGCGCAATGAACTGGGCATTCTGTCCAACTTCGCGGCGACGCCCTTCACCTTATATGGCAAACGCTACGCGAGCGTCGAAGGATTCTGGCAAATGATGTTGTACCCGGAAAGTTCCGGCGATCCGCGCGCCACCTTTCCCGGTATTACTTGGCCGCACACGCGCGAAGAGGTAGGTCAAATGACGGCCTTCGAAGCGAAGAGCGCCGGCGATGTCGGCGAAGAGAACATGCAGAAGATGGGCATCGATTGGGTGACCTTTCGCGGTAAGCGAATGAAGTACCGGTCAATCGTGAAGGGCGGGGTTAAGGGCGAGCATTACCGGATCATCGTGCAAGCGATGCGGGCGAAGCTGGAACAGAATCCCAAGGTGAAAAAGATTCTTCTTTCCACCGGCGATCTGGTTTTGCGTCCCGATCATTATGAGGAGGCAAATGCACCGCCCGAGTGGCGCTATTTCGAGATCTGGATGGATTTGCGAAGCGAACTTCAAGGTGAGGCGGCTGCCAAATCCCCACGCCGGTAACAGACGTATACTGGAGAGCGCGTCACATAGGAAGTACCCCGGTACCCAGGAGGTCCCATGACAAATCGCCGCACGTTCCTGAAGCAGGCATCCTTGCTTGCAGCCGCA
>Ga0181525_10000535_pt1 | contig 33113 bp, 34 predicted proteins | sample PEATcosm2014_Bin_48_FD_121100 | JGI IMG/M metagenome (GOLD analysis project Ga0181525, IMG submission 121100) | Peatland microbial communities from MTU Mesocosm Facility, Houghton, MI, USA - PEATcosm2014_Bin06_10_metaG | ecosystem: Environmental > Terrestrial > Soil > Wetlands > Peat | place... | reverse complement strand
GCCGAGCTGATCGAACACGCCTCACACGGCGACGAGCACAGCCCGCTGCGGATCCTGCGCGACGCCGGCGTCGAGGAGGAGGAACCGATCGACGACGGTTACGGCGAGGGCGACAGCGAGACCAAGCCCGACCAGGGCTAGGTCTCGAGCACCATCCTGAAGCGCGCTTCGCCGCTCATCATCTTCGCGTAGGCGGCAGGAGCATCTTCGAGCGGCCGGCGCTCGATCATCGGGCGCACGCCACTCTGGACGCAGAAGGCGAGCGTGTCCTCGGAGTCGCTGGCGGCGCCGGAGGCGTGCCCTGTCACGGTCTTGCCGCCGCCGATGAACATCGCCGCCGGTATCGCTAGGGGCTCCATCGAGGAGCCGACGATCACCATCTTGCCGCGCACCCCGAGACCACCGAACGCGGCGGTCATCGCTTCGCCGCTTGCCGCAGTCGCGAGGATCACCTTGGCGCCGCCGAGCTTGCCGAGCTCCTCCGACGGGTTCGTCGCCTTGCTGTCGATGTAGTGGCTCGCGCCGAGGCTCCGCGCGAGCTCTTCCTTGTCGGTGCCGCGAGCGATCGCGACAGTGTTGAATCCGAGCTTCGAGGCGAACTGGACGCCGAGGTGGCCGAGGCCGCCGATCCCGAGGATCGCGACAAGGTCGCCGCCACGCGCACCGCTGCTACGCAGCGCGTTATAGGTGGTGATACCGGCACAGAGCAGCGGCGCCGCGTCCGCGTCCTCGATTCCCTCGGGCAGGCGCGCCAGCGCGCTGGCGCGGACAACCACGTAGTCGGCGTAGCCGCCGTCCTGGGTCACGCCTGGGATCGTCATGTTCTGGCAGTTGATGAGATCGCCACGGCGGCACTGCGCGCAGTAGCCACAGTTGCCCCCGTACCAGCCGACGCCGACGCGCTGGCCGACCTCCCAGCCCTTGACGTCGGCGCCGAGCTCGGCGATCACGCCGGCGATCTCGTGCCCCGGCACCACCGGGTGCTTGATCCCCGGCCAGGCACCGATGCTGGCGTAGGAGTCGCTGTGGCAGACCCCGCAGGCGTGGACACGCACAAGCGCCTCGTCGCGGCCCGGCGAGGGAACCTCGCGCTCCGCGAGCTCGAGATCGCCGCCCGCTTTCGCGACCTGCACCACACGCATCTTCGCCATCCGGCCGCTCCTTGCTCGCAGGTCGTCGCCAGGCGGATCTTGTCAGACGCTGACCGCTGCGCGCCGGGAGCTCGAGTCGCCGCCGGTCAACTGAAGCAACGTCTTAGACGGCCGAGCCTGAGGTGACAAGGCGGCTGACGCCGGCGCCGCGCGGCGCCGCTGGGCGCCTCATTCACGGCGGCGCAACGCGTCGTTCACGCGCTCTTTGCGCGAGTTATCCGGTTCTTCACCGCTCAGTCACGCAATGGCTACCCGGGCCGGGACGCTTCGGCCGACACTCGCAATCGCAGGTCCACCCCGATTCAACAGGAGGCCGACGAGCGCGATGAAATCCGTCCCCGCAGTCATCTTCGAACGCACCACGAGACTCATGAAATCGATTCGGAGGCTGCGGCACACGGCCCGCGCGCGGCGCCGTGCGCTGCTCGGAAGCGCCCTCGGCGTCGCTCTGGCGGCGAGCCTGCTGGCCGGGTTTTCGGTCAGCGCATCGTCAGCCGGCACGCCTTACTGGGGCTCACCGCACACAGCCGCCTACAGCAGCGACGGCCTCGGCGTCCAGCAGGGCAAGATCAAGCACGTCTGGCTGATCGTGCTCGAGAACAAGGCCTACGACGCGACTTTCACAGGCTCGAACAACAACACCTACCTGTGGAAGACGCTGCCGGCCCAGGGTGCCCTCCTGACCAACTACTACGGGACGGGACACTCGAGCCTCGATAACTACGTTTCGCTGGCGAGCGGCCAGGCAACGCAGCCCGACGATCAGGCGGACTGCCCCGCGTATACGAGCTTCGCCGGCAACGTCAGCCTTTCAGGCTCACTGCTGACCAACCCCAACTATGGGCAGCTCGTGTCGGCCGCCGGCCCGAACGCCGAGCCCGGCACCAACGGCTGCGTTTACCCGAGCAGCGTGCCGACGCTGTTCAACCAGCTCGACGCAGCTGGTGTCAGCTGGAAGGGCTACGCGCAGGACCTCGGTAACCCCGAGACACCGACGACCGCGCCAGTGCACTCCGCCGGCACGCAGTACTGCGGCGCGCCCGACTCGACGGTCGGCCCCACCGGTGGCAGCAGCGCCACCTACCCGAACCCGAGTAGCGCCGACGCGACGGACCAGTACGTGGCGAAGCACTTCCCGTTCCCATGGTTCGAGTCGATCCTGCAGTCTGGCGACTGCAACTCGGCCCATATCGCGAACCTCTTCTCAACGACCGACGGTCTATACCACGACCTGCAGAGCGAGGCAACGACGCCGGCGTTCAGCTGGATATCGCCGAACAACTGCAGCGACGGTCACGACGCCGTCTGCCACGGCAACAACCTGTCCGGCGGCTTCTCCGACCCCAACACTCCGAACGCGCCGCTGAACTACACGGGCGGCCTCTACTCGACCGATCTGTTCCTCGAGCACGTCGTCCCCGAGATCGAGGCATCGCCGGCGTTCAAGGATGGCGGCCTGATCGACATCACCTTCGACGAGGCCTACCCGCCGTTCACCTACAGCAACGACAGCTTCGTCAACTCGACCGACGTGGGGGCTGACGCTGCGACCTCGATCGCCGACGACTCGGCCGGCGAGACGCTGTTCGGCAAGAGCGTGAACTGGGAGCCGACCGGGCCGAACACGCCGCTTGCAAAGGACTCGAGCGGCGACGAGCTCTACCCCGGCCCCGGGTTCAACGAGTACATCGACCGCCCGAGCACCTGCGTCGCGCAGACGACCCCGTCACAGCCCGCTGGCACCTGCCTGCTCGGTGGCGGCGGGACGGTCCCGGGCCCGCGCACGGACGCCGCAGCCACAGCCGCCGCAAGCAGTCCCACGATCCTCGATCCGGCGATTGTCGCGACCGATGTCGGTCGCTCGGTGACAGGCGCGGGCATTCCAACGGGCGCGTTCATCGGCAAGGTGACCGACACGCCTTCGGTTCCGGCGTCCTCGACCGACGCGCTCGAGGTCGGGTTCTTCACCCTCGTGAACGCGAGCGGACAGGCACTCGACACGACCGGGGCGGTGAGTGGGGTTACGCTCGGCGCACGCACTGCAGCAACCGACCCGCTGTATGACGCCACCGACGCCACGACGGGCGGCGGCGACACCGGCAGCGTCCTGATCAGCCCCTACATCCGGCCTGGGACGGTCAGCGACGTCTACTACAACCACTACAGCTGGCTACGCTCGATGGAGGACCTGTTCGCCGTTGCCAAGGCCTCTCCGGGGCTCGACGGGCAGGGCCACATCGGCTACGCCGCGCAGCCGGGGCTGGCGCCGTTCGGACCCGACGTCTTCACGAACCCGTGGGGTCACTGATCGCACCGCAGCACGCATCGGGGAGCCGGGCCTGGAGGCCCGGCTCCCGCCGTCTCGCGCTCGCAGTGGCCGCCTTCGTGGCGGCCGCTGCGGCGGCGTTCGGGATCGGGACCGCTGTCGGCTCCGCGACGAATTCGCCGACACGCGAGGTGAGCTCGGCACGCTACGGCGGGCTCCCGAGCTGGCTCCCCAAGGCAAAGAATCCGGTTGGTGCCGTCGTCAACGCGAGCGCCACGCATCCGCTCCTGCAGGGCATCGAGGGCGAGACGGTGGCGGTGCGCCTCGCTCGCGGAAGCGTGGAGGCGACCGCGGTCGGACCTGCATTTCCCGCTGCGGTCTCCCAGCACGATCAAGATGACCCGGAAGACCCCGCGAGCGCGCCGTGCACTTTCACGGTCACGCTCGCAGCGGCCAGGGGTGTCGTTCCGATCGCGGCGAACGCGTTCAGCTTGCTCGACGAGCACGGGGGCATCCATCCCCTGCGCGTGACGGGCGCCGGGGGCGGCCCGCCGCCGGCCGCGGTGAGGCCGGGGCGGACCATCACGTTGACGATCAAGGCGACGCTGGCGGAGGGTGAGTACGACCTGCGCTGGGCGCCGGAGGGGCCCAGGGTGCTCGTCGGCTGGCAGGCCTCGCTCGAGCTCGACTGACCGGTGCGCGGGCTGCTACCTCCGGCTAGAGGACGATCGTGACCGTCTTCTCCTCGGTGTTCTCCTCGATTGCCGAATAGCTCAGCTCGCGACCCATCCCGCTTGTCTTCATGCCGCCCCACGGCAGCCGTGCGTCGGGGGCGCCGAAGCCGTTGACCCAGACGGTGCCTGCTTTGACCTCCGCGGCGAGCTCGTGCGCCGCCGACACATCGCGCGTCCAGATGAACGCGGCGAGGCCGTAGCGCGTGTCGTTTGCAAGCCGCGCTGCCTCGACCGGATCGTCGAACGCCATCACCAGGCCGACCGGGCCGAAGATCTCCTCGCGCGCGATCGTCATGTCGTTGTTGCCGTCGGCGAAGACTGTCGGCTCGACGAAGTAACCGGGACGGTCGGGGCGGCCACCGCCGGTCACGACCCGCGCGCCCTCGGCCTTGCCCTTCTCGACGTAGCCGGTCACGCGCTCGAGCTGAGCGGCGTTGATCAGTGCCCCCATCGTCGTCTCCGCATCGAACGGGTCACCGAGGCGCACCTTGCCCGCCGCCTCGGCGAGACCGGCGACGACATCGTCATAGAGCGAGCGATGCACGAGCACGCGTGTACCCGCAGCGCAGATCTCGCCGGCGTTGGCGAACATTCCCATCGCCGTGCCCGCGATCGCCGCCTTCAGATCCGCATCGGCGAGGATGATCTGGGGCGACTTGCCACCCAGCTCGAGCGAGCAGCCGCGGAAGTCGCCCGCGCACTGCACGGCGATCGCGCGTCCGACCTCAGGGCTCCCGGTGAAGCTGACCTTGTCGACACCGGGATGGCCCGCGAGTGGCGCGCCCGCGGCGGCGCCGTAGCCCGGCAGCACGCTGACGACGCCGGCCGGGAAGCCGGCCTCCTCGATCAGCTTCGCCAGGTGCAGTTGCGACAGCGGCGCATCCTCGGACGGCTTCAGCACCACCGTGTTGCCGGCGGCGAGTGCCGGGCCGAGCTTCCACGAGGCGATCATCAGCGGCGAGTTCCAGGGGACGATTGCGGCGATCACGCCGACCGGCTCGCGGATCGTGTAGGAGTGGCGGGCGTGCCCCATGTGCGGCGCTGCCTTGACCGAGCGGCCGTCGATCTTGTCGGCCCAGCCCGCGAAGTAGCGCAGCGTGTCGATCGTGTTCGGCAGGTCGACGTGATGGGGGTCCTCCGCCGGCTTGCCGACGTCGAGCGACTCGAGCACGCAGAGGGCGTCCTGGTCTCGCTCGACAAGGTCCGCGAGCTTGAGCAGCAGGTCGCGCCGCTCGGCGCCGGTCAGGCGCGACCACTCGCCGCCATCGACCTGGGCTCGTGCGGCGGCGACCGCGGCGTCGACGTCGGCCGCGCCCGCGGCCGCGACCTCGGTCAGCGTCTCCTCGCTGAACGGCGCGAGGACAGCGAAGCGCTCTCCGTTCGCCGCGTCCTGCCACTTCCCGTTGATGTAAAGCTGGGTCGGAACCGCGGCCAGGATGCGGTCTACAGGCGGTGCATCGGTTGCAACTGCCATGTCGTTCTCCTCTTCACTAGACCGCGCCACGCGGTTTGGCGCCGGCTGGCGCTGGGATCGTATGAAATCGCTTGTGCCAAGACCGTAGCTCAGGCGTGGTCTGCGGCGAAGAAGCGCGCCGCCCGCTCGGCGATCATCACCGTCGGCGCGTGCGTGTTGCCGGATGTGACCGCGGGCATGACCGAGGCGTCGGCCACGCGCCTCTTCGTCACGCTGTCGAGCGACCTCGTGCCGCTGCTCGGTGAGTACGAGCGCACGGCGACGACAGCGATCAACGCCTACATCGGGCCGAAGGTCGTCGGCTACCTCGAGGCGCTCGAGCGTCGTCTTCGTGAGGATGGCTTGCGCCCGGCGCTGCTCGTGATGCAGGCGAGCGGCGGCCTGACGTCGGTCGGCGATGCGGCACGGCGCCCGATCTTCACGCTCGACTCAGGCCCGACCGGCGGCATCCTCGGCTGTCACTACCTCGGCGAGCTGTACGGCGAGGAGAACGTCGTCTGCACCGATGTCGGCGGGACGTCGTTCGACGTCGGCGTGATCGTCGGCGGCGAGCTGCCGAGTGACCCCGAGCCGGTGGTGGCGTCGCGCGGACGCCGGCGCGCTGGCCGGGTCGATCCGCTAAAGATTCGGCGATGGGGGTTCGTGCTCGCATCGCCGCGGGAGCGGTAGTGATGGTCGCCGCGACGGTGGTCACGTTCGTAGTAGTGCCTGCTTTTTCCCAGTCCACAGCCCCGGTCCAAGCGTGCGGCACGGCGACGCAGGGCATCGTCGACACTGCTTTCGAGAGCACCGCCCGGACCATCTACCTCGGCGAGCGGGGTGGCGCAGAGGTGACGGCCGACTTGGGTCACATAACCAGCGCCTCATACCTCGCCCAAGCCGTCGCCGATAACGACGTCGCTGCGACCGTGGCCGCGACCCACAGGCTTGTCTACACGCGGCACTGGCACATCGTGCGCCTACGCGTCCTGTCGGAAGCCGGTGGCCTGCTCGCCGACGTCGGCGGACCATCGATCCTCGCACCGGTGAGGGGCAAGATCACCTATCAGGGCAGCGTGGTCGGCAGCTTTGTCATGAGCGTGCAGGACGATCTCGGCTACGAGAAGCTCGTGACTCGCTTCACCGGACTGCCGATCGAGTTGTACCGACACGGCGCGCCGCTGATGGGCCGCCTCTGGCCTGCCTCGGAGGTGCTGCTCCAGCCGCCGGCGGACGGCACGCGGGTCAGCGTCAGCGGCGTCCGGTCGGTGACAGTCGCCTACGACGTCAGCGCATTCCCGATCGGAGTGACGCGTGTCGTGCTCGCCATTCCGCAGGCGAGCGCCGCACTCGCGAGTGACAGCTGCGTCGTTGTGAACGAACTCACCTACGGTCGGATAGCGCGGACAATCGCCGAGCTGTTCGACCTTCCGAGGACGGCGGAGAACTTCGTCATGCTCGACGATCAGTACGACACGACAAAGCTCATCTTCGTCCGCGCGGGCTCGAACCAGATCGCAAGCACGAGCGGGCAGGCCGGGCCGGCGACGATACCGACGAGCGGCACGATCGACTACGACGGGCAGACCTGGATCGTCTACTCATTCGTGCCGGTGACACCGCAGTCTCGAGTGCGGATCTACCTGCTGTTCCCCGACGCCGCGCCGACGACCGGCTCAACGGGCGTCAGCTGATGCGCGATGCGCGCAACATCCGGCGCCGCTCAAGCGGCGAATCTCACCTGCCGGGGCACTAGCGTTATGCGGATGGTCAGGCAGGTGCATCAGCGGCCGCTGCGGCTCATTGCCGTGGTCGTCGTCGTGGCAGCGGGAGCGTTGGCGCTGATTTCTGGCGGCGCCGCCGCCACGACCTCGTCCGGACCGCCGTGCGGTGCCGCGAGCGCCGGCGTCGTCGATGCGGTCGATGCGCGGATCGTCCAGGGGATCTATGAGAACGAGCTCGCGAGCGCCGAGGTCCACACCGACGTCGGTCACATCACCGCCTCGACCGCGCTCGCCGCAGCGGTCGCGGCGAGCGACGCCAAGCGCGCTCTCGCGGCGACACACGCGATCGTCTACACGCCGCACTGGCACATCGTTCGACTGCGGGTGCTGAGTACGCGCGGCAAGCTGCTGGCAGACGTTGGCGGTCCCTACATCCTCGCGCCCGTCAAGGGCAGGATCAGCTACAGGGGCAACGTTGTCGGCAGTTTCGTCATGAGCGTCCAGGACGACCTCGGGTACAAGAAGCTCGTCACCGCGATCGCCGGCGCCCCAATCGAGATCTACCGCAATGGCCGGCCGCTGATGGGCTCGGTCAAGAACCCGCCGAAGACGCCGCCGCCGAGCGGGCCGCTGACGCTCAACCGCGTGCAATACACGGTTGACGCCTACAACGTCGCGGCGTTCCCGACCGGCACGCTCCGCGTCGTCGTGCTGATCCCGGCGCCGACGCCGACGCTCAGCGCGCGGAGCTGCCCCGAGGTCCACCTGCAGACGATCACCGCGATCGTGCAGCGCGTAGCAATCGGCTTGACCAACGCCGGCTTCCCGTTCCTCGCGCACACGAGCCTGTTCGTCAACCAGGCGGAGGGCTACGCAGAGGGCCCGATCTTCGTCTTCAACGGCAGCCAAGAGCTCGCCGGGACGGACCAGCTCACGGGTAGCACCGCGCCGCCGCCGCCGCAGGACCTGCCTGTCAGCGGGCGGGTGGCATACGACGGCTCGGAGTGGCTCGTCGACTCATTCGAGCGCTACCAACCGGACCGCGTGTACGTGCTCCAGCGCGAGAGCCAGCCGGCGGGATCGACGGGCACCACGGATACGACGACGGCGGGCTGAGGCTCACCTGCCGCCGCCGGCCGTGCTCGCCGAGGTTGGCGGTCCGTACAGGCTCGGCGTGGCTCGTGGACTCCTTCGAGCCGCATCCACCGGACCGTCTCTACGTCCTCCAGCCGGCGAGCCTGGAGGCCGGCTGAGCCGCGGGCGGGCCGTGGTGCCCGTATCGTGGCGATAATGTCCCACGCGATGGCAGGCAAGGTCCTCACCTCGTTTGCGGAGGCGATCGCCGATGTCGGCGACGGCTCGACGCTGGTCGTCGGCGGCTTCGGGTTGTGCGGGATCCCGGAGAAGTCGATCGCGGCGTTGCGCGAGGCGGGGGTCGGCGACCTGACGGTGATCTCGAACAATTGTGGTGTCGACGATTTCGGCCTCGGGATCCTGCTTGCCAACCGCCAGTTGCGCAAGATGGTCTCCTCCTACGTGGGTGAGAACAAGATCTTCGAGCAGCAGTTCCTGTCGGGCGAGCTCGAGGTTGAGCTGGTGCCGCAGGGGACGCTGGCGGAGCGGTTGCGTGCGGGGGGCGCCGGAATCCCGGGGTTCTACACAGCCACCGGTGTCGGTACGCCGATCGCCGAGGGGAAGGAGACTCGCGAGTTCGACGGTCGCACCTACCTGCTCGAGCGGGCGCTGACGGCGGATTTCGCGCTCGTTAAGGCATGGCGTGGTGACAGCCTCGGCAACCTCGTCTATCGCGACACCGCACGGAATTTCAACCCGCTCGCTGCGATGGCCGGCAGGGTGACGATCGCCGAGGTCGAGGAGCTCGTCGAGGTCGGCGAGCTCGACCCGAACCTGATCCACACCCCGGGGATCTTCGTCCAGCGGATCCTCGAGGGCACCGACTACGTGAAGCGGATCGAGCGCGTCGTGCTTGCCGGCGCGGCTGCGTGAAGCGGATCGAGCGCGTCGTCCTTGCCGTAGCGGTTGCGTCGTGAGCGACGATCCACGGGCGCGGATCAGCGAGCGTGCCGGCGATGCATCGCGCGTCGCGCCGTCGCGCTCGACCAGGCCCTCGACGGCCCGAGGCGCAGCTCGGTGCCCGACCGGCTGCAGGCTTGGCTGCGGTAGCGCAGCCAAGGTCGGCGGCGGCTAGGCTCCGGACCCCTGACTCGCCTCGGATTCCGCGGGCAGGGCGATCCGAGCATGGCCACGAACAATCCCAGCCCCGGGGCGCCCGCGGCAACGCCGGCAGTAGCTACAGGCATCGCGGGCCGCTTCGAGCGCGCTCGCCGTGTCCTGCGACCCGCGCACCTTGGCCTCGTTGCCGTCCTCGCGTTCTCCTCGCTGCTCGAGTTCAACCGCCTCGACCAGAACGGCTACGCCAACCTCTACTACTCAGCCGGCGTCAAATCGATGCTGCGCTCGCTGCACAACTTCTTTTTCGTGTCGTTCGACCCCGGTGGTCTCGTGTCGATCGACAAGCCGCCGCTCGGCCTCTGGCTGCAGGCGCTGAGCGCCAAGGTCTTCGGCTTCACGCCGCTTGCGCTGCTGATCCCCGAAGGCGTCTGCGCGGTCCTTGCGGTGGCGCTCATGTACTTCATCATCGCTCGGCGGCTCGGTCAGATCGCCGGTCTGCTGGCAGCGCTCGCGCTGGCGGTGTTCCCGTCGTTCGTCGCCGTCTCGCGCGACAACGCGCTCGATCCGCTGCTGCTCCTCCTGATGCTCGCCGCCTGCGGGCTGGCGCTGAGCGCGATCGAGTCGGGGCGCACACGCACGCTCCTGCTGAGTGCCGTTTTCGTTGGGCTCGCGTTCAACACGAAGTCGCTCGCGGCGCTGATCTGCGTACCCGGAATTGCGCTCGGCTACCTCGTCTGCGCGCCGGTGCGGCCGCGGCGGCGCATCGGTCAGCTTGCATTGGCTGGCGTCGTGCTCGTGATCGTGTCGCTGTCGTGGTCGCTCGCCGTTGACGCCACGCCAGCCGCCCAGCGACCCTACGTTGGCAGCTCGAGCAACAACAGCGAGCTGGGGCTCGAGTTCGGCTATAACGGTCTCGGCCGCACCGGCGGCCAGGTCGGCGGTCCGCCGTGCCCGGAGGCCTATCCGGCGCCGGTCTCGAACATTCCGATCTTCCGTCCGCCGGCGAGCGCGACCGCGGCGACGGCAACTGCGGCGAGCGTGCCCGCGACAGGCGCAACCGGCGCAACCGGTGTTCAAGGCGTCACGGTGCGCGATAGCGAGCCGGTGCCCTTCGGGAGCTGCCCGAGCCCGCTGCGGATCTTCGGCCTTGGTCTTGGCGACCAGGGCGGCTGGACGGTGCCGCTTGCGGTGATCGGCCTGCTCGCGCTCGCCTTCGCCGCTGGAACCTGGCGCGACCGGCGGATGTGGCGCGATCGCCGCACCGGGGTGCTGTTCGTGCTCGGCGGATGGTTCGTCATCGAGCTCCTCGCGCTCGACTTCTCCAAGGGCATCGTCCATCCCTATTACGTTTCGGCGCTCGGGCCGGGTCTCGCCGCGATGGTTGGCGCAGCGGTGGCGGGCTTCACGGCGCTGATCGGCGCCAGCGAGCGTCGGCGCGCGCTCGTCGGTCTCGCCACCGCCGCGCTGGCGGCGCTCACCACCGTCGGCGTCGACCTTGTCCTGATCCACCGCCACGGCTACCCCGAGTTCTGGCGCTACCCGCTCGTTGTTCTCGCTGTCGCGGCGGTTTGCGCGATCGTGGTCCTGCGGCGCGCCGCGCAGTGGACGGTTGCGGCGCTCGTGCTCGTGTTGCTTGTCGCCCCGGCGCTTTATGCAAGCAGCGTCTGGGATGCTCCGGTCGACGGTACGTTCCCGAGTGCCGGGCCCTATAACCGCGCCGGTTGGGGCGGTATCTCGCTGCCGGCTCCCGAACTGCGTGCGAATGTCGCGCTGGCGAGCTACCTCCGGGCTCACCACCCGACGCGGCGCTTCGCCGTGCTCACCGAGGCATCAGATGCCTCCTCGCCGTTGATCCTGCTGGGCCTGAGCGCGGCGGCGATGGGCGGCTACAACACGACCGACAAGTCCCTCAGCGCCGATGGTCTCGCAACATTGGTCGCGCGCCACGAGGCTCGCTACGTGGTCGTCGGCGGGCCCTACTACGACCGCGGCGGCGATGCCGGCTCGAACGCGGCACGGCTCGTCTGCCCGCAGATTCCTCAGTCGGAGTGGTATCCGTCGGACCCGCGCCAGGGCGTGCTGCACCTCGTTGACTGCGCCGGGCGCGCTGCCGCGCTACGTCATCCGTTCGCCGTCGCGCGGGCCTACCTTCACGCCCATCCGCGGACGCTCGATCCGCTCTCCTCGATTTCGACCCCGCACGTCTACGAGGACGCGACCGGGCTGGGGAGTGAGGTGGCCGTCGAGCTGGCCGGTGCTCCGGGCGCGAACATCAGGCTGACGCTTGGCTCCAAGCTCGCGCCGACGGGAGGGCTGGCGACGCTGAACGCCGCCGGCGCGCTCGAGCCGGCGCAGACGCTCGACACGGCGCTGGCGGTGCCGGCAGGGCGCACGATCAAGTTCCGGTTGCCGGCGAACTGGTACTTCCGCGTCAAGCTCAGGGGTGGCGCGGCAATCCGCAGCGTCATCCAAACCACCCCCTGAGACTCGTCTCGCCGCTCAGGCCTCTGGCGGCAGTGCGCGCAGGCGCGCCTTGACCCTGCGCCGGCGCTCCTCGAGGTCGGCTTGCAGGCCCTGGAGCTCCTCGGCGCGACGCTGCACCAGTCCGAGTTGGAGATCGAGATGGCCGAGCGCCTCGCTCAGTAGAACGCGCAGTCGCTCCGGGTCATCGACGCCGGTCTTGATCTCGGCCCGCAGGACCTTGCGCGCCTCCTCGGCCTCGACGAGCGTCTTCAGCTCATCGAGCGAGACGCCGAGCAGCGAGCGCAGTCGCATCACCTCGCGCAGGTGCTCGATCTCGGCTTCGCTGTAGAGCCGATGGCTGCCCGACTGCCGCGCCGCGTGCTCCCCGAGCAGCCCGATCTCCTCGTAGTAGCGGATCGTCCGCGCCGTCGTCCCGACGATCCGTGCGACGTCGCCGATCCGGAGCGCGCCGGTGGCCTCGGTCGTGCTCATGCGCTCGTGTGCTTGGGGCGCATCAACGAGACGAAGGCGCCGAGCAGGGCCGAGGCGGCGAGCACCCACAGCGCGACGTGCATGTTGTGGATGAAGGGCGCGAGCTTCGCCGAGCTCAGCCCCTTCGCCAGGCCCGAGAAGATCCGGAACAGCAGTGCCCGCGGGATCGCAGCAGTCACGATCGCCATCACGAACGCGATCGACAGCACGGCGCCGGTGTTCTGGAGCACGGTTCGCGCTCCGGCGGCGATGCCGCGGCGCTCGGGCGGGACGGCTCCCATCATCGCGGCCCCGTTGGGGCTCATGAACGTGCCCGAGCCGATGCCGACGAGCGCCAGCAGGATCGCGGCCCAGAGGAACGAGCTATCGACCTGGAGCGTCGTCATCAGCGCCAGACCGACCGCCGTGATCAGCATGCCGACCGCCGCGAGCGCGCGCGAGCCGTGGCGGTCGGCGTAGCTGCCGGCGAGCGGCGAGGCGATCAGCATCCCCAGCGCCATCGGCATCAACTTGATCCCGGCGGTGATCGGCGAGTCGCCCTCGGCGCCCTGGAAGTAGAAGACGAACAGGAACATCAACGCGAACCGCGCGAGCCCGTTGATGAAGGTCGCGGCGGAGGCGGCGGCGAACAGCCGGCTGCGGAACAGGCTGAGGTCGAGCATCGGGGCGCGGCTGCGCCGCTCGATCGCGATCCAGGCCGGCAGCAGGACCGCGGCGACGCCGAGCCCGGCGATCACGATCGGGTCGTTCCAGCCCGACAGGCCGCCACGCGAGACGCCGAGCACGAGGCCCGTCAGTCCGATCACGAACGCGGTGGTGCCGGCGACGTCGAAGCCGCGGACCTGGTCAGGCTTTGCGAGCTCGCGCAGGATCAGCGCGCCCCAGATTGCGCCGACGAGCGCGAACGGCACGTTGAACCAGAAGACCCAGGGCCAGGAGATCTCAACCAGGGCACCGCCGAGCACCGGCCCGATCACGAGGCCGATCGCCGCGATCATCATGTTCGCGCCCATCGCGAAGCCGAGCTGCTTGGGCGGGAACGCGTCGGTCACCAGCGCCGCCGAGTTCGCGAACAGGAACGCCGACCCGATGCCCTGCAGCACCCGCCAGAGGATCAATTCGGTCCCGTTGGCGGCGAAGCCGGCCCCTAAAGAAGCGAGTCCGAAGACGAGGAAGCCCCCGATGTAGGCCTGTTTGCGCCCGAACAGGTCAGACAGGCGCCCGGCGGTCAGGACAAGCACTGTCGAGGCGATCATGTAGGCGAGTATCACCCAGACCAGCGCCAGCAGGCTCGTGTGCAGGCTGCGCTCGAGGTCGGGCAGCGCGATGATCAGCGTGCCCGAGTTGGTCGCCGCCATCAGCATGCCGAGGCTCGTGCAGGACAGCGCCCACCAGCGGTAGTTGGGCGAGTCGGCGGCGACGCGCGGTCGACGGCGCCGCGGGACTGCGAGTGTCTCTGTCTGGGTGCTCATCAGCAGTTTACGTGAACGTACGATTGATCGTAGCACCCGCCCTGACCGCGCCAGTCAGGCTTGGGCGACGGACCGCGCCTGTCAGGCTTGGGCGATGCATGACGCGCTGATGCGCCAGGTTTACCGTCTTGGCTACCGGGTGCTGCTCGCCCTCTCGTTCGTTCGCCCGCCGCACGGGCGCGGCGCCAAGGGGCTGCTGACCAACGGCGGCGAGGTCCTCCTGGTGCGCCACACCTATGGTCCGCCGGAATGGGAGCTGCCGGGCGGCGGTTCGCGTCGCGGCGAGGACAGCAAGGAGACGATGCGCCGCGAGCTGCGCGAGGAGCTCGGCGTCGATGTCGCCGACGCCGTCGCGCTGGGGACCGAACACGGCCAGGGGCGCGCCGAGCACACGCGCGTCAGCTATTTCACCGCCGAGCTCCCGAACCGCAACGTGCGGCGCGACCCTGTCGAAATTGCGGAGGCTGCGTGGTTTGACCCGGCGAGCCCACCGCGCCCCCTCGGCTGGCATGCCGCGAAAGCGCTTGCGCGCTACGACGAGGCGCTAGCATCGCGGGCAAGCGATCCGGGGAGTCCCCTACGGGGCTGAGAGGGCGTCCCACGCCGACCCGTTGACCTGATCTGGATCATGCCAGCGAAGGGAGCCACGATGTCACTGGAGCACCGCAGCAGATTCGAAGCCGGCGAGGAGTGCCGCACGCAGATGCACCTTGCGCGCAAGGGGGTCGTCTCGCCCGAGATGGCGCGCGTTGCCGGGCGCGAGGACCTCGCGCCCGAGCTCGTCCGCGACGAGGTAGCGCGCGGGCGGATGATCATCCCCGCGAACGTCCACCACAGCGCGCTTGACCCGATGGCGATCGGGCTCAAGGCACGCGTCAAGATCAACTCGAACATCGGCAACTCGCCGACCAGCTCCTCGCTCGCCGAGGAGGTCCAGAAGCTGACGGTCTCCGAGAAGTGGGGCGCCGACACTGTCATGGACCTCTCGACAGGCAAGCGGATCGACGAGACGCGCGAGGCGATCATAGAGGCCGCGACGGTGCCGATCGGCACGGTCCCGATCTACCAGGCGCTCGAGAAGGTGAAGTCGATCGAGGACCTCACCGGCGACGTGCTTGTCGACAACATCGCCCACCAGGCCGAGCAGGGCGTCGACTACATGACGATCCATGCCGGCGTGCGCCTCGAGCACCTGCCGCTCTGCCAGCACCGCGTGACCGGGATCGTCTCCCGTGGCGGCGGCGTCCTCGCGCGCTGGATGGTCGCCCACATGAGCGAGAACCCGCTGTATGAGCGATTCGACGACATCCTCGACATCTGTGCCCGCCACGACGTGTCGATCTCGCTCGGCGACGGACTGCGGCCCGGCTCGATCGCCGACGCCTCGGACGCCGCCCAGTTCGCCGAGCTCGAGACGCTCGGCGAACTGACGCTGCGCGCCTGGGAGCGCGACGTCCAGGTGATGATCGAAGGGCCCGGCCACATCCCGCTCGACCAGCTCGAGATGAACGTGCGCAAGCAGCAGGAGGTCTGCCACGAAGCCCCGTTCTACACGCTCGGGCCGCTCGTGACCGACATCGCGCCCGGCTATGACCACATCACGAGCGCGATCGGAGCCGCGATCGTCGGCTGGCACGGCACCTCGATGCTCTGCTACGTGACACCGAAGGAGCACCTCGGCCTGCCCAACGCCGAGGATGTGAAACAAGGGCTGATCGCCTACCGGATCGCCGCCCACGCGGCCGATCTCGCGCGCGGCAACCGTGCCGCCGCGCAGTGGGACCGCGAGCTGTCCAAGGCGCGCTTCAGCTTCGACTGGAAGCGCCAGTTCGAGCTCGCGCTCGACCCCGAGACGGCCCAGGCGATGCACGACGAGACGCTCGCCGACGATTACTTCAAGACAGCCGAGTTCTGCTCGATGTGCGGCCCGAAGTACTGCCCGATGCACAACTTCAAGGACATCGATTGGGACGCCGTGCGCGACACCGTCGCCGAGCGCAGGCGCGACCGGCTGACGACCGCAGGCGTCTGAGCGGGGCCGCTTGGACGCATCGCCGACGAAGGTCCGTGAGCGGCTGCTCGATGCCTGGCGCGATGAGGTCCAGGCGACGATTGTCTATGAGCTGATTGCACGGCGTGAGGCCGACCCGCGCCGCGCGGATGTTCTGCGCAAGCTCGCGGCGGTCGAGACGAACCATCGTGACCGCCTCGAGCGGCGGATGCGCGAGCTCGAGATCGAGATTCCCGACGAGCGCGGCGTCTCGCTCGGCGGCTGGCAGCGCCTGCAGGCGCGGGTCGCACCGATCGACAAGCTGATCGCTCGTCAGGAGGCGATGGAGCGGGACATCGCGGCGCAGATCGAGGACGAGCCGACCGGTGACCTCGCAACCGACGAGCTGCTCGAGGAGATCAAGGCCGAGGAGGAGCAGCACACGGTCGCGCTGGGACAGCTGCGCGACGGCGGGACGCCTGTCGATCCGCGGACAGCGGCGATCACCGGGCGGCTCGAGCGGCTCGCCAAGCGCGAGACCTGGCACCGCTCGAGCACCGGCTGGATCCCCGGCGCGATCTACGGCGCCAACGACGGCTTGGCAGCCGTCTTCGGGATCGTCGCCGGCGTCTCGGGCGCCACCGGCGGCTCGCATGTGGTCCTCACGGCCGGCCTGTTCGGTGCGATCGCCTCGGCGCTGTCGATGGCGACCGGCGCGTTCCTCGCCGAGCGCTCGACTGCGGAGGTCGCCGCGGCCAACCTCGCGCACGAACGCGCCGAGGTCGAGAAGCACCCGGAGGAGGAGAAGGAGGAGCTCGCGCTCTACTACCAGCTCAAGGGGCTGACCGAGGACGAGGCGAAGCAGGTAGTCGAGCGCATCGCCGAGAACCCGGACAACCTGTTCCGCGCGATCGCGCTCGAGGAGCTCGGCCAGAGCGACGCGCACGGCGGGGACGCGATCCAGGCAGCGATCGCCGGCGGCCTCTCGACGGCACTCGGCGCGATCATCCCAGTGATCCCGTTCTTCTGGCTGCGCGGCTATACCGGCATCGCCGTTGCGGCGGCGGTCTCGCTGCTCGCCCATTTCGCCGTCGGCGCGGCGAAGTCGGTCTTCACGCTGCGCAGCGCCCGGGCCGCGGGGTTCGAGATGACGCTCGCCGGCTTGATCGTTGGCGGGGCCACCTACGGGCTCGGCCTGCTGATCGGCGGCGGCTGATCAGATTACGAGCACGGCGGCACCGGTGAACGCGCCGGCGCGGAGGTCCGACAGCGCCGTGTTCGCGTCCTCCAGTGCGTAGGTCGTGATCTGCGGGCGCACGCCGGCCTTCTCGGCAAGCGCCAGGAACTCGACGCCGTCGGCGCGCGTCAGGTTCGCGACCGAGCGCAGCACGCGCTCGCCCCAGAGGATCTCGTACGGGAAGGCGGGGATCTCGCTCATGTGGATACCGCCGCAAACGACGCTGCCTGCCGGCCGGATGGCGCGCAGCGCCGCCGGGACGAGCGCGCCGACCGGCGCGAAGATGATCGCCGCGTCGAGCTCGACCGGCGGTCGCTCGTCGGAGCTGCCGGCCCAGGTGACGCCGAGCTCGCGGGCGAGCGCCTGGGCAGCCTCGTCGCGCCCGCGCGTGAACGCATAGACCTCGCGACCCTGCCAGACGGCGAGCTGGGTGAGCAGGTGCGCCGCGGCGCCGAAGCCATAGAAGCCGATCCGTGCAGCGTCGCCGCAGAGCCGCAGGCAGCGGTAGCCGATCAGGCCGGCGCAGAGTAGCGGCGCCACCTGCGCGTCGGGCTGATCGCCGGGGATCTCGAAGCAGAAGCGCGCGTCGGCGACGGCGTACTCGGCGTATCCGCCGTCGATGTCGCAGCCCGTGAAGCGAGCGTGCTCACAGAGGTTCTCGCGCCCGGCGCGGCATTGCGCGCAGTCGCCGTCGGTCCAGCCCAGCCACGGCACGCCCACGCGGCGGCCGTCGGCGACGCTCGTCGCGACGATCTGGTGGCCAAGGACGCGCGGCGGCGTGGCGATCTCGACCTCGCCGTCGAGCAGGTGCAGGTCGGTCCGGCAGACGCCGCAGGCGCTGACGCGCAGCAGCAGCTCGCCCGGTCCCGCGGTCGGGCGCGGAAGCTCGACCGCGCGCAGCGGAGCGCCGGGGGCCTCGAACAGCATTGCCCGCATCGAGGTTTCGTCGGAGGCCACACCGCCATCGTTGCGCACGGCGCCCGGCTATGCTCGACCGCGGGCGCGATGGAGGAACACCGCAGCGAGATCGTCGAACAATTCACCGCCCAGGCCGCGGCGTTCGCTCACGCTGACGCGATCCGCGATGAGGCGGCGCTCGAGCTGCTCGTCGACTTTGCAGCCGCTGGCGCCGAGGATCGAGTGCTCGATGTCGCCTGCGGGCCGGGGCTCGTCACCTGCGCGTTCGCGCGCGTCGCAGGGGCCGCGATCGGGATCGATGTGACGCCGGCGATGATCGATCAGGCGCGCGCACACGCGGTCCAGCTCGGCGTCACCAACGTCGAATGGCGCCTCGGAGACATTCCACCGCTGCCGTGGAGCGAGGGCAGCTTCGAGGTTGTCGTCTCGCGTTACGCATTCCACCACTTCGAGGATCCGCTGGCGGTGCTGCGCGAGATGGCGCGTGTATGCACCCCCGGCGGGCGAGTCGTCGTCTGCGACATCGCGCCGGCCCCCGGCGCGGTCGAGGCCTTCAACGCGATGGACCGCCTGCGTGACCCCTCGCACGTGCGTGCCTTCAGCCTCGAGGAGCTCTGCGACCTCTACGCGCGTGCGGAGCTCGTTGCGCCACGCGTTGCCACCTACAAGATGGAAGGCGATCTCGACTCGCTGCTCGCCCGGTCGTTTCCCGTGCCGGGCGGCGCCGAGGCGGTCCGCCGGCGTTTCCGCGCGTCGATCGACGACGACCAGCTTGGCGTCGAGGCGCGAGCCGACGGCGCCCGCATCACCTATCGCTACCCGATCGCCGTTCTCGCCGCCGAACGCGGTTGAGCCGCGTCTGCCGGCTGCGGCGCTTAGGCCGCTGCCATCTGCGAGACTCGCGCGATGGGAGATTGGTCTCGCCTGCTGTCGCGCCTCGTTCGGATCTTCCGTCGCCGCCGCGCGAAGCGGCGGGGGCGCTGACAGAGCTCGCTGTCGATGCAGCGCCGCGCCCGGCTCGGCGCGTCGCTCGCTACGGCCCTGCTGCTCGCGGGCTGCGGTGGCGGTGGCGGCGCCGGCGCATCGAGCGCACCTCCGACACGCCAGTTCGCGGCGATCGCGGACACGATCTGCGCCAACGCCAACGCCGACATCGCGGCGCTCCCGGCACCCGCGGATACGCTGCGATCGCAAGCACTGGCGGCACGGCGCGAGGTCTCGATCGTCCGCACCGAGCTGTCCCAGCTATCCCAGCTGAGAGCGCCGGCGTCGCAGGAGGCGCGGTTCCTCGCTGCGCTCGCAATCACCCGCCGGGAGACGGCGCTCGTCACCCGCCTGTCCGCTGCAGTTCGCGCCGGCGACGCCGCGCGAGTGACGACGCTTGCGCTCCGCGCACGCGCCGTCGTCGCGAGTTCCCAGACCGCGATGACAGCGCTCGGACTTGCGGCGTGTGCGCGCGAGGCGCAACCGCGCGGGTCGCCTTAGGGAACCTTGACCACCTGCGACTGGCCGAGCAGCTGGCCGGCCGCGTTGAACGCCTCCAGGCGCACGAAGGGCCCGACGGTCGGTGCCGAGATCGCAGTCTCGAAGCCGGTGGCCGGGAAGCTCCCGACCGCCGCCAGGGTCGCCGGCAAGCTACCCGCGAGCACTGTCCAGCTCGCGACGCCCGTCGCCCCGTTCCAGCTCACCTCGAGTGCTGTCTTGTTGGCGACCGGGGCGCTCACCGCAAGCGCCGGCGGGACGATCGGCGTGCCGTTCCAGACGTAGCGGTAGCCGCGGAAGCTGCTCGTCGACGCGGCTAGCGTCATGTTGAACGTCAGCTGACCGGCGGGATTGAACTCAGACTCGACGCCGACCTGGCCCCAGCCGACGAAGACGTCCCCGTTCGGCAGCTGCTGCACGTCGCCCTGGCTGTCGGAGATGATCGCGTGCCCGGGAAATTCGATCTGGCGCGCAACCGTTGCCGTGTTGTTGGCGGTGTTGAGGAGCAGCTCGAGGCCACGTGATTGCGTGGCCTCGGCGGGCGAGTCCTCGTTGTCGAACATGCTCAGCTCATATTGCCCCGGCGTTGCGTCGGGCAGCGCCAGCACGTCGTGTTGCCAGGCAAACCGCGCCCCGGGCCCGAGCGCAAAGGTGCTGTGCTTCCCGCCGACCTGCCAGATAACGGCGCCGTTCGTCCCATTGACCAGGTAGCTCGTCCAGGTGTTGCGCGAGGAGATCAGCACCTCGCCGTCGCTCAGCGGATCGATCGAGTTGACGTGGAAGTAGTCGAGGACCTCGGAGGTGTCGTTCGGGGACGGGACCGGCATGTATGTGCTCGATATCGGCACGTGGGTCAGCGCGTTCCATTGCCACATCACGAGTCCCGTCCTGACGTCGATCTCCTGGACGACGCCGTCGTCGATCAGGCCGTTGCGCGGGCCGCCGACGCTCGAGAGGTTCCAGTGGATCGGTGCGTAGGCGGTGATGAACGCGGTGTTCTGCGGCGTTATCTGAAACTCGTGCAGGTCGGCGTGAAGGCCGTTTCCGGCATAGACCTTGGCGATCGGCGTGTAGTTGGCGCTGTAGATCTCGTCGACGCCCTGGCCGTGGAGCTCGATCGTCCGTCCCTGCCACCAGGTAAGCACGGGTTTGCCGTCGTAGGTCTGCATGTTGAAGTCGAACGCCCGTGAGGGATAGCTCATCGGGTGAAACCAGACGAGCTGGCCCGCCGGGTTGACGATCATCGGCCCGGCTTGACCGGGACCTGAGTTCGGGGCGACGAAGATGTCGCCAAGCGTCGGATCCGCCGCCGGAACCGTCACCTTGACAACCGGCGGCACAAGGTCGGGGCGCGAGTGGAAGCGCTGCACTGTCGTCGTAGTCCCCGGAATCCGCGGCGACGGCGCAGACTGCGGCAGCACGTACGGCGCCGCGACGTAGAAGTCGGTCCCGACGTGCTCGGTCAGCCCCTGGTCGACGATCACCGCGGTGACGGTTACCTTCTCGCCGGCGGCGAACGGCTTCGACGGCAGGAAGCTCGCCCCGGTGCCCGTTGAGTAGGACCGCAGCGTCCCCGAGTGGCGATGGGTCTGCGAGCCCTCGACGACGATGTCGTGCAGCGCCGCAGCGGGTACGCCGAGGAAGCTGATCTGCGTATGCGGGTTTGCGTCGGGTGTCCCCGGCATCGGTGAGATCGTCTCCGCCGGCGGCGTCGCCGCGACAGCGGTAGCAGCGCTCGCAATCGCGCAGCCAACCAGCAACGCAGCACCGAGAAGCACGGACAGAGCACCGCGCCGTGCGGTCGCGGAGCCGCGCAGACAACCGGCGCGCGCACGCGCGGCAGGCGTCGTAGCTGTCACTTTCGACTCGTCGACCAAGACCGCGGCCCTCGGGCTCCCTCCGTCATCGGTCCCCCGAGAAGGGAAAGCTTATCTCCCGCGCGGACGCGCACGGCGGGGTAGGTTGGCGGCGTGCACATCGACCCCTACATCGTGCTCGGCAGTGCGGTGATCGGCCTGCTTGTGGGTATGACCGGAGCCGGCGGCGGCGCGCTGATGACGCCGATGCTGATCCTGCTGTTCGGCGTGACTCCGTCGACGGCGATTTCGAGCGACCTCGTCGCCGCCGTCGTGATGCGGCCGATTGGTGCCGGCGTCCATCTGCGTAAGGGGACGGTCAACCTGCGGCTCGTCGGCTGGATGGTCCTCGGATCGGTTCCGATGGCCTTCCTCGGGGCCTACCTCGGCAACTCCAAATCGGTCCAGGGCCACGTCGAGGTCGCGCTCGGCGTTGCGCTGCTCACCGGCGCAGCCGCGATGGTGCTGCGTTACCTGCTCGACCGCCGCGCCGGGACGACGCGCAACGCCGTCGTCCACGAGGTCGCCGCCCGGCCGATCCCGACGATCCTCGTCGGCATGGTCGGCGGGATCATCGTCGGCCTGACGTCGGTCGGCTCGGGCTCGCTGATGATCGTCTTCATGCTGTTCCTATATCCGATGCTCGGCGCCGGCCAGCTCGTCGGCACCGACCTCACGCAGGCGGTCCCACTGACGCTGTCCGCGGCGCTCGGGGCGCTCGCCTTCGGCCACGTCTCCTTCGGCGTCACGTTCTCTCTGATCATCGGCAGCGTCCCGGCGGTCCTGATCGGCTCGATGATCTCATCGAGCGCGCCCGACCGCTACGTCAGGCCGGCGATCGCCTTCGTGATCTTCGCCTCCGGCCTCAAGTACGTCGGGCTCGGCACGACCGCGCTTGGCTGGGTCCTTTGCTCGACGCTGCTCGCCGGCGCGGCGCTATGGGTGTGGCTCGCGCGACCAGACTCTGAGCCCCACGCGACGGATGATCGATGAGGGCGCCTCGTGGCGCCACGGCGTGCGTGACGTCAATTCGTCACGACGAATGCGCCGTGACGCGCTGGTGGACGTAGCCGAGCTTCTCGATCACCGCCGGCGCGAGCGTGAACGGATAGAGGTCGTCGTGACCCATGCTGCGATTCAGTGCGTTGAGGGCGTAGGTCAGCGGCAGCCAGGACTCGATCAGCTCACGAAACGGTGCGCCACCCAGCTCCGGTAGGGGCGTCGCGCTGAGCAGCGGGTCGCCAGTGACCGCCGGTCCGCCGACGTCGAGCCCGAACTCGGCGGCGGTCTGAAGCGTGTCGCGGATGTGCAGGTAGTGGCTGAAGCTCTCGGCCCAGTCCTCCCAGGGGTGCATTGTTGCGTAGGCGCTGACGTAGCGGTCGCGCCAGCCGTCCGGGGGCCCCTGCGCGTAATGGTGCTCGAGCGACTCTTCGTAGCTCACGCGCTCGTCGCCGAACAACGCTCGAAAGCGCTCGAGCTCGGACTCGCCGACGCGCTCGACGAGCATCGGCCAGTAGTAGTGGCCGATCTCGTGGCGGAAGTGGCCGAGCAGCGTCCGGTAGGGCTCGTCGAGCTGCGCGCGGCGTGCTTCGCGTCTGACGTCGTCGGACTCGGCGAGGTCGAGCGTGATCAGGCCGTCGTCGTGGCCGGTGACGATCGGCTGCGCACGACTCGAGAGGAGATCGAAGTGGAGATCGCCACGGTCGATCGGCAGCCCGAGGTCGAGCAGCGTGAACAGCAGCCGCCGCTTGGCGGCCTCGGCCTTGGCGAACTCCACGAGGCCCCCGGCGTCGCCGTCGTTCGGTCGCGTGCGCGTGAGACGGCAACTCGAGCAAAAGCGCTGGCTATCGTCGGGCGCCAACAGCCAGTTGCATTGCGCAACGTTGGCCGCGGCGCAGCGCGTCCGCTCGCTCGCATCGACGAGCGCGAGGCGCTCCGGATCGAAGCCCTGCGACGTGCCGCAGCGCAGACAGCTGCTGTTCTCGAAGAACAGCAGCTGCTCACAGACCTCACACGTGAATGCGCGCATAGCCGCGCTCTCTACCCGGTTGCGCCCGAGCTAAGCGACGCCGAGATCGCGATTCTCGCCGGTCGCGAGCCAGCGCTCGGCATGGGCATAGAACGCTTCGAGCAGATCGGGACGGTAATCGCCGATCTTCTCCTGGCTCACCTCATAGCCGCGCAGCGCCATCAGGTAGGCCCAGACGCGATACGACGAGCGCAGCTTGCGCATCGCGTCCCAGTCGATCGGCAGCTGATCGGCGGGGTCGGTGGAAGCGATCGTGTCCTTTGTGTAGATCCCCTCGAAGCTGAAAGCCGCCAGCCATCCGGGGTGCGGCGAACGCGCGAGAAGAAGCGGCAGTACTGGACCGTGTCGACCTCGATCCCCTCGATGATGCTGCGATTCTGGATCTCGGCGTTGCTCTCGACGAGCGCTCGGTCTCCGTTGATCCGCGCCCAGATCGGCGCGATCGGGTGCTTGCTGTGGCGCCCGCGCTGGGCCATCTCGCGCGAGGCATCGGTGAAGTCGCGGCCGTTGCCCTCGAACCATGTCGTGCGGATCCACGAATCCTCGACATACGCCCCGGCAAGCTTCTCCCACTCGCCCTGGTCGCGCCAGAAGCGCTCCGTCCGCACGAGCTCGAAGATCGCCTGCTTGTCGAGCAGCTCGGCGAGGGCTTTGTCGTCCATCCACCGATTATCCCAGCCGCGCTCGCACGAGCGAGGCGGCGGAACTCAGGTAGGTGCTGAGCCGGGTGAGGACGGTGGCGGCTCCACCGCAGCGCCCGCAGCGGCGTACCAGTCGCGCCAGATCAGCTTGTAGACCGGGATTCGCCGCGGGATCGAGCGGATGCCCGGCAGGAACGGGATCAGGATGAAGCAGGCGCTCAGCACGCCCATGATCGCCATTACGAGGGCGTCGACGTTGCTCGACGTCGAGATCGGCGAGACCTGGTACCAGAACGTGTAGAGCCAGAGCCAGACCTGTCCCGGGTAGCTGCCGGTCTCGTTCATCATTCCCCACTGCTCGCCCTGCAGGTGCTGGTAGGTAGCGCGGTCGTTGAGTGCGTTGCCGTCCTCGATGAACATCAGCGGCTTGGTGAAATCGGTCTGGTAGAACTGCGAGCTGGTCAGCAGATCGCCGTCGAGACCGCCGCTCTGGGCAAGGGCGAGCAGCGCGCTCATCATCGGCGCGACCGGACCGTAATTGCCGGGCGGGACTCTGAGTGCTCCAGCGCTTGCCTTCGCCTTGGCGAGCGCGTTCGTGTAGGCCGTCGTCCAGGCGTTCTGCGCCTTCGCCGGTGCGCGCTTGTAGGCGCTGACCTCGCGCTGCAGGGCCGGGTCGCCGGGGATCATCCGCAGCGGCTGGATCACGAAGTCGTACGGGGCGTTGATCGGGTGGCTGACGCCGAGCCACTTCTGCAGGTTGATGAACCAGATCTGCTGGACCGAGCCGCTCTGGTGGTTGTAGGGCGGCCCGTAGGTCGCCGTCTCACTCGTCCCGTCGAGCTCGCTCACCGCGGTCGTGACGAAGTCGATCGGCATCGTCCGCGACCAGCTCGAGATCGTCGAGGGCGGGAGATCGGGCGAGGAGAAGAGGATCGTCAGGATCACGGCGATCAGCATCACGACGCCGGTCGCAACAGAGACCTCCTTGACGATGTCGTATGAGCGATAGGGCCCGTCGTAGTGCTTCGCCGCTTCGTTGAGCTCGCCGTTGGTGAGCCGGCGGCGCCTCACGGCTTCGACTCAGCGCCGGGCACACTGTCGCTGAACGGCAGCGGCGGCACGATTCCGTGGTTGCGAACCAGGAGTATGTGCAGCGACACCAGCGCGACGACCGCGATCGGCAACAGCAGGATGTGGTAGCTGTACATCTGCCCGAAGTTCAGGACGTTGAAGAAGGCACCCACGCCGAGTGAGTTCATCCCGTCCTTGCCCTGCGTCGCGATCCACTGCGAGTCGAAGTTCTGCTGCGAGATGTAGCCGGTGAACGCGCAGGGGACCGCGACGAGAAACGTCACCGCTCCTGTCATCCAGACCCGGGCACGGCCGCCCCGCCAGGCGGCCATCCAGAACTTCCCCCACAGATGCACGACCATGAAGAAGAAGAACAGCTCGACCGACCACAGGTGGATGCTGTTGAAAAAGTGACCGATCGACTGAACGTGCCACCAGGTTGGACCCTTGAGCGCGAGGATCGAGCCAGAGGCGATGATCGTTACGAGTGCGCCGATCGTCAGCGCCCCGAACAGGTAGATCGCCGAAGTCATGTACGCCGGCTGGCTGTCGGGCAGCAGCTTCTCGGGCGGCAGGGCGCGCACGCCCGCCTCGCGCAGCTTCGCGGTCCACGAGCTCATTTCGGCCCTCCCCGCTTGCGCGCGCCGGGAGCCCGCAGGAAGAGCGCCGCGCCGAACACGACGAACATCAGGACGATGACGACCATGTTCGGCACCGACATCTGGAAGAAATGCCAGCTGACGTAATGGGCGGGATGATTGAGATTAATTAGCGACGCCACGAGTGCCTCCTCGACATTGCCCCCCATACTGGGTCACTGCGGCTACGCGGTCAAGGGATTCAGGCCACGTCGCGTAGTCCGCGGGCAGAAAATCCGTAATAACCCGCAACCGGGTGATCAGGTGAGTCTGAAAACGACCAGTCCGGCCGCCAGCAGCACGAACGCGATCCACATCACTGACAGTGCGCCGTCCAGTGGCGCGGCGAGGCGTTCGCGGGTCAGCTCGATCACGGTCCCGTCGCGCAGCAGCTGGCTGCCGCTAAGCGCGACCGTCCGGCGGCGCAGCTCGCGCACCGGGGTGCTGAGCCGTCGCTGGGCCAGCAGGAAGAAGAAACAGGCTGCCGATACGAGGATGCCGGCCGGGCGCACGCTCAACGCGTTGACGAAGTAGCCGGTGAACGCCGAGAACGCACCCCAGCCGAACGCGAGCCAGAAGTCGTTGTGCAGGCGGCCACCCCAGAGCTCGAGGTTGTAGGCCGGAACGAACAGGCCGCCGAAGACGATCAGCGGTACCAGTAGCGGTGAGACGACGACCGCGACAGCGATGCCGATGGCGATGGCGCCGATCAGCGCGATCGTGGCGAGGGCGATCAGCGTCCTGTCGCTGATCGCAGTCTGCATCGGCCTGTCCCTCAGCTCGTCGAGCGCGTGGGCGCTGACGCCCACGGCGAGGAAGAACGCCCCCATCGTCGCGCCGAGCCGCCATGCGTGCAGCGTTGGCGCGACGGCGGCGCCGACCGCGACCGTGCTCAGATTCCAGAGCGTGTAGGGCGGGTGCAGGACGGTGACGAGGTCGCGCCAGCCGCCGCCGCGCAGCGCGTAATAGGCCGGACGTTCGAGGTCGCTAGACGGGCTGGTCACCGCGCCTCCCGCAGAGCACCAGCCCGGCACCAAAGCTCGGCCTGGCAAGCCTCACGTCGCTGATTCCGCTGGCGCGCCACAGCGCTGCCATGTCCGGCTCCTCCGCGTGCAGGCGCTCGATGCTCGGACCGAGGAAGCGACCCGCCTCAAACCACGGCCGGGAGGCAAGGCGTCCGAGCGCCGGCAGGCCGGCGCGCGTGTACAGACGCCAGGCGGCCCGCAGCGGCGGCGCGGCCGGCACCCCGAACTCGAGCATCGCGATCCGCCCGCCCGGCTTCACAACCCGCACGAGCTCCCGCATCGTCGCCAGGCGATCATCCACATACCGCAGCAGATAGGTGAAGCTCAGCGCATCAAACTCCCCGTCAGCGAACGGCAAGCGCTCCGCCTCGCCCAGGACGAAGCTCGCCCGCTCCTCGATGTCGGGGTGGTTTGCGAATGAGGCTCGCGCAACTGACAGCATCGCCTCGCTCTGATCGAGCGCTACGACTTCGGCCCCGCGTTTCGCATGGGCGAGCGCGACCAGCCCGGTACCCGTCGCGACGTCGAGTACACGTTCCCCCGGGCCTGCGGCGATCGCTTCTACGACCATCCGTCGCCAGCGCGGATCCTGCCCGAAACTGAGCAGCGCGCCCATCGCGTGGTAGCTGTTCGGCAGCCCTTCGAACAGCTCGATCGCGTGGCGCTTTCGCGGCGAGTCTTGGCTGTCCGTTGAGGCCGCCACAGGCCGCCTAGCCTACGCGCTCGCGGAGCCTCCACGATCGCCACCTCCGGCGCACGCGAGACGACTGGCGCACGCGCGCTGTTGCGGCTAGTCTGCCGGGCGTGCGCGCGGCGTTTCGCTCCCTCGCAATCGTCCTGTTCCTGGCGATTCTCGTGCAGATCGGCTTCGCCGGCTACGGCGCGTTCCATGCGATCCATGCCGCGGCGCACCACGAGGTGACGAAGAAGACGATCGAGAGTGGCTTCGACATTCATGGTGCGATCGGCGCCGTGATCGTCGTCGCGCTGGTCGTGCTGCTCGTGCTCGCGGCGGTTGGCCGCCTCGGGGAGGTCGAGCTCCTGTCGGCGGGAATCCTCGCTCTGCTGGGTGTGATTCAAGCAGTGCTCGGCATCGTCTCGACAAGCGTCCCCGCGCTCGGATTTCTACACGCGTTGAACGCAGTCGCAATCCTCGGTGTCAGTGGCTGGCTGGCCCACAGGGTCGGGCGCCCGCACCGACCAGTCGACGCTCCGGCCGCCGGCTGACGCTGCGTCGGCGGCCTGTAACCTCGCCGCGATGGCGCAGATCGACTCGTCACTCGAACAGTCGCTGATCGCGTCGATCGCGGTCGACCACAAGGGGCTCGGCAACGTCTGGCCGGTCTTCGGGGACTCGGAGCTTTTCGCCCGCGTCATCAGCGCCTTGGCGGCCCCGCTGCGCGGGGCGGTCGACAAGATCGCGGGGATCGAATCGCGCGGGTTCGTGCTCGGGGCTGCGGTCGCCGGGCACCTCGGCGTCGGCTTCGTGGCGATCCGCAAGAGCGACGGGCTCTACCCGGGCGAGACTCTGAGCGCGCGCACGAACACCGACTACCGCGGTCGCGAGCACGTCTTCCGCCTGCAGCGCGCGGCGGTCGTCGAAGGCGACAGGATTGCGCTCGTCGACGACTGGTTCGAGACGGGCAGCCAAGGCATGATCGGCCGCCACTTGCTCGAGGACGCCGGCGCCAGCTATGCCGGCTCGAGCATCATCATCGACCAGCTGAGCGCCGAGCGCCGCGCACAACTCGCCCCCTGCCACTCACTCCTCTCCTCGACTGCGCTCAACCATCCCGCGGAGTGATCCGCGTTCGCGACGCGTGCGAGGTTGAGTCGGTGATCACCCGGCCGGGAGCTGTCGCAGCCGCGCCGAACGCCGGGCCCTCGTCGAGGCCTGCGACAGCGACAGCCTGAGACGCCGCTTTTGCACCGCTGCGCTCGGCGGCCCGGCCTGCGCCGACCGGCGTTCTGACGCTGGCCGTCGATCCTCGCCTCGCACGCCAGCTGCGGCGGCGGTCACAACAATCGCTGCGACTCGCCTATAGGTGTGAGGCTTAGCCATGCCGCTCGAACCTGCCGACTTCACGCGTCTATATCGGTCCTACGCTGCGCAGCTGCTGCGCTTCTTCGCGCGTCGTACGCTGCAGTCGGAGGTCGCGGTGGACCTCGTGGCGGAGACCTTCGCCCGCGCATTCGCAGATCGGGCTTCGTTCCGCGGCGGCAGCGACAGCGAAGCCATCGCCTGGATCTTCGGAGTCGCCCGCCATCAGCTCAGCGAGTACTACCGCCGCGGCTCGGTTGAGCGGCGCGCACTCGCGCGGCTCGGAGTCGAGGTGGGGCAGATGAGCGAGCTCGACTACGAGCGCGTCGAGGAGCTTGCAAGCCTGCGCTCGCAGCGCGCATCGATCGCGGTTGCGCTGGCTGCGCTATCCGCCGATCAGCGGCGCGCGCTCGAGCTGCGCGTCGTTCAGGAGCGTCCCTACGACGAGGTCGCGATTGTCCTTGGTGTAAGCGAGCAGACCGCTCGCGCCCGGGTCAGCCGCGCGCTACGTGCGCTCGCCCAGGGCGCAGACCAGGAGGAGGGTTCCGAGCTTGCCTGAGATCACACAGCTCCCGCCCGTGCTGTTGGCATTCGGTGACGACTTTGCGGCCGCGATGGACGCCGCCGTCGCCCGGGGCAGTGAGGCGACCCGTCCTCGGCGCCCCCGCCGCGCCGGCTCGAGGCCGGCGCTGTTCAGCGACCGCCGGCGCCCGCTGTGGGCCGCGGGCGTCCTCACGGCGATCGCTGCGCTCGCGATCGTGCTTGTCGTCGGCGTCCCGGGCGGCGGCCCGACGACAGCATTTGCCGGCTGGCGGGCGATCCCGACGACGCCTACCGCCGACCAGCTGCAGGAGGCGAGCACGACATGCGCCGGCAGGGATCCCGACGTCGCGTCGCTCGGTCCCGTCGTCGCCGATACGCGCGGTCCGTTCGCACTGCTCGTCTACGCCGACAGCTCGAGCGGCGCGACCGCTACGACGGTCTGCTGGTCGGGACTGGCTTCGGCCGAAGCAGTGATCGGGCCAGGCAAGGCGGTTGTCGCTGTCGCCACGGTCAGCGGGGTCCCCTCGCCGGCCGCCGGTAGCGTGATCGTCGATGGGCAGTTCGGTCTCGAAGTGACACCGAGCGCGGCGGCCGACTTCACCGTGCTGACAGGGGTCGAGGGGGCCGGTGTGAGCTCAGTGTCGCTGGTGCTCGTCGACGGCAGCACTGTCGAGGCGACATCTTCGAACGGACACTTCGCGGCGTGGTGGCCGAATAGCGAGGCGGCGAAGTCCGCGGAGATCACCACGACCTCCGGCGCCACCACACAAGTGCCGATCTCGCTGCCGCAGATTCAGTACGGGCCGGCGCCACTTGCCGCCACGGGCGCTAGCGGGGCAAGCACACCGTGAGCGCGGCGCCCGAGCGAAAGTTGCTGGTAGGCAAGCGCGCCGAAGGGGAAGAGAACGCGATCGCGACCGCGGCGTCGCCGCCCCAGATCGCCTGGAGCGGCGCGGTGCGCGACCTCGACCTGCGAGCGATCCGTTGCCTCGTCGTGCTGAGTGAGGAGCAGCACTACGGGCGCGCGTGCGAGCGTCTCCACGTGAGCCAGCCTGGCCTGAGTCGGACGATCTCGATCCTCGAGGGACGCATCGGCGCCACCCTGATCGAGCGCAGTATGCGGCCGATCCGTCTCACTCCTGCCGGTGAGGTGCTGGTGATTCACGGCCGGCGTCTGCTTGCCCAGCAGCGCGAGGCGTTCGATCGGCTTGCCGCCGTCTTACTGAATGGCAGGTAGCGATCGCCGGCCGGCGGGACGCCGGCTCTAATGCATTTAAGTCATAACAGCGCCAGGGTTCACTTGACCGCTTGACACTGCCCGATCTAGCCTCACTGTGCGACTCAGGCGCGCTGCGACGGAGTCCGGTTGGTGCGCGGTGAAACACGCTCAGGAGGCGGTCGATGCAAAGGCTCCACGCAGCGGTACGCCTTGCGCTCCTGGCCATGTCGGTGGCGTGCGCGGGCGGGGTTCTTGCGGCGCTGCCCGTAGGCGCCGCGGCGGCGACCGGCGCTGGGCCGGTGACCGAGGTGGTGCTGCTCGACCCGTCGAACGGCGAGGTCGTCTCGGCGACGCCTACGCTCGGCCTGGGACTCCTGGGCTGGCCGGCAGGCGGGAATCCTGACATCTCGATAGCGAACGGCTGCGACGCCGGTTGGGGCTGCTACGACACCGACCAGTCGGGCTATTCCGACTACGGCTTCTACGGCAGCTCCGGCACCTACCACGGTAGCTGGCCGTACCGCTCGGGGTTCTACACCGGTAACTACAGTGCGTTCGTGTGCTGGACGGGTAAGTGCAGCAGCACCTATCCGCCAGGTACATACGTGGGATTCACAAGCGACGTCACCGGCACAGCGTTCTGGATCAGCTAGCTGGGGGTGACCGTCGGGTTCGACGGTCGGGTCGCGGTTAGGCCGAGCGACGCAAAGCCGTGCTGTCGCCCGTCCTTGCGGCGAGCAGCTCGGTCAGGTGGGCCGCGAGCTCCGCGGCCTGTGTACGGATCTCGGGAACCGCCGTGGTTTCGTAGAGCTCACCCATGCGCGGCGGTCCGAGCGTGTAGAGCCGCTCGGTCTCGCTGGCCCGTAACACGCCGGCGAAGGTATCGAAGCCGAGCCCCACCGGGTGTGCCCGCGCGTGGCCGCCGTCAAGCAGCTGTCTCACCAGCGGCTCGTTGCTGCGACGCGGATCGAGTCCCGGCCCCGTGCAGTTGATCACGAATCCGGCGAGCAGACGCTTGCCGTCGGTGAGGGTGACGTCAAGCTCGTCGGGGCGCGCCGAGACCTGCTCGACGGCGGCCCGCCGCAGGCGCAGCTGGTCGGTCGCGAGAACGCCCCTGAGGGCATCGGCCACCTGGGGCGCCATTCGGTGGCGACGTACTGACCATGCGCGGTGGCGGCTGGTCATGAATCGTTGTCGGTCCTCGAGACTGAGGCGCTGCCACAGCGCCTGCGTGTCGGGTCGCAGCCTGTCAACCGACGCGTACCAGCGTGGGTCGCCGGCGTCCGCCTGGGCGAGCGCTGCATCGACGGCCGCCGTCAGCGAGGTCGCGTTGGCGCTCGCGTCGAGTGGCGCGCAGCGTCCCTGGTCCCCGGATGGGTGGGACTCGGGCAGCAGGCCGCCGCGCGAGACAGCGAGCATGTGGTGCCCGCGCTCGGCGAGCGTCAGCGCGACATCGACCGTCGTCAGGCCGCTACCGATCAGCATTACGACGCTTCGTCCGGGCTCGCCAACCCGATCCAGCGCGCCTGGCGTCCACGGGTCCGCGATGTAGCGGGGGTGCGTCAGCACGGTGTCGCAGCCCTCGACCGGCACGGCGGCGAGATTGCCGATCGCGAGCACCGCGGCATCGGCCCCGAACGCGCTGCCGTCCGCCAACAGCACGCGCGTCTGGTGGCGCCCCGGCTCGAGCGCGACGACATCTCCGACAAGGCGGTTGAGGGTTGCGTGGGGCGTGGCTGTGGCCTGAGCCTGGGCGAGTGTGTCCTCGAGGTAGTTGCGGAACTCGCTGCGGGGCGCGTACGCGCATGGGTCGCCGTCGCCGCCGCGCCGTGCGCGCCAGTCGACGAAGTCTTCGGGCGCATCCGGGAAGGCGGACATCAGACCAGCCGGGACGTTCAGCCGGTGACGCGGATCGTTGGTCGAGTAGGCGACGCCACCACAGGAGGCCCGCCGGTCGATCAAGAGAACCCGCAGCGCGCCACGATCAGGGCGAGCGGCGCGCAGCAGGTTTATCGCGGTGAGCGCTCCACTCGCGCCGGCGCCGACGATTGCCACAGTCGGCCGGGTGTGTCGTCGATGCTGGCGAGCGTTGCGGGGCTGCTCGATCGCAACCCCGGTGACGACGTCTTCACGGCGCTCGTCGACCGCGGCAATCCACCGCGTCCGCCATGGAGGCGGCCGATTGGCCCTGACAGTCCACGCCTACTCGCCGCCGCTGGTCTCCCAGGGCGTCTACCGAAACGACGAGCACGGGGCGCTGGAGCGCACGCTCGCCCTGTACACGGAAGAGCTGCGGGCCGATCTGGAGACTGCTTAGGAGACGGCGCACTTCGTGCCGCTCGTCGCGCCTACTGCGACAACGTCGCGGAGGGCAGCCGATCGCGACACGCTGGGAGCTTGATTTGCCGGGAGCTCCCCGATGCGGATGAGAGGACTCGAACCTCCACAGAGTTACCTCCACACGGACCTGAACCG
>Ga0181525_10000533_pt1 | contig 33168 bp, 34 predicted proteins | sample PEATcosm2014_Bin_48_FD_121100 | JGI IMG/M metagenome (GOLD analysis project Ga0181525, IMG submission 121100) | Peatland microbial communities from MTU Mesocosm Facility, Houghton, MI, USA - PEATcosm2014_Bin06_10_metaG | ecosystem: Environmental > Terrestrial > Soil > Wetlands > Peat | place... | reverse complement strand
GCGGTGCGCAAAGTGGAGATACCGAAGCCGCAAGGCGGGGTACGCACGTTGGGCATCCCGACGGTGCTGGATCGTCTGATTCAACAGTCGCTCAATCAGGTACTGCAACCGCTGTTCGATCCGGAATTTTCTTCGTCGAGTTACGGCTTTCGCCCTGGACGCAACGCCCATCAGGCCGTGCAAGCGGCACGAGGCTACGTTGCGGAAGGTAAGCGATGGGTCGTTGACCTTGACCTGGAAAAGTTCTTCGACCGGGTGAATCACGACGTGCTTATGGCGCGCGTGGTGCGCAAGGTGCAGGACGAACGGGTGCTGAAGCTGATCCGGCGTTATCTGGAGGCGGGACTGATGGAAGGCGGGATAACGAGTATGCGGACGGAGGGCACGCCGCAAGGCGGGCCTCTGTCCCCGCTGTTATCGAATATCCTGCTGGACGATCTGGACCGTGAACTGGAGCGGCGCAGGCTGAGCTTCTGCCGCTATGCGGACGACTGCAACATCTACGTCGGCAGCAAGCGGGCAGGGGAGCGGACGATGCAGGCGATCACGGCGTTTCTGGAGCAGAGGCTGAAGTTGAAAGTCAATGCGTCCAAGAGCGCGGTGGCGCGGCCGTGGGAGCGGAAGTTCCTTGGCTACAGCATGACGCGGCACAAGAAACCTAAGCTGAAGATCGCGCAACAAAGCCGCGAGCGGCTGGCGGAGAAAATCCGCAAGACGCTGCGGGAGGCGCGTGGCAAAAGCCTGAAACAAGCCATCGAGCGGCTCAATCCCATACTTCGGGGTTGGGTTGCGTACTTCCGGCTCATCGAGGTCAAAGGTGTGCTGGAAGACCTCGATGGTTGGATCAGGCGCAAGCTACGGGCTCTGCTATGGCGGCAATGGAAGCACGTCTACACACGGGCAAAGAACCTGATCCGGGCGGGGTTGGGGAAAGTGCGGGCGTGGCAATCGGCCACCAACGGACATGGTCCTTGGTGGAACAGCGGCGCCTCGCACATGAACGCAGCCTATCCGAAGTCTCGATTCGACCAAATGGGGCTGGTTTCGTTGCTGGAAACGCAGCAGCGCTTCCCGCCTGTTTCATGAACCGCCGGATGCGGAACCGCACGTCCGGTGGTGTGGGAGGACGGCAGGGGTGACCCTGCCTCCTACCCGATTTTGTTGTCCGCTACCCGTTCGCGTGATCGAGTCCATGAACCCTTGCGACCGCTATACTACCGCAATGATCCCAATTGGTTCTCATCCGGTATGGCATCCGGTGATGGAGTCTCTGGCGTATGCCTCGGGGTTCGCGGTCTTTCGATGGTTACGCGGGCGACATGGCGACGTGGTAGCCGAGCCGCAACGCTGGACGGTGCTGGCCGCCGCAACGGCCGGTGCGCTGGTAGGGAGCCGGTTGCTGGGGATCGCCGAACAATGGCCCACAGTGATGGATGCCTGGCGGAGTGGGAGATTTTTGGAGCTGCTACTCTCGCCGGGAGGAAAGACCATTGTCGGAGGCCTGTTGGGCGGCTGGCTAGGCGTCGTGGTTGTGAAAAAGCTGAGCGGACTCCAACAACGGACGGGCGACCTGCTTGTGTTGCCGCTGTGCGTAGGGATCGCTGTCGGACGCGTGGGCTGCCTGTTAGCCGGTCTCGCGGACGACACCTATGGAAAGCCGACCACGCTGCCATGGGCTGTGAACTTGGGCGACGGAATTGGACGGCATCCAGTGCAGGTGTACGAGATCCTTTTTCTAATCTTGCTTGGAGTCATTTTGACTCGAAAAGCGGAACTCCCGGACGGCACGCGGTTCAGAATCTTTATAGGAAGTTACCTGGGCTGGAGAATCGTGATCGACTTCTGGAAGCAGCAGCCGCTGATCGGCGGGATGAATTTGATTCAGTGGAGTTGTTTGGCGGGAATTCTCTTTCTGGTTTTGGACCTCATTCGCGGAAGCAAGGAGCTCAATGAGCGAGCGGCTGGTTGATCGGATTCCATTCGCAAAGATCGTCACCGTGCTGGCGATTGTCTTTGGGGTTTCGCTGGGGCTGTGCGGAGTAACCTTTGCTCTTGCTTTGAGCGGCGGCGGCAAAGACAATCTATTGGCCGGTTTCGGAATACTAGAACTGATTGCCATAGGGTTGTCGCTGGCTGGCCTCTTGTTGACGGCTCTGGTCTTTGTGACACTTTCGATCTTTAGGTGCTTTTCAGGAAAAGTGTCACAACCGCAGAAGCTTTTTGACGAGAGGAATGATACAAAGACCGATAAGAATGACTAGCGTTCCTGGAACGCGCTGAGTGCATAAGGAGGAGCAAATGCACGGTCGAAAGAAACTGCTGACGCTGGCTGGCGTTGTTGGAATTCTAGCTTGCGGTGCTTGCTTCTTACCGCCGTTGCCTCAGCATAAACCGGCACCTCCGCCGATTCGCGTTGGGACCGATGGGGTTCATAACATCAGGGTGGAGGCCGTGAACTCCTCTTTATCGCATCATCTGGTTGCCGCCGCTTTGGCGCAGAAGATTGCTGTGGCGATCAATGAGCAATCGTGGAAAACGAAGGTCAACGCTCACGTTGGGTGGGAACCGGGAGGAGAGGACGCGGTTCTTGTTATCACCGTTTTGAGTGAGACTTTGGAGACGGAGCCAGCGGAAACCGGGAGCAGGACCTTCCTCATCAGGGATTCTGCCAAGCTAACGAGGCCGGATGGAACGCTTGTGTGGCAGGAGACCGAGGCTGGGAATTCGATTGAGTACAACGTTGATGAACAGAACGCAGCCGATGCCTGGAAGATTCTCGGCTTGGTGGATGGAGTGGAAAAGGCACTGAGCGACAGGCTGGTCTTCCGAATGTTCTATGGGCATTGACATGGCCTAATACTTTAATCGCGTAGTCATGAGCTGGTCGACAAAAAGAAGTTGGGTGCGCTGGAACGCAAAAGGATTCGAATGACTGAGAAACTCCGGCCATATCTGATTTGAGTTCCGACGCCGAAAGATACAGGAGCAAGGCCTTGAGTGAACGATCGGTTTTTGCCAAGACTATGACCATTCTTGCCGTTGCCTTCGGGATCGGGATGGGGTTGTGCGGACTATCTGCGGTCTTGCCATCATCCGACTCGGAGTTTCACACAAATTGGTTGAGTTTGCCATCGTTGCTGATTATGTTTCTCTCGTTTCTCGGCCTGCTCGCGACGCTACTTGTTCGAATCATCGGAAGCGCGTTCGGCGATTTCTCGGCCAATAGTTCAGGACCGCAGACGCTATTCGGGAATTCCGACGAGGAACCAAAGGACAGGGATCAATCTCCGTGAAATGACGTTGATCCGTGAGTCCTGCCGCCAAAACTGAAAAGCAGCGAACGGTGAATTGTTTATGACGGAAAAACTTCGACCATATCTCTTTTACGACACGGCGATCTCGATCTGCTCAACCTGTTACAGGCGGGTGGACGCGAAGATCGTTTTTGAAGACGGTAAGGTCTGGATGCTGAAGCGGTGTCCGGAGCACGGGCACGAGCGTGTGTTGGTGGCCGACGATGTGGACTACTATCGGCGGGCGCGTGAGGTGTTCATCAAGACGCCGGAACAGCCAATGGTCTACAACACGCCGGTGAAGTATGGATGTCCCTACGACTGCGGACTCTGTCCGGACCATGAGCAGCATAGCTGCCTGGCGCTGGTGGAGATCTGTGATGCGTGCAATTTGACCTGCCCAATTTGCTACGCGGGCAGCGGGCAGCACAGGAGCGAATACCGCACGCTCGAACAAATTGCCGCTATGCTGGATTGCTTCGTGCGCAACGAAAAAAATCCTGACGTGGTGCAGATCTCCGGCGGAGAGCCAACGCTGCATCCGGATTTTTTCCGCGTCTTGGAGATGTGCAAAGAGCGGCCCATCCGCCACCTGATGGTGAATACCAACGGCATCAGAATTGCGCAGGACGAGGAGTTTGCCAAGCGCCTCGCCGGGTTCATGCCGGAGTTCGAGCTGTATCTGCAATTCGACTCGCTCCAGCGCGAGACGGTGATGCGGTTGCGCGGCGCGGATCTGCGGGAGATTCGAGAGAAGGCGCTGGAACGGCTGAACCGGCTAGGAATTTCAACGACCCTGGTGGCGACTGTCGAGCGCGGCGTGAACGACGGCGAGTTGGGCGCTATTGTGGACTTTGCGCTGACCCAGCCAGCGGTGCGCGGAGTGACCTTTCAACCGGTGCAGCAGGCGGGGCGCATACTCGGCTTCGAGAGCGCTCAACACAGGCTGACGCTGACCGAGGTACGGCGGCGCATCCTGGAACAGACTGACGTCTTCAAGCCGGAGGATCTGATTCCGGTTCCCTGCCATCCTGATTCTCTAGCCATGGCCTACGCGATCAAGATGGGCGGCAAGGCCATTCCGCTCACCGGGATGGTGCCGCCGGAGGTGCTGATCAACGGGGCGAAGAACACCATTGCCTACGAGCGGGAGGCGGGCTTGCACGAGCACCTCTTCAAGCTCTTCGCGACCAATCACTCGCCGATTGCGCAGGCTACTACGTTGCGCGAATTGCTCTGCAGCCTGCCCCGCGAATTGCTCTGCTGCCTGCCCAAGGTGTTGCTGCCCAAGAACCTGGGATACAAGGATCTTTTTCGCGTACTGATTGTTCAGTTCATCGATGCCGAGGCCTTTGATCTGCGCAGTGTGAAGAAGAGCTGCATTCATATTGCGCATCCGGACGGGAAGAGGCTGATTCCCTTCGACACCTTCAATATGTTCTATCGCGGAGATCTGGAAAAGACGCGGCTGGCTGGCCTACGCGGCGAAGAAGAGGATAAACTGTCATGCATGATGTAATCCAACGCATTGCGAATCAGTCCATCAACCCTTCTTTGTTCCTCTTCGGAATGAGCGTCATCTATTTGACGTGCTTGATCCTGTTGATGGCAGCCCTGTTCAAGTTTCTGGAGCACGCTGCAATCTCTTCTAAGATTTCCAAAAAGATAACGCACCCATTTTCGACACGCGAGATGATCATTTGCATTGCGGCGCTGTTTCCTTTCTGGCTTCGCAGCATCGGGCAGATCAAAATGAATGCCGCACTTCAATCTGTTTATTCTGGAGTTGGTTTTGTCTTGATTCTTTGCGCTATAACCTGGCATATCTGGGCGAAATTCAACATTCGCGCTATGTGGTCCGATGGAATCGAAATCAAGCAGGATCACAGGCTGATCTCGACGGGAGCCTATGCGCTGTCGAGGCACCCGATGTATGCCTCCCTGCTGCTGTGGTGCTGGAGCGCAAGCTTGATGATGTTCAACTGGATCACCTTGACGATTTCCACTCTCGTAATTCTGCCGCTGATGATTGCACGTGCGCGCGCCGAAGAAAGAGAACTCAGTAAGGTGCTGCCAGATTACCTTTCCTATCAAGAGAACGTGCGTATGTTGGTGCCTACTATCAGCGGCTTCTATGCCGTTGCCGTCAAGATCATTGCGATTTGTCTTCTTGGCTATTACATTTGGCAGGGCGTGACTTTGCCCAGCGTGATTCTTCTTTTTGCCGTTCATCTGTACTTAGGATACTGTCTGACGCCGGAAAAGATCGCCTTCTCCTATCGCTCGAAGTCCGGGATGATGATTGCAGTGTGGGGTCTCAGCCTAATATGGCACCCCATTTACTATCTGCTCTACGTGGTTTTGGCGATGTTTATTTACGGGCTGAAATTCAATTGTCCATGCATGATCATTTACAACAAGTACCAACGATGCCCATGTTACGACTTGGCGGCAAAGTGCGTCATAAAGAGCCCCTCAGCAAGATGAAACAGAAAAGCGCCCAATACCACGGGTCCGTGGGCAGCGGGCCACGACCTCCAAGATGTACTGGTTTCTCTCGTGGTGGGCCTGCTGTGAAACCTAACAAACCAATTGACTGTCAGCCCGATCGATGTTACTGTCTTCTATGGAAAGGAGGCATCATGCGTCAAATTGCATTGAGTTCCGCACAAACAATTCACGTTGAATTCTGCGCGACGCAGGATGGCTCCATTTCTTGCCTTCCCGCACGCGCCTAACCGAGAACTCAACCCGAAAACTGAAGGAGTTGTATGACGACCAAAGATTTCTTGCGTCGGCACTTCTCCCGTGTGGGTGCGCGTGTGCTTGTGCGCGGACCCAGCCCCAGGCAGCGGGAGAAGATCCGAATCGATATTGGCAGGGACCGCTCGGGCGAATTCTTTGACATTCGTTGCGAAGAGGGTGTTACACCCGAGGTTCTCGATGTGCGGCCTCCCATCCACCATCTCGTGTTGATGGTGCGTGACGGAGACGCCAGAAACAAGTTCCTCCTGGGACGCGATGAGCGGCACTGGTTCGCCGCCGCTGTGCCTGGAGATAACGTTCACGATGTGCGGACGGCGATGGAGAGTCTCCGGCCTCTGGAGGCCGAAGGCCGTAAGGTCATCCGTCAGGGTGAATGGTTCTTTGTCCCCGATCGCATCAGCGAAAAAGGTGCGGTCATTCATCGCAATGAACCGCTGAGCCGTGGGGCGGGAAGCAAGCCTCACATCTGTGTAGAGATGATCAGACGAGGCGGCGAGACTGTTATGGTTTCCTCGCAGTACCCAACGGGACTCAGTCTCGCGAAGTACCAGGATCTGATCTCGACCAACCGCAATGCAGCAGGCTTTGCATGGCGCCGCATGACCCGCGATGCAGAAGTCTACGCACGCGGCGATGTCCGCCATCGGGATCACAAGACGATCTCGCTGAATGGATGGCATCGCGTTTACATGAACCGGGAGCGTTTTGCGCGGCACGCGCCGCAGATCGCGTTCCTCGATTAACCGCCCGGTGCATCAGCTCAAAACTGGTGCACTGGGTCTGAATGCAAGCTCAGGAGGAATTATGCTGCCGATTGCAAATAATCCGTTAACGTTGAGCCCGCTGGCCACCGTCTAATCCAGCCGATCGGCTGGCAGGCTCTCATCCTTCAACTCATCAGTTGAAAGCCCATGCGCACTCGTGTGCCTGCATGGTTTGCGCGCTTGCGCGCAACAGGAGAGCTTTGTTTTGAAACGACAAGATCGTCGAAGAAGAAGTGCGGAGCTGCCAGATTCGCATTTGGATGCAGACTTCGCTGAGATTCTCTTTAGAGAGAAAGACAATAACCGGTCAGGCAACCGTCAAGCACAACGTAAGACCCAACAGTTCTGTCGGCAAGTACAGCGAGCTCTGAACCTCGCGCTGACGGATTCAGGTGTGACGGACATCGGCTGCGATGTCTTTGTGGATGAGGTATCGCCCGGTCCTGATTGCGGCCACCTGCTGGTTCACGTCGTTGTGCAGGATGGCTTTTCCGTTGCGGATGTCATGGGCGCGCTCCGTCGCGATGCATTACGTCTGCGGTCAGAAGTGGCAATGGCGATCACCAGAAAGCGAGCGCCAGAGCTGTCGTTTGTGCCTGTATTCATGGGAGGTGACAACGATGAGTGATTCGTCGATGGCTCCGCTTCGGAGTTGGCTGTCAGCGCCACTGGATTCTGACGTGTCGGAGGCGCTTGAGCGTCTCCGCCGCGCACCGGACGTTCAACAGGTCTCTGTGATGCCCGATGTGCACCTTGCCTCTGAGGTGTGCATAGGTGTTGTCGTCGCGACCTCTCAACTCATCTATCCACAAGCCGTAGGCGGAGACATCGGGTGCGGCATGTTGGCTGTCGCAGTCGACTTGGAGGCTGCGGCGCTGGAGAATCCGAAGATTGCTGCTCAGTTGCTAAATGAAGTTGGGCATGCAATACCAGCGCGCAGGCGCAATCGGGACGCAGTCCTTGAACAACCTGTGGGACTGACAAACGATCCGCTGAGTCATGCAAGCTTGGAAGCTATCCGCCGAAAGGTGGGCGAGATCGAGTTCGCGACTCTCGGCAGTGGAAACCACTTCCTTGAAATGCAGGCAGACGAAGAGGATAGGCTCTGGTTGATGGTGCATAGCGGATCGCGAGCCCTCGGGCAGGCGATCCGCGACCATCATCTGGCGCGCGCATTGCCTGTCGACGGGCGGCTTCGCGCGCTTGAAGCCGAGTCGGACGCGGGCAAGGAGTACCTCCAAGATGTTCTGTGGGCTAGGCAATTCGCAGAAGCTTCTAGGAAGGCGATGGCCGGAGAGGCAGGCAAAGTGCTGACACGACTGCTCAATTGCGGCCTTTGCTGGGAAACGATGATCGGAACGGATCACAATCATGTCGCACGCGAGCATTACGGTGGGCGAGAATTGTGGGTGCATCGCAAAGGAGCGATGTCGGCCCAACAAGGAGAGCCTGGTGTCCTGCCTGGATCTATGGGGAGTCCAAGTTTTCATGTAGAAGGCCGCGGCTGCGTCGAGGCGCTTTGTTCAAGCGCTCACGGCGCGGGCCGAGCCTTGAGCCGGGGCGCGGCGAGGAGAAGGTTCACCGACCGCGATCTCCAGCGGCAGATGGAAGGCGTCTGGTATGACTACAGGCTGACAGGCGAACTTCGGGATGAGGCTCCCGCTGCGTACAAGGACATTCGTGCTGTTCTGAAGGCGCAGCGGGAACTGGTGAAAGTAACCCGCACATTGCGGCCAATACTCAACTACAAAGGCATCTAGAACAGCGGGGGGAAGGTTTCTTGCCTTCCCCCTAGCCCTCAATCGTTTCGCTTGCGTTATCGGTTCCGGCTAGCAAATGTGACTCTTTCAACGCGGCGAAGAACGGATTCGCACATCCAGGAAAACTCCAGCGAGAATGGCAAGCCAATAAGCAAGAATGTCCCATACAGAGAAGATGCGACCGAGCAGCAGGATACCTGGAAGTGTCAGACGGAATGCGTCGAGTACAGGCGAGTGATAGAGCTTGAAGAACTCAACGGCAGTTGTTATGCCACCGGTAAGCAATGCTGCAGCAAATAGTCGAAACGAGGACAAAAGTGCCGAGATGATCCAGTAGATAGTCAAAGCCCATAGCATCGATCCTCCGTATTTCGCGACGACCTGCGGTAGTCCGAGCGGAATAAATCGAATCACCAATCCGCCAGTGATTGTGCCAGCCGTGAGAGCAAGCGAGAGGATGAGTGGGCGAGGTCGCATTCTTTCTAACCTGAGTTGTGCAATCTGGCTTATAGTTTGTGAGCAACGCACATTGCATAAATCAACAACTGAATCAGTCAATTTTGCAGACACTCAAGCGCACGGATGGATCGCCTGCAGATCAAAAGCGGTACAGCGCCAAAGACTCCAAAGCTGCAGTCGATGAGACGCCATGGGAGCGGAATCCCACGGAGGTAACCGGCTATGAGAGCAAGCGGAATGATTCCCGCGCAAGCAATCAGGCCGAAGGTGATGACCCATTTGTTGCGGACCGGATCGATGTAGGGTCCAATGAACGCAGCGGCGATCGCGAGATGGGCAAAGGCGAGCCAATCGGTGCCGTAGGCAAGGAAGGGATAGTGAGTGTCCGTATCGCGGAGAGCATCGTTGACGCGTTCGATCCACGGGAGCAGTCCAGTAGTTTGGGCAATTCCCTGCAATGAGCTCGAATGTAATAGAGAAACGAGCCAGCCAAGCTCCGTCTGGAGAGGAAAGGCTGTGACGCCACTGAGGACCAAGCCAACGATGAAGACGACTAGCCAGAAACGAATGCGACGAAGATGATCAGGCCTCTGCATGGATGTCACCAGAGTAGCCAGTGATGGGCGTTGATGTCGAGATACCATCTCCGATCATTGATCCGCGGGTTAAGGGCAACTGATTGGGAGATGTTCCTGTGCAGGTCACTCGCGAGAGCACCGTCTCCAGCAGCGGCGTCATTCGCGTGAGTTGTCTGGCTCGAATCAGGATATCCCATAGCGGCTCGAACTTCTTCCAGCCTGCGGCATAGAAGAAGTGTTTGGCCTGATGCTTAAGCGTGCCGTGATGGAGCGATGCACAGGCAATGGAATTCCAGCGATAGAACTCACGGTAGGCCCAGTCGTAGCCTTCCTTGAGAGCCTCGGGCTTGAGTTGCGCCGGCTTATAGACAACGTGCCTCGTGTCGTATTGATTCCAATCGCGCGTCAACATTCGCTTCTCACGGACCATCCGGGCATGGAGTTGCGTGCCAGGGTACGGCGTTTGAATATGAAACGTAGCCGTAGTAATGCCGTGCTCAACGGCCCAGTAAACGGTCCGTTTAAAGACATCTTCTCCATCGTCGTCCATGCCAAAGACAAAGCTGCCGTTGATCATGATGCCGAGGGAGTGCAGGCGGTCGGCAACGGCCTTGTAATCGCGGCCCAGATTCTGACGTTTGTTGCTGCTGCGGAGATTCTCTGGCGAGAGTGTTTCAAAACCGACGAAGATGCTGCGTAGTCCAGCTTCAGCAGCACGCTCGATGAGGTCACCTCGCAAAATGGAGTCCACTGTTGCCGCGCCCTGAAAGAGCCGCTTCATGCCCTTCATCCCTTCAAAGAGCGCTTCCCCAAAGCGGCGGTCGCCGAGCAGATGATCGTCGAGGAAATAGAGATGACGTCCGGGCAGGCGGTCAATCTCTGCCAGCGCATCTTCTACTCGCTGGGTGTAGAAACCACGGCCACCCTGAAAGAATGCATCCTTGTAACAGAAATCGCAATGCTGTGGGCATCCACGCGTGACGACGATGGAGTTCGGCACGAGATAATAGTTGCGCTTGATAAGGTCGCGACGAATAGGCGGAACACGTTCCAGTGTACGGCCTTCCATTGATGCGTAGACGCGCTTCGGTTCCCCCGCACGAAAGTCTTGCAAGAACTGTTGGAATGTTTGTTCGCCCGGTCCGAGGAAGATAGCGTCCGCATGAACTGCTGCCTCGTCGGGAAGCGAAGTGACATGCAGTCCGCCGAGACAGACAAACGCGCCTTGACTTCGATAGTGGTCGGCAATCTTGTACGCGCGATAGGCATTCGTGATGTAGACCTGAATCACCACCAGGTCCGGCGCGTCGTCGACGGTCAGCGGCTCCACATGTTCGTCGACAATCACGGCGCGGTCATCCGGTGAGAGATATGCAGCGAGAGTAGCCAGCCCGAGCGGAGGAAAGAGCGAATACTTGATCGGGCGCCAATACGGATCGGTCGCCTCAGTCAGGGCCGGCAAGATGAATTTGGCGATGATGGAGCGTGAGTGAGAAAACAGGCGCGAAGCTGGAACAATCATTGTGCTCCTCCTGCCATCGCGGCTGATTCGGGAACAGCGCCATAGCGACGGTTCCTGCGGCTGAATTCATCCAGTGCAGCTTCGAGGTCTGCTTCGTCAAACTCGGGCCACATGCGGTCCGTGAAGTGAAGTTCAGCATAGGCTGACTCCCAGAGCAGAAAATCTGAAAGGCGCTTCTCGCCGCCGGTGCGAATCAGGAGATCCACATCTCCGTTTTCCGAAGTTAACGAGTTCATGAGTGTCTGCGTTATCTGGTCGGTTGAAGGTCGCATCTCATGAAGATATGCGGCATGTGTTTCAGCAGCGGCAAGTGCAATAGCGAAGCGCGACGAATAGTCGATGGCGACGCGCAGATGGAGTCGGCGACCAGCAGAGGTTGCGAGTTCGGCTTTCTCGATTTCGCGCAACACAGATGAGGCCAATCGATCACGCCGACCGATGACCTGCAGTCTCGCACCACGCTGTCTTAGTCTGTCGGTTTCAAGACGCAAGAAAGCTCTCAGCAGCCAGAAAATGCTCTCGACCTCGGCAGCCGGCCTACGCCAGTTGTCGGAGGAAAACGCATAGACCGTGAGGCAGCGGATGCCCACGTCCGGTGCGCGCTCAACAACCCGCCGTAACGCGGCCACTCCGGCGCGATGCCCGGCAACTCGGGGCAATCCGCGTCGCATAGCCCAGCGGCCATTGCCATCCATGATGATTGCCACGTGCAATCCCTCAAGGTTATTGCTTTGCATTGTAAAGTTACCTCACGCAAGTTGCCTTGCTCTTTGGGAGTGCGGCGGTCGTTCCCTGGCAGCTACTTCAGGCATACCGGAGAACCACGCCGCACCCTATTGCATCATTTAAGTGATGATCTACTGAACAGAATGCCGAACCCAACACAGCGCGCTATGAAATCGATGGTGCGCTCTGGTCTTCGGTCGAGTTTGATCCTGGAAGGGAACTGTACCAGTCGATTCCACGTGTGAAGTACATGGCGGCCGTCAACGCGAGGAAACTCGCAATCGCGCCCACCAGCAAGGCGTTATCCTCCAGTCGCAGCATCAGATAGATCAGCACGTATAGCAAACTGAAGACGGCCAAAGCTCTTAAGCTTTGCATACGACTTGCGAAGACCCATCCCGCATTGACGGAAAGCAGTACCACCGTGGCAGCACCGGCAAATAGAAATCCGAAATCGAAGCCGATCCTTTCGGCAAGCGACAGCAGAAGCAGATAGAAGATAATCTGTGCGATTCCGACTAGAACGTATTGTGCGGGGTGAACCCGCTTGCCCGTCGTAACCTCAAAGACGAAGTAAGAGAGGAAGATCAATCCTAAGAACAAGGCAACATACTTGAGTGAACGGTTGACGGATTGATACGGGTCCGCCACTTCGATAAACGAAACGCCAAGTGCCGTTGCGTCGAGCCCGGAGATCGAATCGCTTTGTCCTTCGGCACGCACGCCGCGTGCAATGAAGGGTACAGACCACTCCGCACTAAAGCCGTTGCTTGAAATCGTCCGATTGATGGGCAGGAAGCCTCCATCAAAGCCGGGACTTGCCCAATCGCCCTGAACGGCGAGGTGAGTCGTCTTACCGTAGGCGAGCACAGCCACTCGCTGCGCGCCGGAGAATCGGAGAGAAGACGTTACATTGAACTGCGCATTTGGCTTTGCAACCGCGTCGGCCTTCGCTCCAAAGAGGGTCAGCTTCGTCTGCTGGTTCTGATCTCCACCGATAGTCAGATTCGGGGACACCCCAGCGGGAACAAGCGTCGCAGTTTTTCCATCTACCGTCAAAAGCGCGTCGGCCAGCGCTCCACGTGCGTCGCTGACTCCAACCACGATCTCTGCATGGCTCCAATCGAGTTCAGCGCCTTGCGGGGCGGAACTGGGTACTCCCGTGAGATCAAACGTTGCATCGAACTTCAAATCTGCCTGGAAGACCGGCACCTTGAAGAGCGAACGATGCCGCTCTTCTGTTGCCGTCTTCAAAACCGCCGACGCTCGTGCGGGAAACACCAGGTACACGCCATGCCTTGCAACATCGCTCTGCGATTGCGGTGGAGTGTTGTAAGGGATCGCGAGGGTTGGTCCAAGGAAGGTTTGCTGGCCGCCCACGTGGCCGCTGATTTCTTTGATGACGTCCGCTGCTCTGCTGGTTCTGTCGTCAACCAATCCTTCCACAAAGAACGCCGGAATGGTCATAAGCAGGGCCAGCCCGCAGACGACAATGAGTTTCATGCCCATGGAGCGGGACCTCAGTTTAACTTGCAAACCGGTCTGCAACATCGAAGAGTCGTTCACGTAGATCTTCCTTTCTGAAACTTACTTTGCATTGCAAAGTTATTATTCAAAAAAATAGTCAGGCCCGTGATGGGAGCAGATCACCAACCGGGCCTGTGGCGATCTCCTCTTGAGAACCTTTTGCTGCATCCTTGACTACTTGTTCGAGCGTTGATAGGTATTCAAGATAACGCTTGCGGCCGGATGCCGTGATCCTGCAAATTGTCTGCGGGCGATTACGATCGTGGCCCTTGGCAATCACGACCATCTTCGCCGCCTCCAGAACGCTCAAATGCCTGCTCAGGTTTCCGTCCGTCAGTGCGCACAGTTGCTTGAGATCAACGAAGGTCAAGCCCTTGGGGTTCGTGATAAGAGAGGTCAGTACGCTGAGGCGGGCGCGCTCGTGAATCACGCGATCGAGTCCTTCGTATGCGAATCGAGCCTCGCTGTTTGTTGATTTAGCTCTCATCGCCGCCATCCTTTGCCGTGAAGTACAAAATTCCCGCGACCAGCAACTGGCCGACTCCATACGGAATGCCCATGGCCAACGGAGAAAGTGCGCGGCCATCCGCAAGAGTGACGCAAGTCAGACCCGAAAGCAGATACCAAACGCCCGCCGCGAGCATCGGCCGCGGTAGAAACCGGCATGATGAGAAGACACCGAGACTGAAGATGACCTGCCAAAGTCCCGGCAGCATCCACAGGGCAGACGGAACCACGCGCACCAGCACAATCGTCATCAGCACGCCCGCGCCCACCGCCGGCAAAAACTGCTCGACCGCCATGCGGATCATCTCATCGGCCATGCCGGAATGCATACGATGTGCGCGCGTGACCATCTGCACTCCGATCAAAGCAGCCGACAGGAAAGCAGTCGAAATCCAGATGGCAAGATATGTAGCAATGTGATTCGCCGGGTCCGGCAACAAGAGCGCCTGCGCACCCGCCGCCAGAATCGCGAACCCGGACGTAGCCGCCAGAGTCGCCGGTCCATAGCCGCGAAACTCAGTGCTATGAGCTACTTGCCTACGAATGCTGCTGATGTCTCCGAGCGCTTTATAGAGGTCATTCATGCGAGATTCACTTTACATTGCAAAGTATACCTTAAGGCAGCTCCTGTCAACATCTGCCCCCGGCGGACCGCCTCACTGGGGCTAAATGGAGGTCTTTAGCACAGTTTGCAAAAAAAGCTCTTGACAACGTGTCATATAGACACCATTATAGTGTCAGTAGAACACTTGGGAGGTAACCCGATGCTCTTCTCTTACGTGAAAATACCGGCAACTCACTACGCATTGCACTTCCAACAGGGCCATATCCGGCACGAAGGCCCGGGGTTGTCATTTTTCTACTATTCTCCAAGCGCGACGATTGTTTCCGTGCCAATCGGCAGCACCGATGCGCCGTTCGCCTTTATGGAAAGCAGTGCGGACTTTCAGTCAGTGACGGTGCAGGGTCAACTTACGTACCGGGTGGTAGACCCAAAGAAGGTTGCCTCGTTGCTTGACTTCAGCCTGGGCCGGAATGGGCAGTACCTTGGCGATGGGCAGCAGAAACTGCAAGAGCGGCTGGTCAAGAGCGCGCAGGTTGCGGCCAAGGCCGTGACGCAGCGGATGGGGTTGCGCGAGGTTCTGACCAGCTCGACGGCTATCGGCGCCGAGGTGGAAGATGCGCTGAAGAACTCTGAGGCGATCAAGAGCCTGGGTGTGGAGATTCTAGAGCTAGCCGTGATTTCGATGAAGCCGACGCCAGAGATGGCAAAGGCGCTCGAAGCCGAAGCGCGCGAGGCATTGCAGCGCAAGTCGGATGAGGCGATCTATGCGCGCAGAAACGCTGCTGTCGAGCAGGAGCGGCGCATCAAGGAGAGCGAACTCAACACCGAGATTGCGGTCGAAGAGAAAAAGCGCCAGATTCGTGAGGCGCAGATGGCGGCCGACATCGCGATTGAGGAACAGCGGGCCCAGTTGGTTGACCAGAAGGTTGCCAACGAACGCAAGGATGCCGACAGCCGCGCCTATGCACTCGACGCGACAGTCAAGGCGATCGAGACTGCGGACTGGAAGAAGTTGATGTTGCTCTCTTCCGGCGGATTTGATGCACGGCAAATGATCGCCATGGCATTCCAGGAGCTGGCAGGCAACGCCCAGAAGATTGGCGAGCTGAACATCTCTCCCGATCTGCTGCAAGGCCTGATTGGAAAGACCCGGAGCTGATTATGTTCGAGAAAGTTTTTATCGTAACTCGGAAGACTCGCCTTGCCGAGCTTGTCGAACGCTTCAATACAGTTGGACAGGCTCGGTTCTATATCGAGCACTCGGGCGGAGATTTTGAAGAGTATGTCCGCGAGGACGCCGTTTATCGGCAGGCGGTCGAGGTGACTCGCCGGTCGATGCAATTCGATCTCAAGTTGCAGTTCCTCGATCGTGCCCTTGCGCCTACAGTGCTCTTCACCGAGAAGGATCTGATCATTACGTTGGGTCAGGATGGATTGGTTGCAAACACTGCAAAGTACGTCAAGGGGCAACCGATTGTCGCAGTCAATCCCGACCCTGAGCGTTTCGATGGGGTCTTGCTTCCGTTTCTTCCCGAGCAGGTACGTGATGCTGTAGGGGCCGTGCTGAACGGAAAGGCTCCGATTCATGAAGTCACGATGGCAGAGGCGAGGTTTGCCGACGGCCAGCGCATCCTCGCATTCAACGACCTCTTCCTTGGGGCTAGCAGCCACGTCTCTGCTCGCTACAAGATCACGCTCGGCGGTCAAACGGAATTTCAGTCTTCAAGCGGCGTGCTGGTTTCAACAGGCGCGGGCAGCACCGGCTGGATCTCATCGGTATTCAACATGGCCAAGGGAATGGCCGACGCCATGGGCGGAAAACCACCCCAAGCGGTCCGGATGAATTGGGAAGATCCACGGCTATTCTTTATCGCAAGGGAGCCATTCATTAGCAGGCATTCCAGTGCCGGAATCGTGGCAGGTTGGGTTTCTGATGGTCAAGACCTCGTGCTTGAATCCACTATGCCGGCGGGCGGATGCGTCTTCAGTGACGGGATTGAAGCGGATTCGATCCCATTCAACTCAGGGGCTACCGTGCGGGTACATCGCGCCGCAGAAAGGGCCAGACTGGTGTCAGCATGAACAAGCAGGAAATCCAAGTCACAGTTGATATTGTCGTGTTCACGATTCATCAGCAGCGCCTGAATGTGCTGCTGATTCAGCGCGGGATTCCTCCGTTCAAAGGTCAATATGCTTTGCCTGGAGGATTTGTACTTGCAAACGAGACGCTGGAAGCGGCTGCGTTTCGCGAGTTGAAAGAAGAGACCGGAACAGAGAATGTGTATCTGGAACAGCTCTTCACCTTCGGCGACCCGAAGCGTGACCCGCGTGGAAGAGTCGTAACCGTCGCGTTTTACGCTCTTGTACCTTCGGACAAATCCCCACTTCTCGCGGGAACGGATGCGGCGGCGGCCGAATGGTTTCCCGTCGATGAGTTGCCTCCAGTAGCGTTCGATCATCACAAGATCATTGACTATGCTGTCAACCGGCTCAGAAACAAATTGGAATACACGACGGTCGGCTTCGAACTGTTGCCAAAGAAATTCACGCTCACCGCATTGCAGGTGCTGCATGAGGCAATCCTCGGCAGAGAACTCGACAAGAGAAACTTCCGCAGAAAGATACTTGCGCTGGGACTGGTCAAAGCGACGAAAGAGATCGAGGCGACCGGACGAAAGCCTGCCCGGCTCTACTCCTTTCGGAATGCAAAATGAATCGAACTCGCAAGTGCGCTTGAAGTAAGACGCGCAACAGATTTTTGGCGTAATTGGCAGGCAAGAAGGTGAACGAGATGAAGCCATCCTATGGAGTGATTGTCGGCAGGTTCCAGGTGCACGAGCTGACCGATGGACACATGGAACTATTGAGGCAGGTGCGCGTTCGTCATCCTCGCGTCATCATCCTGGTGGGCTGCACGCCAGCGGGACCAACCAAGCGGAATCCTCTCGACTTTGTGGTCCGCCGCCGCATGATCGAGGCCAAGTTTCCAGAGTTCATCGTCGTTCCCGTCATGGACAAGAAAACCGATGAACTTTGGAGCAAAGAGGTCGATGCTCGCATTGCCGACGTGATCGGCGCCGTTCCAGCGGATGTGGTTTTGTATGGCGGGAGAGATAGTTTCATTCCGTACTACAGTGGCATCCATGAGCCTCGCGAGCTTGAACTTAGCACACCAATTACAGTGTCCAGTACTGAGGTTCGCGAGAAGCTGACCAACACGGTAATGGAATCTGCCGATTTTCGCGCCGGGGTCATTTACGCCATGCATCAGATGTATCCCCGCACCATTCCGACCGTCGATGTTGCCGTGCTACATACCAATGGCGACAAGACAGAAGTTCTTCTTGGCCGCAAAAAGAACGAGAAAGGCCTGCGGTTTATCGGTGGGTATGCGGAGCCGGGAAGTGATCACTATGAACTCGATGGCGCGCGCGAGGTGATGGAAGAGGCCAGCCGCGAGATAGGAAATCTCGAATACATCAGCAGCCAGAAGATAGACGACTGGCGCTACGCCAATGAGACCGACAAGATCAAAACGTTGTTCTACATGGCGACCGCTAGCTCGCGCGAAGCCAAGCCGAGCGACGACATCGAGCACGTCGAGTGGGTTGATATTCACTCGATCAAGCAAGCGCGCTTCGAGAAAGAGCACCAGGTTCTGGTTGACGCACTCATCACGCATCTTCAAAAGAAAGGAATCCTGCAATGATCCATCTGACGGAAAGTATCATTTATCGCTCTGACAGCTACAAATACAGCCACCACAAGCTCCTGCCACCGGGAACCGAGACCATCTATTCCTATCTGGAATCACGCGGCGGCAAGTTCAAGGACGTGGTCTTCTTTGGCCTGCAATACATTCTGGAACAGTATTTCAGTGGCGTTGTAGTCACTGCCGCGGATGTTGAAGAAGTCAGGAAGGACGTGACAGCCCACCTGGGCCCGGGCGTCTTCAACTACGACGGCTGGATGCGGATCGTGAATGTTCACGAAGGCAAACTCCCTCTGCGAATTCACGCCGTGCCGGAGGGAACAGTGCTCGGGCCATCGCAGGTATTGCTGACAGTGGAGAATACTGATCCGGCAATGCCCTGGCTGACCAACTTTGCCGAGACCCTGCTGATGCAGGTTTGGTATCCAATCACGGTCGCCTCGCAGCAGTATGCGAAACGCAAGATGATGCTCGGCTTTCTTGAGAAAACAGGTACACCGGAGTCCATTGACTTCAAATGGCATGACTTTGGCTATCGCGGATCGACATCTCAGGAATCCGCCGCGATTGGCGGCGCCGCGCACTTGCTGAGCTTCAAAGGTACAGACACATTCATCGCTCTTCAGCTCATCAGGAAGTTCTACGGCGGAGAAGATGCTGGTTTCAGCATTCCAGCTAGCGAGCATTCGACGATCACTAGTTGGGGCCGCGAACACGAGAGCGACGCCTACAGCAATATGCTGCAGCAGTACCCAACCGGCATCATTGCCTGCGTCTCTGACTCCTACGACATCGAGAAAGCCTGCCGCGAGTTATGGGGTGAGAAATTGAAGCTCGAAGTCCTTGGCCGCGATGGAACGCTGGTTGTCCGTCCGGATTCCGGCGACCCGGCGCCAGTGATCTTGCGCATCCTGAGCATACTCGGCGAGGCCTTTGGGACCACAACCAACGCCAAGGGATACACTGTCCTGCATCCCAAGATCCGCGTCATTCAGGGCGACGGTATCAACTACGAATCCGCTTACGAGATTCTAACTGCCCTGGAACGCCGCGGCTGGTCGATCGATAATCTCGCTCTCGGTGAAGGCAGCGGCGCGCTGCAGTTGGTGAATCGCGACACGTTGAAGATGGCTATCAAGTGTTCAGCCGTCAAGATCAACGGGCAGTGGTCTGATGTCTATAAGGATCCGGCGACTGATCCGGGAAAGACATCGAAGCGGGGACGGCTGGCCCTGGTTCATTACAACGGCCAGTTTCACACGATCCAGAAGGATCAGGCATGGGACAACGATCTGCTTCGTCTCGTTTGGGAAAACGGCACGCTCGTTGAGCGCGATAACTGGACCGCCATCCGCAATCGTGTCCTGCAGGAAGAAGTCGTCGAAGAGTGGGAACATGGCAATGTTGGGATAGCGATACCACCGATGCATCAATCTGCCCCACCGCCAAGATAATGATGGGAAGGAAGCCGCAGAAGATGAGTACCATAACACTATACCGACCAACTGGATGTAAAGAACTCGCGTTGATCCGCGACAGTGAGTGGCGTATGTTTCCGCCGCGCTTACCCGAACAGCCGATCTTCTATCCAGTGCTTGAAGAGGAATATGCCATCCAGATTGCCCGCGATTGGAACACGCGAGATGGCGGCACCGGGTATGTGCTTCGTTTCCAGGTGCAGGAGGAATACCTGGCTCAGTTTCCCGTCCACACGGCTGGCTCACGTATCCATAGGGAGTACTGGATACCAGCCGAAGAGCTTGCCGAGTTCAACCGTCACCTAGTTGGTAAGATCGAGGTCGTCAAGGAGTTTAACAGTGCGAGTCAACAAGATGAGCCAATTAATCACAAATGGCTAGAGTCTGAAATCTGAACCTTTCGCCGATTGTACTCAGTTAGCAAGAAATCAGCTTCTCAATTTCCTACATCCGCTCTGCCTTGTCGGAAGTCTACGTTGGTCCCAACCGAACAGGTCAACCCGGTTGACCAGATCAGTCTGGCCTTCAGCTTGGATCCGAATTTCGCTATAACGGCGATCATTCCATGGACAATCGAGCCGACCATCTATTCGTCCGACGGATTGGGTGCGGTTGGGAGTACCGGGAATCAGTGCGTTAATCTGAAAGAGTCGGCACTTATACCGGAAAGATGGATCGATACTTCACAGAATTGGCGACCGCATTCGTAAGGGGCCGACTTGAAAGTCCCTCAGCGACAATCGAGGATGGCCTGAATGCAGGGCTGCGACTCCACAAGTTCAAGCAAAACACCGAATTGCCGAGAGTGAAGCGCGTCCTAGGGATATTGCGTTCCTTAGGCCCAGATAATGTCCTTGATATTGGCAGCGGACGGGGGACGTTTCTCTGGCCGCTGTTGGCGAGTTTTCCTTTGCTACCGGTGACCGCAATTGACTGGAGCGAGCTTCGAGTATCAGATCTCCAGGCGGTGCGCCGTGGGGGAATAGATCGGCTCGATGTGGTGCGGATGGATGCGCAAACTCTATCTTTTCTTCCACGGACGTTCGATGTGGTCACGATGCTGGAAGTCCTGGAACATCTCGAAGGTCCTGAACTTGCAATGCGAAAAGCGATGGAAGCGGCACGCCGCTTCGTTATAGTCAGTGTTCCATCGGTGCAAGACGACAACCCGGAGCACCTTCATCTCTTCAGCGTGGAGCAACTAACCGCCATGGCGGTGAAGGCAGGCTCAAAGCGAGTGAGTTTTGAGCATGTGCTGAACCATCGGATTATGATATGCCAAACGACATGATAGGCATTACGAAGTTCCCGAGGACTCCTCACCTGGAGGGATCGCGCACACAACGCGGTGACGACGACGTTCCGATCATTCCGCCAGGCGATCTTCGCGGGCACTCTCTGGTGATTGAAGAAAAAGTGGACGGCGCCAACAGCGGTATAAGCTTTGACGCAAATGGTTGTCTGATTCTGCAATGCCGAGGTCATGTGCTTTCAGGCGGACCGCGCGAGCGGCAGTTCGATCTTTTTAAACGCTGGGCGAACCATCACCGCCCAGCGCTGTGGGAGGCACTCGGAACTCGTTATGTCATGTACGGAGAATGGCTATACGCGAGGCATATGATTCGCTATGACGAGCTGCCGCACTACTTTCTGGAGTTCGATCTGTTGGACCGCGAAGCGGGAGAGTTTTTGAGCACTGATTTGCGGCGAACAATACTGGACGGATTTCCTGTCGTCTCTGTGCCCGTTCTCGGTAGTGGTTCGATAGACAGATTTGAAGGCTTTTTAGGGCCTTCGCAATGTGCATCGTCCGAGTTGATGGAAGGTCTCTACATCAAATGGGAAGAAAACGGCAGAGTGCTCGGCAGGTACAAGTACGTGCGTAACAGTTTTTCCCAGGCGGTTGAAGATGAGGGCGAGCATTGGATGGACCGCCCCATCGAGCCGAATTTGCTTCGGAAGGGTGTAGACATTTTTGCCTGCTGAGCGAGTTTTCTTCCTTGTGTCCGATATTGTTTCCTGCGGCTGGAATTTGGCGGCATTATGAAGGTATTACCCTTTTTGTGCCCGGATGCTCCTAAGTGGCGCGTGTGTTGGGATGCTCTTGATGAGGAGCATGACTGGATACGTGCGATGCGGGGCTGTGTGCAAGACACGGTCTTTCATGCTGAGGGAGACGTCTGGACTCACGTTCGGATGGTCTGCGAGGCGCTCGTAAATCTCTCGGAATGGCGTTCACTTCCGCAAAGAGAACGCGAGATTGTGTATGCCGCGGCATTGCTGCATGACCAGGCTAAACCTTCCTGCACACGAGAGGAGTCAGGCCGCATTACAAGTCGCGGACACTCGGCGCGAGGTGCGATCGATGCGAGGCGAATCCTCTGGGAGCTGGGCGCTGACTTCGTGGCAAGGGAGCAGGTGTGCGCCCTCATTCGCTATCATCAGTCGCCGTTTCATCTTATCAATCGCGAAGATTCACAGCGTCAGGCATTCCTGATAAGCCAGACCGCGCGTTGTGATCTACTTGGCATGCTCGCTAGAGCAGACATTCTGGGCCGCCAATGTGTTGACCAGAAACACTTGCTCGAACAGATTGACCTCTTTGAAGAATACTGTCGTGAGCAGAAATGCTCCGATGGGCCGCGCAAGTTCCCGTCGCCGCACAGTCGCTTTGAGTATTTCCGAACAGACAATCGAGATCCAAACTATCCTGCCCATGAAGATTTTCATTGCAACGTGACCATCATGTCTGGGCTACCGGGATCGGGTAAGGATACATGGATTTGTCATCATCTGCCAGAATTGCCGGTAGTCTCCCTGGATGCAATTCGTGAAGATATGGGCGAAGCATCGACAGGCAACCAAGGTAGGGTGATCCAACACGCACGAGAAAAAGCGCGAGAGTTCCTAAGGCAACGACAAGACTTCATTTGGAATGCAACGAATCTCAGTCGAGAGATTCGCGGGCAACTTGTCGATTTGTTTACCGACTACCACGCAGGTGTGCGAATTGTTTATGTTGAAGCCGCACTACATGACCGAGAAAATCAGAACAAGAATCGCGAGGCATATGTGCCACCAGATGCCATTTCAGAGATGATGCGCCGCTGGGAAGTGCCAACTCCGATTGAAGCAGACCTGGTGGAGTGCTGGATCAGCGGAAATCAGATTGTCCTATAGATATGTGAAACGGTGAAACGCATCGCATCGGCTGAGTAAAATATGATGAGAAATCATGTTGCTTACGATCACCAACACGTGCGTACCCGCTACGGATATTGGATACCTATTTCACAAAAATCCTGATCGAATGCAGTCCTTCGACCTTTCCTTTGGAAAGGCTCACTTCTTCTATACAGAGGCCACGTCCGAGCGCTGTACAGCGGCATTGCTGCTCGACGTCGATCCTGTCGCGCTGGTGCGCACGCGCCGTGGACCATCGGGCGACGGGGGTGCTCTCGACCAGTACGTCAACGACCGTCCCTATGTCGCTTCGTCTTTTCTGAGTGTTGCCATTGCTCGTGTGCTTGCGAGCGCGCTCAACGGCAGCAGCAAAGGACGCCCAGAGCTAGTGGACCAGCCCTTGCCGCTGGTCGCCCGGATTACCGTGTTGCCTTGCCGGGGCGGAGAGGAGATCCTGAAGCGCTTGTTCGAGCCACTCGGCTACACCGTTCGATCAGAGCACCATCCGCTCGATGACAAGTTTCCCGAATGGGGCGAGAGCAACTACTACACCGTGGAGTTGGAACAGGAGACCACCCTTCAGAAACTGCTTACGCATCTGTATGTGCTAATCCCGGTTCTCGATGCAGAAAAGCACTATTGGGTCGGCCAGGACGAAGTGGATAAGCTGCTCCGGCACGGCGAGGGATGGCTGCAAGCGCATCCAGAGCGAGAGTTGATCGTGAAGCGCTACTTGCGCTACCAAAAGCGTCTGGCGTCAGAGGCTCTTGCGCGCCTGATCGGCGACGAGGAAGCCGAACCCGAAGCCGAGCAGGAGAAGAAGACGGAGCAGGAAGAGGCGATTGAAAAGCCAATCGCGCTGAATCAACTCCGCCTCGAATCTGTGCTGCAAGTCATTACCGAGTCCGGAGCCAGCCGCGTGATCGATCTGGGTTGCGGAGAGGGAAGGCTGCTGCGAGAACTGCTCAAGCAGAAGCAGTTTCAGGAGATTGCGGGCATGGACGTTTCGCATCGCAGTCTTGAGATTGCCAGCGAACGGCTGCACATGGACACCATGCCGCCGAAACAGAAAGAACGTATTCGGCTCTTCCAGGGTTCGCTGATGTATAAGGATAAGCGGCTAGGAGGCTTTGAAGCTGCTACCGTCGTCGAGGTCATCGAGCATCTCGATCCGCCGCGTCTGGCAGCGTTTGAGCGGGTCGTCTTCGAACACGCGAAACCGAATACCATCATCGTCACCACGCCGAACGTGGAGTACAACATTCGCTTCGAGACGCTCCCTGCCGGGCAGTTCCGGCACAAGGACCACCGCTTCGAGTGGACACGAGAGCAGTTTCAAACGTGGGCGGAGGGACTAGCACAGCGTTTTGGATACGCAGTCATTTTCCGTCCGGTTGGCAACGAGGATGTAGAAGTCGGGGCTCCGACACAGATGGGAGTGTTCACGAAATGAAGATCACCATTCCTGAACTCTCTCTTGTTGTGCTCATCGGTCCTTCCGGCAGCGGGAAATCTACGTTTGGCCGTACGCATTTCAAACCGACAGAGGTCCTATCGTCGGATTTCTGCCGAGGCCTGGTTGCTGACAGCGACAACGATCAGACAGTGACAGCCGATGCGTTCGAGATCCTTCACTTCATCGCTAGGAAGCGGTTGGCAATTGGGCGGCTCACGGCAATCGACGCGACCAACGTACAACCGGATTCGCGCAAGCCGCTGATTGAGCTTGCTCGGGAGTTCCATGTCCTGCCCGTGGCACTTGTCTTCAACTTCCCAGAGAAGCTGTGCCAGGAGCGGAATCGGAACCGGTCGGATCGAGATTTCGGTCCCCACGTGATTCGCAATCAGTCGCAACAATTGCGCCGCTCGTTACGCGGATTGGAACGCGAAGGTTTTCGGCACGTTCATATCTTTAATGACCCCGCCGACCTTGAAGGGTTGGAAATTGAGCGCCAGCCACTATGGAACAACCTGAAGCACGAGCACGGGCCGTTCGATGTTTTTGGCGATGTGCATGGTTGTTTCGATGAGATGAATGCACTTCTCCTGCAGTTGGGCTACTCAGTTGAGCCAGACGGAGCCGATTATCGGGTCACTCCGCCCGTCGGACGCAAAGCAGTTTTTGTGGGCGATTTAGTCGATCGCGGGCCAAAAATCATGGACGTTTTGCGGCTTGTGATGGGGATGGTAAAGGCTGGAACGGCATTTTGTGTGCCCGGAAATCACGACGTAAAACTTTTGCGGAAGCTGCGCGGGAAGGACGTAAAGATCTCCCATGGGCTAGCAGATTCGCTGGCACAGTTGGAGTCAGAAACCGACGAGTTCAAGCGGCAAATCGCCGACTTTATCGATGATTTGGTCAGCCACTATGTCTTCGATGAGGGCAGGCTTGTGGTCGCCCACGCCGGCATGAAAGAGGAGATGCAAGGCAGGGGTTCAGGGGCCGTTCGCTCGTTTGCGCTCTTCGGCGAGACGACCGGAGAGACAGATGATTATGGCCTCCCAGTGCGCTACAACTGGGCCGCCGAATACCGCGGCAAGGCGATGGTTATCTACGGTCACACGCCAGTTGCAGAGCCGGAATGGCTGAACCGGACCATCGACATCGATACCGGTTGCGTCTTCGGCGGCAAGCTCACCGCACTCCGGTATCCCGAGAAGGAATTGGTATCAGTTCCGGCCATTCGAGAGTACTACGCGCCATCGAAACCGTTCCTCCAGAATGGTGTTGCGGAGCCATCAGTTGCTCCTCTGACCCAGCAGCAACAGCTCGACGACCTGCTCGATATTGACGATGTGATCGGGAAGCGGATTGTTGCAACTCGCCTGCACGGCAACCTGACAATTCGCGAGGAAAATGCCATTGCAGCGCTCGAAGTGATGAGCCGATTCGCGGTAAATCCTAAGTGGCTCATCTACCTTCCGCCGACCATGTCGCCCTCCGAAACGAGTACCGAACCCGGCCTGCTTGAACATCCGGCCGAGGCCTTCGAATACTTCCGCAAAGCGGGTATCGACCAGGTGATCTGCGAACAGAAGCACATGGGTTCGCGCGCCGTTGTCATAGCCTGTCGTGACCGCGATGCGGCGCTGCGCCGCTTTGGGGTTGTGGAGGATGAAGCGGGGATCTGCTACACCCGAACTGGGCGGCGTTTCTTCTCGGACACCACGCTCGAACGGGAATTTCTAGGCCGCATCAGAGTCGCAGCGGACAAGGCCGGTCTCTGGGATGAATTGAGTACCGATTGGCTGTGTCTCGACTGTGAGTTGATGCCTTGGTCGGCCAAGGCGCAGGATCTGCTTCGGAACCAGTACGCGCCTGCCGGAGCCGCCGCAAAGGCCGGGCTGCCTCAGACCGTTTCAGCTCTGAAACTAGCTGCAAATCGCCTGCCGGAAGCAACGCCTCTGGTCGATTGGTACGAACAGCGGATGGGCATGGCAGAAGCGTATGTCGAGGCGTATCGCCGCTATTGTTGGCCGGTGAATTCGCTGCTCGATTTGAAACTCGCGCCATTCCATTTGCTCGCCGGCGAAGGAGCAATTTATACCGACAAAGACCATCAATGGCACATGCAAATCCTGAGCAAACTGGCGGACGCCGACCCGCAACTTTTGCTCGCCACACCTCACAGAGTTGTCAACTTGAACGAGCCGGAAGCTGTCACCGAAGCCGTCAAATGGTGGCAGGAATTGACGGCGGCAGGCGGCGAAGGCATGGTGGTCAAGCCGCTCCAATTCGTCGCCAGGAACAAGCGCGGCCTCATCCAACCGGCCGTGAAATGCCGGGGAACGGAGTATCTGCGGATCATCTATGGGCCTGAGTACACGGCTCCCCAGAATCTGGAGCGGCTGCGTTCCCGTGGTCTGGGTACGAAGCGCTCACTCGCCTTGCGCGAGTTTGCATTGGGCGTGGAGGCGTTGCAACGCTTCGTTGAGTGTGAACCTCTGCGCCGGGTCCATGAATGCGCCTTCGCCGTCTTGGCCCTTGAGAGCGAGCCAGTCGACCCACGGCTCTAGATACGCTGTATCGCTTCGGGTGGTCTTGTGGACCGGCTGCTCAGTGTCCAGCGGCACTCCATGTCAGGCGTGCCGCTGCCCTCCGGCGCTGCTCTCGCAGCGGTAGCAGGTTGACACGTCATCCCCACTGGTTAGCTGTACGTATGCGGAAGTTTACGTTCGTCAACACCTTTAATTTCATTGGTTTGGATGTTCGCGTTTACGCGCGTAAACACCGCGGTAGCGAATGGTATCGTTCGACGTTTACGGCGTTAACATCTTTGCCATCAGCGAATCATAGCCAGAACGATTGACATGGAGAAAAACCCGTTGTAGCTTGCCCGTAAGGCGATTGACTGATGTCCTCCCCAGACTCCAGACCGCCCTCTCTGATTCCGCCAGAGACTCCTTCCGCTCGGGCGACCGAAGCGTTTCGTGCCAAATCCATTGCAACGCGGCTGACTGACGCCGAGTATGCAGAGGTCGAAGAGGCCGCTGCGCGCGCGGGGAAGAAGTGCGCCGAATGGCTTCGCGATGCGGCCTTGGCACAGGCTCGCGCCATAGACGACGGCAATATCGACCCGATTCTGCTCGCCGAAATCATGTCCATTCGCACGTTAATGCTCAACCTCTTCAGGGAAGCATCGAAGGGGCCGATCAGCGATGAAGCACTGCGCAAGATGTCGGCATATTCCGAGTCAATTAAGCGGCAGAAAGCTGAGGAGCTTCTTGCGAAGTTGCGAGCAAACACCAGCACGGAAGTGTCGGGGAAAGAACCATGAGAATCCCAACGTTCCGCTCAGTATTGCCAGTGGTATTGATCACTCTCATGTTTATCGCTGGAATCCTGGCATCTGTGCCGCTTGCCACGTGGTTCTGGTGGGCCGCTCCGCCACTCGAAATCTACTACTCCGGGGCTTACTTTAGCAGCACAATCGCGCGCGGGAATCCAGCCGCCACCACCGAGGTCCAATGGCTCTACAAGGCGGCGCCGGGACAGGCAGATCAACTCGCCGAAGAGCAGGATGTTGTTGCGGATAGTCCTCAGAATCAAGGCAACATCTCGATTCCAATGCATCTCAGTTCTGTTGCCCAAAACGCTAGCTGGAGCTACCTTATCCAAGGCCCAAGAGAGCAGATCAGCGCGGCTAAATTGGAGCCGTTTTTGCGCGAAGAATTCTACGGTGGGCGGAGCTTTTGGCGTCTGTTTTTGCAGCCGATTCTCTGGGGGATCGCGCTCGTTTTCACGACACTCGGCGCACGCGAATGGTCTGCTGTAAGAACCCGGAACAGGAGAGCCGAACGCCTCGTTACATCGCCGGATCTGATATGGGATAGCTATCGCGATCCGATGATGGAGCGGCTTGGTATGCCGCAGCGAATTGGGATGCGTTTTCACATTGTTTACTGGTTCGAGAACTTGCAGATCAAGGGAGACGAGTTGCTAGTCCGAGCTGTCCGCAATCTGAAGCGCAGACGCGCCCCGAAAGATGAAGAAATCACCTTCCAAACCCCAGCACTTGGAGCGCGTGTTGCGTCGTGTCTTATAGTGTCAGATCAGCAACTGGATGTTGGCGTCAAAATGAAGCCTGCGCTGCAGGGTTCCGCTGCTGTTCCAATCGTTGATCGGACCCATCAATTGAAAACGGACAACTCGACTATCCGACCTCGTAAGAACCCTGCCAAAAGTCATTTGATCTTCCCCGGTGCGACAGGTGAACAAAGTGCGGATCGGCGGTCTAGAATCTGGGATGAATCACAGTGGATTGATTAACTCAACGGACTGTCCAAGGATCAAAGATGCTCCATCACGGCGCAACAGGCAGCGAGCCTATCGACGTGATTCAAGAGGTCAGATTGGATACCCAAGTCCTGCATTGCAAAGCCTTCGTAAATGACTTCCCCGAACGAAGGCCTTCTCTCATTGAAATCGAGTCAGATTCGATCCGTGAATTCATTCGTTCAGCCCAACGTAGAAAAGATCGCAAGATGGTTCTTTCCCATGAATGAGCAGTGGCGCTTTCGTGAATCGATCATTCGACGATATAACTCTCTATAGATCGCTAAATTGAGCAACAAAAACCTAATAAGATGACTGCTGCAATAAGACGCGTAAGGGTGAACAAGGATGCATAACAATGCATACGAATGAGCAGTACTTATAGGGTATTCATAGCAACCCTAAGAAAAATGCTCGCGAATTTATGACTATTTTTCCACAAGTTGAGTTACTCTATCCGGGAAGGCAGTTGCGAGATGCTGCCGCGCTCGTTTTGGAGTCCAGCGCATGTTGACCATCTCGAAGGCCCTCTCCGCAGGACAGGCTCAAACCTACCACTCCCGCGAATTCGCTTCCGAGCAGCAGAACTACTGGAGCCGCGACCGCCAGGCCTACAGCGAATGGCGCGGCAGGCTTGCGGCGGAGTGGGGACTCCATGGCCCTGTCAACGCAGAGCGCTTTGCTCGATTGAGCGAAGGTCAGCACCCTGAGAGTCGCGTGCAGCTCATCAAGCTCCAGCCCGCTAGAACCTATGAGAACGAATACGGCAAGCAAATCACCAGCGTCGAGCATAGGGCCGGATGGGATGCCACGTTTTCCGCGCCGAAATCTGTTTCCCTGACCGCTCTTGTCGGTGGCGACTCGCGCATTCGTCAAGCTCATCGCGAGAGTGTTCGCGTCGCGCTTGGCGAGTTGGAGCGATACACACAGGCTCGCATTGGCAATGTTCATGCGCCTGAGACGACCGGCAAGTTCATCGCGGCCACGTTTGAGCATGACACCGCCCGCCCAGTTGAAGGCTATGCCGCGCCGCAGCTTCACACGCACGCCGTGATCTTCAACATGACAGAGCGTGACAACGGCCAGACGCGCGCGCTACAGGAACGGAGCCTTTTTCAGTCGCAACAATACGCGACCAGTGTTTACCGTTCCGAGCTTGCCATGCGGCTGCATCGGCTCGGTTATGAAATCGAGCGCGGCAAGCACGGCCAGCCCGAGATCAAGGGATACACGCAAGAGTATCTTGACGCCTCCAGCCCGCGGCGAGCACAGATCATCGGTCACTTGCAGGAGATTGGAAGAGACGGTGCGGGCGCTGCGCAAGTGGCTGCGCATCGCACCCGCGACAACAAGGAGATTCATTCACCGGAAGAGGTATTGCGCCGGCACCGTGAACTTGCAGCCCAATTCGGCCATCAAGCTGATCGAGTCGTTGCGGAGGCCAAAGAGCACGCACGGCAGCTTGCGCAACAACCGGAGAAGACAGTTCAGCAATCCGTGACCTATTCGCGCAACCACATCTTTGAACGCTCGGCGGTACAGGATGAGAGGACCATTCTACAGGCGGCGATCAATCGCAGCATGGGCCAGGCCACATACAGCCAGGTGCGGCGCGAGTTTCAACAACGGGTGATCAAGGGCGAGTTCCGTGAGGTTTCGCGAGGCGAGGGAAGGGCCGCGCCACAGTACACGACTGCAGAGTTGATTCGGATGGAGCAGGAGATCATTGCCCATATGAAGAGTGGCAATCGTCGCACCTATGACGATCCGATGCTTGTCTCGCCTCGACTACGAATTGCGATCGAGGACCGCCACCGGGAGTTGAGCCCAGCGCAACGGAATGCTGTAGATGACATCTTCGTGGCACGCGAAAAGATCATCGGGTTGGATGGGATCGCCGGCTCTGGCAAGACAACAACGCTGGCAGTGATTCGCGAAGGCGTGGAGGCAGAAGGTTATCGGGTCGAGGGATTCGCTCCAACCTCCCGTGCCGCGAACAAGCTGGCTGAAGCCGGTATCGAGACCTCGACGCTCCAGCACCATCTTGCGCGAGGAGTGCAACCGCACACGGGTCAGAAGAGACTCTATGTGCTCGACGAATCCTCGCTGGCCTCAACACGCCAAATGCATGAGTTCATGGAACGGCTCCACTGGAGTGATCGGGTACTCCTGGTTGGAGACACTCGACAGCATGAGGCCGTCGAAGCGGGCCGCCCCTTCGCACAGCTTCAGGAGGCCGGCATGTGGACGGCGAATCTCGATGAAATTGTGCGGCAGAGAGATCCAGAATTAAAAGAAGCAGTCGAACAGTTGGCGCGTGGCAAAGTTGGCGTGGCCATCGATAGTCTTGACCGCCAAGGCCGGGTGCATGAGGTACAAGGTCGTGAAGCGCGTATCGCGGCGATTGCGCGTGAATACGCACGGTCGCCCGAGAGCACACTGGTGGTGTCGCCGGATAACCTCTCGCGGACAGAGATCAATCAGCGCATCCACACGGAATTGCAGGCGCACGGGATTGTGAGTTGGCGCGAGCACTCCACCCGAGTGCTCGTGCCGCGTCAGGAGATGACCGGCGCAGATCGCAGTTGGGCACAGCAGTATCAGGTCAACGATATTCTGCGCTACTCGCGAAGTTCGCGAGAGACACGCATCGGAAAAGGGGAATACACGCGCGTGTTGAGCGTTGACGCGAAGAACAATCTGTTGACCGTGATGCGGTCAGACGGAACGGAACAGACCTACGACCCGCGTCGCCAGATGGGAGTCACGGCCTATCGCGAACAGGAAAAAGCGTTCTCCGTCGGAGACCGTCTCCAATTCACCGCGCCCAATCAGGACCTAAAGGTCGCCAATCGCGACTTGGGTACGGTCGAGGCCATTGCCCCGAGTGGAGCAATGTGGCTCAAGCTGGACGGTGGGCGAGAACTGAAGTTCGACCCACAGAATCATCCGCATCTTGACCACGGCTACGCAGTCACCAGCTACTCCAGCCAAGGGCTTACTGCAGACCGTGTGCTCATCAACGTGGACACGGAGTTGAGCGTCAAAGATCTGTTAAACAACCGCATGGCCTATGTTTCTGTTTCGCGCGGCCAGTGGGACGCGCAGATCTTCACGAACGACCGCGAACTTCTGCCAAAAGCCCTCGGCCACGATGTATCGCATCAGAGCGCACTCAAACCAGAGCTGGCGGTTGCCCCGCCAGCGCAGGAGATTGCCCACACTCAAGACCACGATTTCGGCCCAAGTATAGGTTACGGAATCGGAATGTAGTATCACTTGGCTGGTTCCCTTTATTTCAAAGGCCGTCGCAGACGCAAGAGCATGACGAACGAATTGTCCGGAGTTGATGCAATACCTCAAATCCCCGTGAGGAGGTTGTTATGCCCGCAGAACTCTTCATCAAAAAGCCTGTCCAGAGCGCGAGCCGCTCTGCTCTCGGATTGGAACGCCATTATTCGGTAGCGGAAGTCGCCGAAAAATGGGGCCTGAGCGAAAAGACCATTCGGCGAATGTTTGAGGACGAAGAGGGCGTGCTGCAATGGGGCAGTCCAGAAACCCGATACAAGCGCGGTTACATTACGTTGCGTATTCCTGAAAGCGTTCTGTTGCGCGTTCATCGAGAGCGTGAGCTAAGAGCCAGCTAAGAAATGCCAATTTCAGTCAAGTCTGATGCGTCTTTGAATCAGGTATCAAGGAGCGGAAACGGTGCATTTCATAGAATGCCGGTCGTTCTCATCTTTTGACGCCTCAAAAAGCCATCCTTCGCAGTCGGGTCGCCTTTTCTCCCTCGGGTATGGAGCGGGCGGAGAGAATCGAACTCTCGTAGTGTCAGGATGGAAACCTGATGCCTTACCGCTTGGCGACGCCCGCGAAACTGGTTGCGGAGAGGAGAGTCGAACTCCTGATCTCTCGATTATCGATCGAGTGCTTTGAACCGACTAAGCTACTCCGCATTGGAGCCGAAAAGCGGAATCGAACCGCTGACCTCCTGCGTACCGAGCAGGCACTCTTCCAACTGAGCTATTTCGGCAACAACTTTGGTGCGGACGGCAGGACTCGAACCTGCGATGAACTGGGTGTAGGCCAGCCGATTTAGCCGCTAATCTACGTCCGCAAAACTAATCTCTGTTCGCCATGCTGAACGTCTTCGGTCGCGCTCCCGCTGGCCAGTTCCAGTCGCTCACTTCACACACGGCCCTCGACTCGTTGCACACTTGACACGTTCCATTCCAGAAGGTGGCGAGGTGCCCCTCCGGCCACGTAGCGTGATTTGCTTTGGCGCATTCAGAACAGATGATGTGAGCCTTTGGGTCGATAGTCATCGTGACTCCTTTTCATGGAATCTGGTGCGCATGGGCAGACTTGAACTGCCATCTCAAGCTTCGGAGGCTTGTGCTCTTTCCGTTGAACTACACGCGCGAATGCCGGTGGTCAGCCCGCCCGGATTTGAACCGGGAACTATGCTTTAGGAGAGCATCGTGATCTCCAGTTTCACCACGGATTGATGGGGAGCCTACTGAGAGTTCAACTCAGATTCACGGTTTAGAAG
>Ga0181525_10000532_pt1 | contig 33221 bp, 42 predicted proteins | sample PEATcosm2014_Bin_48_FD_121100 | JGI IMG/M metagenome (GOLD analysis project Ga0181525, IMG submission 121100) | Peatland microbial communities from MTU Mesocosm Facility, Houghton, MI, USA - PEATcosm2014_Bin06_10_metaG | ecosystem: Environmental > Terrestrial > Soil > Wetlands > Peat | place... | reverse complement strand
GCAGCGGCCGAGTGAGGCCACACACCATGGAACACGAACACGATCACGGGCACATCCACCCGGACGCGCCGCCGCCGGCCGCCGCCACGAACGGCGTCGCGGGAGCCGCCGCCGCCACGACGTGGACCGGCGGCTGACTGACGATGAGGCCGATGGCTCCGCCCAGAACGGCGGCCCCGGCGGCCCACTTGACCCAGTCGGGCAGCGTGACCCCGCTGCCCGCCAGGGACTTGGCCATCGACAAGAGTCCTGCGAGGTCGACGGTGGATGGGATGCCCGCGACGCCGTTCGTGGCGGCGGCCGGCGGCGGCGCGTCCGGGTGGATGTGCCCGTGATCGTGTTCGTGTTCCATGGTGTGTGGCCTCACTCGGCCGCTGCGCCGATGAGCATGGCCTCGAAGACCCGCGCCCTTCGGGAGTTGTTCACGACAACGAGCGTGACGTCCATCGCCACGATCGCCGTGTCGAGCTTCAGCTGCACGGGCTTCGGCGTCGCAGCCAGGAACGCCGTACCGGGCAAGGCGGTCGAATTGGCCAGCTGCGAGCGGTTGCCGACCCTGATGTCGATGAGGCCGAAGTACTTCGCGGTCCGCGATCCGATGACGAGGCGCTCTCCGCGGAACATGATCTGCGGCCGCGAGGTGACCTCGACCTGCTCGGCGCCGCGGGCCAGGCGCCAGCCCAGCGTGTTGAAGTCGAACGCCTTGCCAGTCGTCAGGGCCTCGACGAGTTCGTCGGTGGCCTGCCTCGCGAGCGCCTGCGCATCGGACATCGACATGACGGGTGTGCCGGGGATCATCTGCCAGAAGCCCAGCGGGTATTCGCGGCGATCGCGCCGCGGTCCCGCGGGGGCCGCTTGCTCCCATTCCGCGTCGATGACACCGCCGCCGTCGACGCCGGGTGGACGACGTGGACCTCCGCCGTGCCTTCCCGGCCACCATCCGGCGAAGGGCGGCGGGGGCGCGCCGTAGAACGGGTGCGGGGGCGGCGCCCCGTAGAACGGAGGCGGCGGAGGCGGTCCGTGCGCGTGCGCGAACGGGCATCCGCTGCTTGCTGCGGGCGGCGGCGGCGGCGGCCCGGCGGGCGGCGGTGCGGGTGGCGGAGAAGTGGGCGGTGGCGTTGCAGACGAAGCGCTGGGCGGAGCTTCGCCCGCGGCCTCGGGAGGCACGTTGCTCATGCCATCGGAACTACACTCGGATGGCAGTCGTTGTCAATGGAACATGCCACGAATCCAAGTCAATCCAAGTCAATCCAAGTCACGGATCCATGGCTTTCTTGGCCATGTCTTGGACGCTCCACAGGCGCGCGTTGTCGAAGCCGTGGAGCGGCCACTTTGCCTGCCAGGCTCGCACTTGGGTGTCACGCAGCTCGCGCATGCGGCTCTTGGCTGCCTCTTCGTCGTCAAACGAATCGACGGGCCAGTCGTGGTAGACGACCACGAAGCGCCGAGTGATGTCGCGCAGCGACATGGCTCACCAGAAGTAGCCGGCCCCGTGCGTTACGGGCCGCAGCGCCGGGTGGGGCTGGACCACGGGGTGACCTGCCGCCGGATGGAGCGTCTGCACGGGGTGGCCGCTGGGCGGCGTTGCGGGGTGAACTCCAAGCGACGGTGTCAGGGACGGATGCCCTGACGCCGGGTGGAGCCACGTCGGCGCCCCATGACCGGCCGGCGTGCTGCCCGCCGGATGCCCCGGAGGCGCTCCCGTGGGATGGCCTCCGCCAGCTGGATGGCCTCCAGGCGCGCTGCCCGGGTGGCCGGTGGGAAGGCCTCCGGGATGGCCGGTGGGGGCGCTGCCCGGGTGGCCTCCTGGAACGCCCCCGAAGTGTCCTGCCGGGGCTCCGCCCGGATGAACGCCACCCCAGCCCCCTCCACCCCGCCCCCAATCGCCTCCCCAACCTTCCCCACGGCGGCCCCACCCTTCTCCCCAGGACCCTCCCCAGGTTCCTCCCCACTCGGGGGCATAGGTCGTGTCGTAGGTCGTGTCGTAGGTCGCTGCATCGGTGTACGCGCCGTACTGCGCGGAGCTGCCGTCGTCGTAGGCGGGGGTGGTGCCATCATCGACGGGGCTGTACGCGCCATCCCCATTGCCGTCGTACCCGTTGCCGTTGTACCCGTCCGCGGCGGGGACGGCGTAGGCCGTCGGGGCCACGACCTCGTCACGGGGCCAGTACTCGCGCTGCCAGCGAAGCGAGTGCTCCAGGTGCGCGCGGCGCCGCTCCCACTCCATCCGATGGATCTCCGCAGGAGTCGCTCCGGCCAAGACGTGGTTCATGATGAATCTCCTCATCGCTCAGTAGCCGGGATCGCTCGGATCGAGGTCGGCGCAAACCCACCCGCGGACCGACTTCGTGACGCCGGGTGCGAAGCCGAACGAGGGATCGCTCTGCGGCGTCACCACCTGGAACTTCCAGGTGCGGCCCTTGTGGACCTCGATCCGTGCAGGGGTCGTCTCCGGCTGCGAGAGCATCGCGTGGTACACGGTCGCCACACCATCCCGATGGACGTCCTCGTCGGTCGCAGGGCGCCAGTTCGTGCAGCTGCCCGTGGTGGCGGGCGTCGAAGCCGGGGCCCCATGGGCGTGCGTCCCCGGATGGCCTGCTGCGGGCCAATGCGGCGGCGGAGCGCCGCCCCCGCCGTGAGGTGCGGGCTGGCCGTACGCCGGATAGGGCACTTGCTGCGGGGCCGGATAGGGCACCGGAGCCACGTAGGCGGGCGGCTGCGCCCCGCGGGGCGGGGTGAGGGCGTAGGGGTGCTGCGACGGCGGCGCCGCGTGCGGGTAGGCTGCCACCATCGGCGGCCGGGGCCGGGGCGGCGCGGGACGCGCCACCGCATGGAGCGGCAACACCCAGCCCAGAACGTCGCGAGCGTGCTGCGTCAGCTCCGGATGCGTGGCCGCGCTCACGATGAGGAGCTTCCAGCGGCGCCCGCCGACCGTGCGCTGCTCGGTGTACCCCGCCGGGTGCGAGGAGTTGAGAAGCTCCAGGTACCAGCTCATCGTGCCATCCCGGCTCACGTCGGCCTGGGTCGCCCGCACCCAGGGCGCACCATCAACCCTGTGAGCGGCGCCACGTGGCGGATAGGGAGCTTGGGGCTGCGGGTACGGGGCCGGTGCCGGCGGGTAGGCGGGCGATGCGTGTGCGGGACCATGCCAGGGGGCAGCGCCGTGGCGAGGGAACGGGCCTGTCTCCAGAGGCGGCACGGAGGGATCGGGGGTGTAGACGTAGGGCTCGGGCGCGGGCTCGGGCGCGATCTCCGTCGGGTGCCTCGACTCTGCGGGAGCGACCGGGGGCGCCGCAGGGCGCTTCTTCAGCGCCTCCAGCTCGTCCTTGTTCTCCTTGCTCCTGTTGAGGAGATACAGCACCCCTGCGCCAAGAAGTCCGATCGCCACGCCGCTGGGAGTCGTCATCGTCAGCCCTCACTCAGCATCGTCAACAGGCCGGACACAAGGCCGACCCCCGCACAGATCGTCAGAATCCACGCCTCTGCGTCCATCCCGAACAGGCTGCCGTACCGCTTCGTGCGACGCATCTCCGCCATCCTCGCCTACTTCCTGAACCAAGTCCACCCCATGTGCCATCTGACAGCGATCGAAGAGCGCAGCCAGGAGCAGCACCACGACGACCGACAGAACCACGGCGAAGACAAGCCGCGCGGCAATGGGGAGAGCGTTCGCAGCCTTCATGGACGGGCATCGTGGTTGTGTCGCAACGACAACAGGCGCCCATTGACATAAGCGACAGCGCTGACTACTGAACCGGGGTGCAGTTCGAGATCGTGGGCAAGATCCGCGAAGTCGAAACGTTCGCTTTCGGTCATGGTGTCAAGGCTCGCGCACGCTTACGAGAGCTGTATGGTGAACGTAACTGGCGGAAACGGAAAGGCATCGCTACGGTTCGTACCGAAGACGGTAGCCTCTGGACAGCTGAGGTACACTGGTACGAAGCTCACGGGGTCGGACGATGTGAAATGAAGTTTAAGAGGTTCATCGACTGATGTCTGCCATGTACGCAGTGTGCCTTTCGAACAAGGGGTACGAGGCTTCACTTGAAGTCGGGAAGCTCTACCGCGTACTCCCGGATGAGACCGCAAAGAAGCGCGGCTTCATCCGTGCAGTCGACGAAGAGGATGACGATTACCTGTATCCAGCGAGCTTTTTCGGTGCAGTATCGATGCCGCCGGCTGTCGCGCGAGCGCTCGGCGACGGTCGCGGGCGTCGACGGCACGTGGGCTGACTCGCCACCGAGATCAGGCCCTCACGCCCTCACGATGGAGTACTGACCGGATCGGAACGAACTTGGCGGCAGGAGCGGCGGCTCGGGCCGCGGATCGCGCCACACGAAGCCATCCGCGATGCACTGCTGCGAGAAGTCGATGCTGCTCGGAAGCATCCCGCGCGTGTGGCGACAGCAGGTGCAATCGGCGTTGTGAATTCGCTGGACCATCTCGCCCTCCTTCACGACGGCTCCGGCGTTGCGCCCGCGTCTTCGGCCTCTTCCTCGCGTTCCCGCGCCCGCTCCCCTTCCCACTTGGCACGGTATGCGCTGTAGATCTCCAGGGCTGCCGCCCGCTGCGCCTCGTCGAGAAGCCTCAGGATCCCCCGAAGCTGCTCCTCCACCAGCGAATTGAGCAGCTCGCCGATCAGCCTGCCCTCCAGAACCGGCTCATCCGAGTGGATGGCGCGATGCGCGAGGATCTCCGCCATCTGGATGAGGTTGGGCCAGAGCCGTTCGTGAATCGCCCGGCTTCGCTCCAGGCGCCCCGCAAGGATGCTCCGCGTCTTGTCGATCTCCGCGAGCTGCTCGGTGAGCGCTCGCTCGCGGAAAAGCTCGCGCACCGCCGACAGACCGATCGCCAGCGTCGTCAAGACAATGGCGCGCGCCGAAAGCTTCGACTCGCTCATCGACCACGCCTCGCAGGCGGCTCGGTCAGGGCCACTTCGATGGTGCCGTCGGATCGTTGGCGCACGACGCGCGCGTCCACCTTCTTGGGCCGTTCGGATTCGGCGGACAGCTCGGGCTCCTCGGACGGAGACAAGACCGCATCGAGCGCGCCCATCACCCGCTCGGCCACATCGAAGGCACCGACCAGATCGTTCTTGACCTTGCCGAGTCCCTGGGCATCCCGATCGCCGAGCGCACGTTCGGCAGCAGCGAAGACGCCGATCAGATCGCTCTTGGCCTTGCCGAGGCCTCGGGCACCACGACCTAGAACCCGGTTGCGTTTTTCCACATCAAGTTCCAATCGTGCTCGTCGACGACCTCGACGGGCGGCTTGGGTTTGCCGAGGGGGGGGTACATCCGCAACTGGCGTGAGAACTGCGCGCGGACGCCCGCGAGGTCCGACCGGGTCTTGACCTGGTCGATGAGGTCCGCGTTCAGGACCGCGATCGCAGCGTCGATGTCGCACTGCAGGATCGCTTCCGGATCCTTGCTCGTGTAGATGGGGACGCGCGCCTCGCAGATGATCTCGTACTTGTAGTTCAGGATCGGATCGACGATCTCGCGCTTCTCGTTCACCTGGTAGACGCCCCACTCGTAGATCGTCTCCTTGTCGGTGCCGTGACGCCAGACAGCGAAGACGCCGTGAAGCATTGCCGCGATCATGTGAGGGCCCTTGTCTCCATCTTGGTTCGTGACTTGGACTGAATCGTACCCGATTCAGTCACTGTCTGCTTGTTTTTCATCGTGTCGCACACGTGCGTCCAGGAGACCGGCCTCGGACCGCGTGCGTGTCTACCGCCTAGGTGGTCGGCGCGTCGGGGACCTCGCTGCTGGGCAGGCGCGCACGCTTGGCCTCCACCGCAGCCAGGAACGCCTTGCGACGTGCGGCATCGAGGCCCTCGGCAATGCGACCGACCTTCTCGTCGTTCAGATCGTCGCCCAGCACGTCGACCATCAGCTCGAAGGTGCGGTCCACGGGCTCGGGCGGCGCCGCGTCCGTGGGGACCGCCTCAGCGGGGCTCGCGCCGACCGCCTCGGCCTGCACTTCGACCGGGGCAGGCTCGGGCGCTGCGGGGACCGCTTCGCCCTCGGCCGTCGCGGCCACGCCTTCGGCTGCAGCGGCTTCGGGCTGAGGCTCCGCCTGTGCCTCCGGCTCGGCCGGGGACTCCGGCTGGGGCTCGGGTTGAGCCTCGGCCTGGGCCTCGGGCTCCGGCTGGGGCCCGTCTCCGCCCTTCGCAGCGGCGTCCTCCTCGCCCTTCTCGTGGCCCGGCTCCGAGAGGCGCTTCTTGCGCGTCTTGTACTCCTGGTAAATCGTGAAGAAGGCCACGCGCTGCTCGTCCGAGAACATCGGAATGAGCTGCCGCATCTGCTCCTCGTCGAAGCTCTCCAGGAGCGCGCCGAGCTGCTCCTCGGCCAGAATGGCGTCGGTCCCCTTGTCCTTGCCGCCGAAGAACTTCTTGGCCAGGATCGGCAAGAGGACGAGGAACTTCTCGAACATCATCTGCTTGCGCTTCTCCTTGGCGTCCGATTCACGGACGGCAAGATCACGCTCGGCCTGCCGATCGAGCATCGCCTGCTGGAGATCGAGCACCTTGTACTGCTGCGCGGCCAGCTTGTTGTTCTGGCGGTGAAGCTCCTGAACCTGCTGGCTGAGAAGGCGCATGCTCTCGGCCTGCCCGGCGCTGTAGGTGCGGATCGCGAACTCCGCGTGCTTCATCGTCATCGCGAGCACGCCCGCCTCGGTGGGCGGGTAGTTCTGCTCGTCCTTGTCGGTGTACTCCAGGCCGCCGTCGAGACGGAACGAGTACTTCTGGAAGTGCGTGCGCTGATCGTCGCGGTAGGCGTTGACCACGTAACGCGTCGTGCCGCGCTGCGTGCCCGCGTCGCGGAAGGCCGCCGCCATGATGACCGCCGCCAGATCGTCCGGGGAGTTGTGCTTCTCGAAGTCCTCCTGGTCCCAGGACGCGATGGGCGACAGTGAGGCGTCGACGGCCGAGCGCGATCCGAGCCCGAGGGCCGTCAGGCGCCCCTTGCTCATGCACTCCATGATCCATTGCGCGAGCGCATCCGCTTCGGGGCTGTCCGCGGACCCCGCATCCCGCTGAGGGATGAGCGGCGCGGGTGGGCGCCGTGCCATCGTTCCCTGGGTGTCTTGGCTCATGGTGCTCACTCTTCCTCGTTTTCCGGTGCTTCTTCGGTGGGCTCTGGTTCGGGCTCGGGCTCGTACTTGGGTACTTCCGTGGCGGCGGCCGGGGGCGTGGCCGGCGGCAAGGCAGGGAGGGCCGGCGTCGGCTGCATCGCCAGACGGCCGGCCGAAGGCAGATTCAGGGCGTCGTTCACCTTCAGTGCCAGATCCGCCCCGATGCCCTTGCCGCTGTCGAACGCGACGTCGGACTCCCCCATGTCGATGGCCGCCTGGCGCCGCCGCTCGACGAGGTTCTTGCGGATCATCACGGGCGAGAACAGCTCACGGTGAACGGACGGCCCGAAGAAGTAGAACCCCGCAGCGACCGCCGCCAGGATGAGCACGGGCTGCCGGCGCTTGTCCGCGCGCTGCTCCTCGGTGTCCCCGGCCGCGTAGTGCTCGGCCAGACGCTCCCGCCAGTCGCGCAGCTGCCACGCGAAGCGATCGACCTCGTTCATCTGGGCGCCCAGGGCCACCACCTCGACGTGCGGCTCGCGGCGCCCGTCGGGGGCGCCCCCGCAGTAGAACGATCGCCACGCGCGAAGGTGCCCGTCGAACTCCTCCCGCTCGGCCTCGTCGAGCAGATTGCACGCGGCCATGTCGTCGGCCAGCTTGCCGTAGTCCACGTCGAGGTCGGCCTTTGCATCGCGGACATCGCTCGTCGTCAGGATCACCAGCTCCGCGCCACACCGGACCCGCTCGCCCGGAATGCGCCGCCCCTGCTCGTCCCAGGCGCTGCCCACCTCGGCGCGACCGCTCCAGCGAGGTCCCGTGTAGTGGCGAACCCAGTCGTCGGTCGTCCAGCGAGCGAAGTCCATGCTGCGACTCCTCGCGTCAGCTGTCCCTCAGGGTCTCGACCGTGACCCGCAGCGACGTCACGGAAACGGGCTCGTACGACGTCGGGCTGCTCGACACCCCGTAGGCCACGCCGTTGATGAACGGCTTGGTGTTCGTGTAGAGCTTCTCGAAGCTGACGACCCCGTTTGTACCGATCGCGAAGACCTGCAGGATGTTCGGAGTGCCGAAGTCCGCCGATCCGGGCTCCATGTTGCTGTCCCAGAAGATGAGGAAGGCCGGTGTCGTTCCGGCCCCGTCGACGTAGCCGTCGATGTCCGCGATGCGGCCCTGGGTCGCCTGCCCATCGCACCCGACGACGAGCGCCGTCGGACCCGTCGCCGTCGAGGCGGTGAACTGCGAGTTGCGCTGGGGATACCCGAGGACGCCGACGCACCCCCAGCCCTGGAACTTCGCGTAGGCCCCCGATCCGGCCTCGGGCGGGTAGAGGTCCGCGTCGGCGAGGAAGACCTCCATCTCGAAGGTCGAGCCGACCACGCACTCGGCCCAGCCCCCCGTCACGTCGAGGAGGTTCTCGGTGAGCACGTTGCCGTTGCCGTACTTGATGCGGACGTACGGATAGAGCTGCGTGGGGTTGGTGCCGTTGTCGAACTCGATCGCGCGCGCCGTCAGCACGGCGTACGCCATCACCGGCAGCTGCGTCCGGACGAGCTGCACCTTCTCGCCTTCGGTGACCGTCTCGCTTCGACCCCAGCTGTTCTGGGTGTCGAGCACGAGCGACGGGTTGGTCTGCAAGCACGCGAACGGGTTGCTCGCGCGCGCCAGCTCCCTCATCTCCTCCGGGCTCATCAGTGTTCGTGCCCCTCGGTCTTGCTGCACTCGCAGCAGCTCTCGCAGCTGCCATCGGCGCAAGGGTCGGCGCAGGTGCAGCCGACACACTCGCGGTACTTGCCCACGTTGATCGGCGCGCCCCCGACCGTGTAGTGCTCGATCGGCGAGTCGCGCCCCACCTCGTCCTGCACGCGAGCCGACTGATCGACGTACCGGTCCTTGTAACGCCGGATCATCGTCTCACGCGCCTGCACGAACTCCCCCTGCTGAAGCTGCCCGAGGAGCGTGCGCAGGCCCTCGGTCAGCCAGGGGAGCGCGTCCTGGATCAGGTCGTAGGCGCGGCGGTACCGGGCGGCCAGCGCCTGCACCTGGTCGGGGGTCATCGTGGCCAGCGCCGCGCTGAGCGATCCGGGCGCCTGGCTCAGGTGCGACTGGATGAAGTTGAACTCCTCGTTGGTGTGCGCCCGAGAGAGGTTCACGAGATCGGTCATGTACTGCCGGCAGCTCTCGTCGTGAAGCGCCGCGCGCATGATGACGTGGAAGGCCGCGTGCGTGTCCGGCGACTCGAACCGGCCGATCGTCTGCGTGTAGCGCGCGGCCGCGCCGACCGCGTCCTGCAGCACATCGTTGATCGCCGCCGCCGCGAAGTCGTAGGGCGCGATCTCCAGCTCGGTCAGCGCGCGTCCCGCCGCGTACCCGCGCGGCGCATCCGGAAGCTCGCAGCGCACGCAGATCGGCCCGAGGGTCGTGGCCATGGCAAGAACGCCGATCGTGCCGTCCTCTTCGCTCGACCTCACCACGAAGCTCCCGCTCCCCGACGCGAGCGGCACCTGGGCCAGAATTTCGCTCTGCATCGCCTAGCTCCCTTCGTAGTCGCTCTTGACCAGGAATCCGCGGGCGCGAAGGTTGTCGACCCACTCGGGCGGGATGCAGACCTCGTCGCCCGGGAACATCTGCCGCCAGGCGCCCGACGGCGATACCAGGTGGGGGTTCATGGCGATGAGCTGATCGAAGTTGTGCTTGTTGCCGCTCCCGATCTTGGCGATCTTCTGCGGCCAGACACTGTCGGTCGTGCGGATGACGACGTACATCGACGGCCGTGGGCGCGAGGCCGCCCGGCGATCGGGCGGGTTCGGCTGGTCCACAACCGCTTGTTCGGCAGCCGCCTGCTGCATCGCCTGCTCCTGCATCGCGATGTGCATCTGCATCTGCTGCTGTTCGACCGCAGCGGCGTGCTGCAGCGCGGCCTGCTCGGAGCCGACGATGTCGGGCCGGGAGGCGCCCATGATCCCAGGCAGTCCCCCACCACCGAAAGCCGCCCCTTGCGGCATCGCGGCCACGGCCGCCGCCACACCCGTGCCCACATGCATGGGCGGCATCGGCGGACCTCCCCCGTCACCCATCTCGCCCCCACCGCTTCCGACGGCGGCCGAGCCGCCGCTGCCTGCCATGGACGGATCGCCGCCGACGTAGACCATCTCCACGGGCTGCACTTGCTCGTGCATGAGCACCGTCTGCATCGGCGCGGGCGGAGACAGGATGCTCGTCGCCGGATCGAAGATGGTGGGCGATCCCATGTAGCGGCGATCGGGCGGCACGTTCCGGCCGTCGATGATGTCCACCGGCCAGAGCGGACCGCTGCCGTAACCAGTCGACGCGGTCTGCTCGTCGGGTCCGACTGCCATCCGCGTCACCCAGACCGTTCCGGGCTGGACGTCGGGGCTGGGGGGCGGCTTGACGAAGACGAACATCCGGTCGCCGACCGCCACCGCGCGCTCCGATCCCGGCGTCATCGAGTCGTCACGGGCGAGCTGCTGCACCAGCGACACGAGCGCAGCGTGGTACTGCGGCGGCACGTTGCCCATGTCGCTGCTCACCTGTACCCAGGGCTGCGGCGCAGGAGCGCCGTTGGCGTGGGGCGCCCCATTCGTGTGGGCGGCACCGTTGGCGTGAGGCGCCGCGCCGTTGCGCGCGACCGCTCCGGAGGGGCCGCCGAAGACCACGGCCTTCGAGTCGAGCGCCTCGGCCGCACGCGGGTACTGCCCGCGCAGCGTCTCGGCGAAGGCGTGCAGCTTGTCCGGGTTGGTCTCCGTGAGCAGCGCGCTCGTCACCGCCTGGCACATCTTCGGATCGCTCGCCGCGTCGAGGCAGCCGACGGGAGGAGTCGCCGAGGGCATCCCGCGTGGATCCATCCCCGCATCGGGGTGCGGCGGCGCGGGCGGCGGCCCCTGCCGGCCGCGCACGTCCCAGGCGCGACGCGCCAGCTCGTACGAGGTGAGCGGCAGGCTGCGCTGGCGGTAAGCGCTCGCCATCGCATCGAGGCGCGCGGCGGTCTCGGGCGTGGCCGTGCGGATCGCGTCGATGACCTGCTCCACCTCGGGCCGAGGCAGCGATGTATCCAACTCGATGATGAGCTGGTTCGAACTCGGCTCGCGTGATTGCGCCCCGCGCTTCATCACCGCGAGAGCCACAACACCCACTAGAAGCGGCAGCATGATCTTGTCGTCTGCTCCTCGGCCTGAGAGTCGTCCGAGTCGGATCTTACACTACTCAGATCGTACCCACACGCAATTGGTTGGCGCGATGGCGTAGCTGGTACGACGTCCATGGGTAGCCCCGTCCGAAGTGGCTTGCAACAGCTTCGAGCTGCTCGGGTCTCCGGTTGTTGTCGAGGCACCACTCGACAAACTCACGCACGTCCAGGGGCAAACTGGAATCCAAGCGGTAGGTGAACGCCACCAGATCGGCCCCCCCCTTCGCCCGGATCTGGCCCTTGCAGTAGTTCGCCTTCGAACGAATCGTCTCGGCGGCCACGGCGAAGGCCTTGCTGTCCAGATCGTCCGCGAAAGCCGCCAGAACCCCCGGGTAGCTCGTTTCTGGATGGACGCGCGCCGGGCTCTCCCCGAGCCGCACACGCACCTGCCGGACCGTGCTCTCGGGCATTCCTCGGTCGAGCCCATCGGGGCCCGTACCGTACCCAAGGGGCCCCGATGTGTAGTCTCGGGTGGGCTCGTACCCCGTCACCCGGGCGTCGCCGAGCGGCAGCGTCCCGAATTCTGGCACGGGACCCTGACAGCCACCCAGCTCCCATAGACGGCGCCGCAGCGAATGCGCGGTGTGCGGATACGCCACCGACAGCACCTTGGCCAGCTCGCGCAAGGGCACGCGCGACTCGGGCGTCACACAGGCCGCCTGCAGCAGCTCCAGGACTCGCTCTCGGACGGGATCAGGCAGGCTCCCGTCCAGCTCGTAAGTCACCTCCTCGACGTGCCCGCTTTTCGCAGGCCGACGACGGAGCAGCCAGTAGCTGATTCCCGCGGCCACGCTGAGAATGACCGGAACCGGCATGCTCGTGGGCCGACTCTAGCCCCCACCCACGCGCGTGTCACCAGGCGGGCTGGGGCACCGGCCCATGCCGGCCGCCCATCACCCACGCCTTCACGCGGATCTCGTAGGCCGCGCGCGGGTAGGTCCGCGAGAGCGATTCGGCGAACTCCGACAGCGTCTTGGGGTTCTCCTCGAACCGCATCGCGCGCTGGATCTCCTGCGCCAGAGCGATGGGCAGATCCGGTTCGAGGCGCGGACCGAGCGCGCCCGTGCTCGCCGTCGGGCCCGAGCGACGACGCATCCAGAACATCCCGGCACCGAGAGCGAGCAGAACGAGGAAAGGCATGGTCAGCGCATCCCTAGAATTCGACTTGGGTCTTCGATGCTACCATCACCACGCTCGACTTGGATGTGGAAGAGCGTGAACGTGCCGATCTTCTTGGCCGTCACGTGCGGAAGCGCGTTCTCGTTGTTCCGAACCCGCAGCTCCGCGATCCGGTAGCAGGCCAAGTCCTCACAGTCGCCTTCGCGAAGGGCGAGCGTTCGCGGGATGTCCTGCCAGTTGTCCCTGCCCGGCGGCTCGACGACGTAGGGGACGCCGGCCGAGTAGAGCGGTGGGGTGTCCGGACGATGACGCAGGTAGAAGATGTTGGCGAGGATGATCGCCTCCAACATCGCTTTCAGGATGTCGAGCTTCTCCTCGTGGGTGACCGTGGAGAAGCACGCCAGCTCGTAGGTCGGGGAGTACATCGCGCGCGCTCCTACCTTTCCGTGTCCGGACGATGAGGCAGGTAGAAGATGTTGGCGAGGATGAGCGCCTCCAACATCGCTTTCAGGATGTCGAGCTTCTCCTCGTGGGTGACCGTGGAGAAGCGCGCCAGCTCGTAGGTCGGGGAGTACATCGCGCGCTCCTACCTTTCCGCCCGTTCGGCGTCGCTCCTGGAAACGTCATGGGTCGGATCGTACACGGCGCACTCCTACTGGTTCAGACCGAGCGAAGGCGAGTCACTAACCCCCAGCTCACGGCATCGCACAGGCCCTGTCGGCTCGGGTGCGGATCCCAGACCGCCACACCATCCCGCGCCACAACCGAGTGGAGCGTCCCGATCTGCGGCGTTCGAGGGGACGTGCCTGTCAGCACGTGCCAGCCCACCAACCGACCCACCGGGGGCCGCTCCTCGTACATCAGCCCGAACCGGCGCAAGAAGCGATTGAGCGGCGTGAGGTACTGACCCAGCGGGTACGCGCGCTGCGACGGCAGCGCGCCCTGGGGCACCTCCAGGATGCATTCGATGCTCGTCTGCAGGCAGTTGCCTTCGAGGCCGAGCGACGTCTGCGTGTACGGGATCATCCACTCGTCACTCCGGTTGTCCCGCGCGACCCAAACGAAAACGGCGAGGATCCACGCTCCGAGCTTTCGCTGGATCGCCGACCCTCGCCATTCTCACGTCAGCGGCTCAGCGTGAGCCGCGCTGTCGTCACTGAGCGGCCGTGCCGATCAGCGCCGCCATGAACGTCTGGTTGTCGCTCGTGATGTTCTCGACCACCAGCGCGATGTCCATCGCGACCGTGGCCGTGTCGAGCGCCAGCCGAACGCCGACCGCGTTCTCCTGGAACGTCTGGGCCGGCAGCGACGTGCTGTTGGCCAGCTGGCTCCGATTGCCGACCTTGATGTCGATCAGCGAGAAGTTCGGGGCCACGGTCACCGAGGGCACCACCAGGCGCTCCCCACGGAAGACGATCTGCGGGCGCGAGATGACGTCGATCGCTCCCGTGCAAACGCCGATTCCCGACTGGAAGAAGCCCAGCGGGTACTCGCGGATGTCCCTGAGCGGCCTCTCGACCACTGCGGGGGCTCCGCCGTACGCCACGCCGCCGCCGGGGTACCCGGCGAAGACGACGGGCGGACCACCGTGACCGCGCCACCCGTACATCGGGTGGTACGGGTGCGCCAGATGCACCTGGGGGTGCGGCGCACCGGGGTGCGGTCCCATCGGGTGAGGGGGCGCGGGAGCCGCCGGGCCGAACTGGCCGACGATCTCCATCGCTCCCGTTCCGTACTGCTGAGCACCAGCCGCCTGCTGCGCGTACGGCTGCATGTATGCCGGATGAACCATGATGATCCTCTCTCCTTCTTCTTCCGGTTCCGGCGGCTACTGAGCCGCAGTGCCGATGAGGGCGGCCATGAACGTCTGGTTGTCGCTCGTGATGTTCTCGACCACCAGCGCGATGTCCATCGCGACCGTGGCCGTGTCCAGCGCGAGCCTCACGCCGACCGAGTTCTCCTGGAACGTCTGGGCCGGAACCGCCGTGCTGTTGGCGAGCTGGCTCCTGTTGCCGACCTTGACGTCGATCAGGGAGAAGTTCGGGGCGACGGTCTCCGAGGGGATCACCAGGCGCTCCCCGCGGAACACGATCTGCGGGCGCGAGATGACGTCGATCGCTCCCGTGCAGACGCCGATTCCCGACTGGAAGAAGCCCAGCGGGTACTCGCGGATGTCCCTGAGCGGCCTCTCGACCACTGCGGGGGCTCCGCCGTACGCCACGCCGCCACCGGGGTAACCGGCGAAGACGACGGGCGGGCCACCCGGGCCACGGAACATGCCCATGGCGGGGTGATGCGGGTAGTACGAGTGCGGCACGCCCGGCCGCGCCATGTGAGGCGGCATGGGCGGCGGCGCAGCCATGTGCGGCGGCGGCGCGGGAGGCGGCAGAGCCTGACCGGTGCCGTAGCCGTACGGGACCATCACGCCACCCACTCCCTCGGATGCATCGAACGGCCGACGACCGACGATCTCCTCGTAGCCTGTTGCGTATTGGGGGTACATGAGAGACTCCGAACAACGTCGGCGCGCGCTTCAAGGGCTACGCGACCAACATGACTGAGCGCGGATTCAAGGTCCGCAAGACTCAGTGGGTCCTGGCGTCAACCGCCAAACCCGGGTGACAGCCGAACCATTCGGCTGCCGCCCAGAACTCGCGTCGTGGATCAGCCGCCGTAGGCGGCGGCGTAGCCGGGCACGCCATCGACGGCGTACCGCTGACCCGGCTGCGGAAGGGCGCCCGCGCCGTACTGGCCCGCGGTGCCGTGGCGGGCCGGCTTCGTGCGCGACTTGCGCCCGAGGTCGCGACCCAGGTTGGACAGGTACGCGGCGAGAGCGCCCGTGCCGACGCTGTGCGCGTCGGGGGCGAGCTTGCCCGCGTAGCCGGCCCAGGCGAGCCCGTGGAGCGCAGCCGCTGCCACGAGAGACGCCGGAGCGAAGTTGAACAGCTTCCACTCGGAGCCGTCGTCGCTGAGGGAGCCGTCGAGGTAGCTGAAGAGCAGCGTACCGCCGGCCACGCCCGCGAGGCCCCTGGCCTCCTGGGCATGCTCCAGGGCCTTCCTCTTGATCTTGTCGAGCTGCCGGTCGCGCTTCTCCACGCCGCCAGCCAGAGCCGTCACTGCCTCGTCCGTCAGATACGCCATCTCAGGCCTCCAGGAGGGTTTCTCCGCATCAACTGCGAAGCTTCGACGACTACGATGCAGCCAAGTGGCCATCCAAGTCAAACATATTAGCGATCTAGCTCCCACACATGTCTGGACCGGACACGTAGCAGTGGCGTACTAGGTACCTAATCGGCTTGTGATTGGCGCCTTGTTTGGTGTAGCGTCCTCGTCGTGACCCGAACCGCCTCGAACAAGGTCGACATCGCACCGCACCTCGTTCGCTGCAACGTGAACATCACGAGCGCGCAGGACGAGGCGCTCACACGTGAAGCGAAGACGCTCGGCATCGGGCGAAACGAGCTTCTCCGCCGCGTGCTCGACGAGTGGCGTGAAGGATTGCCGAAGAAGGGAACGACATGAGCGTCGACCTGAGTGCCGTCCGATTGCTGGTCGCGACGCCCGCGTACAACGGGGTGTCGAACAACTACTTTCACGCGACGCACGCGCTCCGTGGAACACTCAACAAGCTCGGTATTTACGGCCAGTTCGTGACAGCTCCCGGCATGCCGGTCGACGCCGCGCGCGACTTCATCGGCAACGCCTTCCTGAGTCGGGCCGCGAGCAAAGAACCGTTCACGCACGTGCTCATGTGCGACAGCGACATCGGCTTCCCCGCGAGCGCGGTGCTCCGCATGATCGAGCGCGACGTCGACTTCGTCACGGCTGCTCCGCCGCTGCGTCGCTACGACTGGAAAGGCGCCGAGAAGGCTCTCGCGCAGCCCCGCAACGGAGCTTCCCTCAGCATCGAACGGCTCGCGAGCCTCTACGCCGTCAAGCTCCTGGGCGACACGCTCTCCGTGGACAACCGCGGATTCGCCCGCATCGACCAGGTCGGCGGCGCGTTCATGCTCCTGCGACCGCGTGTCTTCGAAGCGATCCGCGACGCGCATCCCGAGCTTCGTCACAAGGGCGGCGTGATGTTCTTCCAGCCGGCTGTCATGGATGGCGAGCGCAAGGGAGAAGACGTCGCCTTCTGCCGGCGCTGGCGCGCCACGGGCGGTGACATCTGGCTGCTCGTCGACGTCCCGCTCACGCACGAAGGACCCCACACCTTCGAGGGCAGCTACGCCGACCTCACGACGCTTGGGACTACGGAGTCTTGAGTCGCAAACACTCCACAGCTGGGCATCCGATCACCAATCCTGGACTGCCATGACTTCTCTGTAGACAAGGTCACGGAACGGGCTCGCAGCAGTTCTTGTCACATTCCGTCCGATTCCGCGCTAAGATGCCCCATCCATGGCAGCGACTGCGGTGGCGATCTCCATGCTTCCTCAGCTGAGGAAGCGCGCACTTCGACAGGCGATTGGCTCGTTCCAGGATGCGGACCTCGCCACGGCCGCAGGACGCGAGCGAGTCGTCCAGGACGTCGTACGTGCCTACGCCGATTACGAGCGTCGCATGCTCCCTCCGGACGCACGACGGTTGGATGTGCACCGCGTCGAGGCCATCGTCCGCGTCGCGATGCGTGACAGCGTCGCCGCCTGCGCCTGAGCGAGAGCGCGGTTGCGAATCAGCGTCCTTTGCCCCACCTACGGGCGCCCCGAACGCCACGAGCAGCTCCACCGCGTCTTCGCTCATCAGACGTGGCCGGACAAGGACCTCTGGATCCTCGACGACTCTCCAGAACGATCGCCGTTCTTCGAGCAGCTGCGGGACCCTCGCGTGCGCTACCTCCACTCGGCAGGCCGCATGCGCATCGGCGACAAGCGCAACTGGCTCCTCGCGTGCTGCCGCGGTGACGTCATTGCGCACTTCGACGACGACGACTGGTACGCCAAGGACTACCTGACGACCATGCTCGGGGCGCTCCAGGAGCAGCACCTCGACTTCGTCAAGCTCTCGGTCTGGAACGCCCTCTCGGAATTCGACGGCTCCTTCTGGCAAGCCGACACCGAGAAGCTCGTCGCCAAGCACTTCATCGTGTCATCGGACAAGCCGCCCGAGGAGAGCCGGCTCTCGGATGCGGACATGGCCGGCCTCTCCCAGGAAACCTACGACGGCAATCTCTGGGGCTACGGCTTCACCTACGTCTACCGTCGCAGCGTCGGCGAACGCTTCCCCTTCCTGGGCGTCGACTTCGGCGAGGACTTCGAGTTCGTGAAGAGGGTGCGGCAGGCAGCGCGCATCGGACACCTGGCCAACCACGCCGACAAGGTCGTGCACACGATGCACGCGAAGAACACGGCGCCGCGCATCTTCCCGCAGACTCGACTCGATCCGGGTCTCATCCCCGAGGAGCTTCGAGGCGCTCTTCGAACCCAATCGGCCCCTTTCGAGTCCGCGTGACACCGCAGTAGGAACCGCTACCGAACGGCTTCGGCGCGTTCGATCCGGTTGTGCTCGGCGAGAATCACGCGGTCCTGGTACGACGGTGTCCGGACCGGGTCCATCCCCAGAGGAAACTCCGGATGGGCGCCCGTGGGATCGAAGCCGAAGTCCAGCGGAGACTTGGTGGCGGCCCAAGACGCAGCGTCTGTCAGGGTGCGCTGAACGCACTCCCGAGCCGTCCACGGCGCGTAGGACCGACGGAACGTGTAGCCGATCGATGGGTTCGTGGTCTCGATGTCGCGGCGATGATCGATGAGGCCCGGAACGGTGTGCCACGTCCTTCGACCCGTCGCGTTCACCCAGCACGTGACGAGGTAGTCCTCGCAGGTCGACTGTATCCGCGACGCGGACTGACGCGACCGCCAGCGCAGGAACTCGTCCAGCACGATGATCGGGAACACGTACCCCGATCCGAGGCAGTCGCTCGTCAAGTACCAGGCATCGCTTCGTGCCAGCGACCGACGCGCGTAGGGATGGTTCGGCATCAGACTGAGGAGCCGGTTGGGCACGGCCGTCACCACCGCACGAAGGACGTCCTGGAATTCCGGATGGAGCATCAAATCGTCCTGGAGAAAGACCGCGTGCGTGATCTCGGAATGCGCCTGGGCTGCGTCCGAGGCCCATTGCCACATGAGGCCGGACCACTGCCAGTTCGGCATCCGCTCGGTGATCTCGCGGTAGGCAACGCACGTGTCGGGGCGCGCGACCGCGCGCATCTGCACCATGTTCGCGACGCGCGGCGGGTTCCATGGGGTGTGCGAGATGGCGAGCGCGAACTTCGGATCGGTGGGCGGCGGCAGCGCATCCTCCGGATGCGACTCGATGGCCTGCCGGTGAGAGGCGGCGGCGCGGCTCGGGGCCGATGCCGCGCGCGACGGCGACGGCCCAGACAAACGGCGAACGATCGGTCCTCGAAGCGATTTGCCCATGGCGTCGGCTCAGACGCGGACGAAGAAGAGTTCGCGGTCGGCAATCCAGCGGCCGTGTGCCACGTCCTTGACCAGACGCAACCCCTGTTGCGGCAGCAAGGTGAGAAGGCGCTTGTAATCCTCCAGGCGGTGCCACTCCAGAAGGACAGCCTTCACGCCGGCCAGGTGAGCGTAGCCTTCCAGGATCTCGACCTCGCACCCCTCCGTGTCGATCTTGAGCAGATCCGCGGGGGGGAGATCCCGTGCGGCGATCGTCTTGACGGTGACCCCCACCGCCTTCTGCTCACCCAGCCGGTAGATGGAGCGCTGGCCTGGCCCGGACTGGCCGTCGAAGAGCGTCGTCGTGGCTCCCCAGCGGGCCAGGCCCACGACGGCGCCCGCGTGCATGGTGACGTTCTGGACTTCGGTGGTGTTCACGAGGAACGCAGCGATGTTGTCGGGGTGCGGTTCGTACGCGTGGATCGTGCACCCCGGATAGCGCTTCGCGAACCAGATGGTGGCGGCGCCCACGTTTGCTCCGACGTCGAGAACGACCGGGGGAGCGTCGAAGGACAGCTCGGGGACGTCGTAGGCGCCGTCGAGCACCAACTGCAGTCCGTGGCGGTCCACTGGAGAGAAGACCTTCAGGCCGAACGGCGCGGAGGCCGCGACGGCAGCGGAAGGCCTCCCGGGCGGCCGCTGAAGCGTTACGTTCCGGCGAATCGGCGACCGCAGCGTTTTTCCCATGAATTCGCATCCTGCCAGCAGCGTGTCGCGGGCACAAGACCTCATGGGTGCGGCTTGGTTCGAACCTGGACGTTAGCTGCGCAGGAAGATGACTTCGCCGATCCATTCGCCATGACGGCTGTCATCCCGAATGGGCCGCAGGCCGTTCTGACGCATCCGCTCCACACTACAGCTGGCGCTTCCCAGCGTCGCGCAGGTAGCACAGACTCGCCGTGACTCGCCGTAGCTTGCATCGCGCCACTCTGGGTGGTACGAATCGAATGGAAACCAACCAGATCGCGCTAGAGGTCGAGGCTGCGTGGCAACACGCAGAAACGGCGACGGACCCGTCGCTCAGCTCCTAAAGGCGCTCCCGTCCAAGGGAGCCGTCCGTCGTGGAGCCGACCCAGATCAAGAGCAACGACAGGATGCCGCCGCGGTCGTTCACGAACGTCCAGGGCATGGTCGACGTCATTGCCAACTACGCCCCCTGCGCGCTCGACTTCATGGAGCGGGTGTCGCCGCAGGCTCTGTTCGAGATCTTGCACAGCATGCGGCGCTGGTACTCCGGCCAGACAATGGCGCGGGCTCTGCTGTCGCACCGAGACGATCTCCGCTCCGTCATGAAGCTGGAGCCGAAGGATGCGGTCGGTGTCTACCGTGGCTTCAAGGTACCGAAGGACAACCCGCTGGCGTGCTCGAAGCCAGGAGACCGGATGACGATCCCTGTCCAGCGCAACCACGGGTTCTCGTCGTGGAGCTTGACGGAGGCTCCCACGCACAGGTTCTCGGGGGCCAGCGCGGGCAAGGTGGGTTTGGTCGTTCGGCTCGTGGATGGTCGTGGTGTGGTGCCTGCGCTGGCGCCTCCGGAGCGGACATCGAAGTGCTTCAACGCGATGTACGAGGCCGTGGTCGGTCGGTCGTTCCGGCCGACGGAGCAGGAGTACCTGATCTACGCGCCCCGCATCTCGGTCGAAGTCGTTCGGGTGAAGCGATGAGACGACCCGCGCGTCGTCCAACGACGCGGTGCCTGACAGCGGGCGAATGGTACGCGGGCCTCACACGACCCGAGGGCCTACTCGATGGCGAGTGGCTGTACGGCAGCCCGTGGCCGACGCGCCACCTGCACTGGTGCCCGATCGGACGGGAGACCTACGTCTGCTACCTGGACGGATGCAGTCGAGAACCACCGTGTCCGGCCCACCCCGCCGGGCGACCAAGTCGAGGGCCCGATGACCCTGCCGAATGACACGCTGCCTGTGGATCCGGAGACGATGATGTCGAAGGGGGGCTACATCTTTTTCTGGGATGGATGGCCCTCGAACTGGTGGCCTTCGCCCTTCCGGCTCGACGGCATCGACTACAACTGCATGGAGCAGTTCATGATGGCCGAGAAGGCGCTTGCGTTCGGCGATGAGCTGGTCCGAAAGAAGATCCTGGAGTCACCCTACCCGAAAGCGCAGAAGGAGTTCGGGCGCAAGGTGCGCGGCTACGACGACGCCATCTGGTCAGGTATGCGCCGCGCCGTCGTGCTCCGAGGCACGCTGGCGAAGTACCGCCAGAACGAGGTTCTGTATGCGAAGCTGCTCGCCACGACCGAGCCGTTCGTCGAGGCGAGCCCAGAGGATGATGTTTGGGGCATCGGGATGGGCATGGACGAGCCGGGTGTGGAGGATCCGAAGAACTGGCGCGGGGCGAACCTGCTCGGGCAGGTGATCACAGAGGCGCGCGAGATTCTCCGGAAGCCGTGAGCATGACGCGGCCAGCGCTCACCCTGGCAGAGGTCCAAAGCCTCGTTCGAAGTGACGAAGCGCTCGACAGGGCCATGGAAAGGGTCGCGGCGATCGACTTCACGCTCCTGAAGGCCAAGCTGGTGCTGGACGGATTGACCATGGAGCTGTGCGACGAGGCGGAAGGGCTCTACCGGCGCTTTCTTGCGCTCAAGATCCGGTACCCGGAGATGGTCCTGTGCCCTACGGGGCCCATCGATCGGTTCTGGCACGCGCACATCCTCGACACGCTCGCTTACGAGCGCGACTGCGCTCAGCTGTTCGGGCGTACGCTGCAGCACTTCCCGTACTTCGGCATGCGTGGCCCCGAGGATCGAGAGGAGCTGGAGCGAGCGTTCGAACAAAGCGTCGACATCTTCATTCGCCACTTCGGCATCGATCCCACGGCGGGTGACACGATGGCGCGCTCCTGTCGTCCCCAGAACTGTCCGTAAGACGTCAACTTGGTCTGGCAGCCTCCGAAGGCTCTGGGCCGACAGGACGTTAGCTGCGCAGGAAGATGACTTCGCCGATCCATTCGCCATGACGGCTGTCATCCCGAATGAGCCGCAGGCCGTTCTGACGCATCCGCTCCACGAGCAGCGGGTAATCCCGCTTGCGATGGCACTCCAGAAGGACCGCCTTGACGCCCGCGAGATGCTGGTATTCGAACGTGATCTCGACCTCGCAGCCCTCCGTGTCGACCTTGAGGATGTCTGCGGGCGGCAGTTCTCGCGCGGGCATCGTGTCGACCGACACGCCGTTCGACTGCTGGGATCCCAGCTGGTAGAGCGAGCGCTCCCTCGGCCCGTGCGCGCCCTCGAAGAGCATGAGCTTGCCCGCGGGCCAGTTCGGGCCGACAACCGCGACGGGGTGCAACGTCGCGTTGACGCCGCTCTCGCGCAGATTCTCGATGAACGACGCCGCGTGCCCCGGATGGGGCTCGTACGCCTGGACGGTGCACCCCGGCCAGCGCGTCCCGAACCACAAGGTGCTCGCGCCGACGTTCGCGCCGATGTCCAGGATGGTCGGGGGCGTCTCGAACGAGAGGCCGGGGATGTCGTAGCAACCGGCGAAGACCCGGCGCATGTCCTCGTAGTCCTCGGGCGGATACGTGCGGAGCGGGAAGGGCGCCCGCGGTGCGGCGGGAGGCGGTGGCGCCGCTGGACGTCGGGCGATCGAGCGCTGGATGGGACCGCGGAGTGTCTTGCCCATGAGTTGGTTTCCACTCTCGCAGATCATGGATGAAACGACAAGAACTCGCCCGAGGACCGCGGTAGACTCGCGTCCCATGGGCAAGACTCTCCGGGGACCGATCCAGCGGCGGCTGATGCCTCATCTGCCGTCGCCAGCGCCGTCGTCGTCGTCCACGCCCGGCTTCGTCCTCGAAGCCTACACTCTGGCCAACGGGTACTTCGCGCGGCGGTATTGGGCGCTGCCCGGACGGATCCTCATCGGCGGCCAGATCGTCAGCCAAGAGGACGCCCAGTCCTTGCGCGCGAAGTACGGCGTCACCCACGTGCTCTCCGCCGAGAGCGAAAAGAACGACGACGCCACCTGGATGGATCCGACCACCCACGGCTACTTCCCGTTCCCCGATGACGGACGGCCCATCCCGCCCGATCTCTGCCAGAAGGCCATCGTGTTCGCGCGCTCCGTGCTCGCAATCCCGGGCGCGGTCCTCTACTGCCACTGCCACCTCGGGGGATCGCGGGGACCGACCATGGCCTACATGACGCTGCGTCTGCTCGGCCGAAGCAGGGAAGAAGCCTATGAGCAGTGTGGCCGACGCAAGCTCTACACGACGGACATCCACGCCGCGTACCTGAATAGCATCGAGAGCGCTCTCACTTCGGCTGAGGAACGACCCTGAACATCAACCGCCAGCCGACAGCGCGTTCGAGTTCGTGGCTTTCGGCCTTCGACCAGCACGCGCCATGGCGCCACGTCTGAATGTCCTCCGCGATCTGAGCGACCTCTCCGATCCATTCGGCGAGCTTGGCAAGTTCCTTCATTTGGATCCCTCCGTCTCCGGAGAGATGAGGCGCGCGCAGGCCTGACGGAGCAAACGGAACTCCGCCTCCGGAGTCACGCTGCTGTCCTTGGCCGCCACGTAGAACTCCACGTAGAGAGGCCCCACTGTCCAGGCCTGCAATGGCTTGGCCGGATCGATGCAGATGTCGACGCGCACAAGATTGTCCAGCCAACGCCGACTCCAGTGCCGGTCGTCCGCCGCGATGTCGATGTAGGACACGACGTCGTTGCCGCCCGGCGCGATCCGACAATCCGCTTCCAGCGGCCACGCGGCAACGAGCCGTCCGGGGGCCTTGAGCGCGACATCGGCGGCCCGCTCCGAGAAGGGATGGGCGTCCGAATCGTGCGCATGGAGGTATGCGTGCACCTCGTGCTCGCCATCGGCTCGCTGGACGCGTTGCGCGGTCAGGTACACGGCTCCCTCACGTTACCAATCTGCGACCACCGTGAGAAGCCAGCCGGACCGCGAGTCGAGGCGACACGCTCTGAACGCCCCTTGACCGTCCGCGCAGCGCCGTGGTGGACTCGTCGACATGGGAAAAACGCTGCAGGCGCCCAGACGGCGCGGGCTGGGACCGGTCGGTCCTCTCGTCGACCCACCGCCGCCCGCTCCCGCCCCTGCTATCGCTGCCCGTCCGTCGACAATCGCCGCACGCGTCGCGCCACGTCTCCACGTCAACTACACGGGGCCCCTCCCGAACTTCGTGGCCGAACGGGAACTGCCCGATCCGCCGACCGTCAGCGTGATCTGCCCGACGTACAACCGGGCCGCGCTGCATGAGAAGCTCTACGCGATCTTCCACAAGCAGGACTACCCGTGGAAGGACCTCTGGGTGCTCGACGACACCCACGCGCCGTCCCCGTTCTTCAGCAAGTGCAAGGATCCCGAGGTCCACTACGTGCACAGTACGCAGAAACAGACGATCGGCGCCAAGCGAAACAGGCTCATCACCCTGTCCGGCGGATCGATCCTCGCGCACTTCGACGACGACGACTGGTACGCGCCCAATTACCTCTCGTCCATGGTCGGTGCCCTGGTGAGAGGGGACGCCGACTTCGTGAAGCTCGCGATGTGGACGGAGCACCGCCTGCGCGACGGGCACAGACGCGTCTTCGATGCTCGCCGACAGCCGATCGCCAACATGTGGGGATGGGGCTTCTCGTACGTGTACCGTCGCTCCGTGGCCACCCACGCCAGCTTCCCCAGCATCAACACAGGGGAAGACTACGCCTTCGTGCAGGCCGTGCGCGACAAGGGGCTCCGCGCGATGCAGGTCGAGGACGGCGCCGAATGGATCGAGCACGTCCTCCACGGACGCAACGTCTCGCGCAAGGAGTAGGTCGTGGGGAAGACTCTGCGCGGCCCCATCTTGCGTGACAGCGCGCTCTCCACTCCGCGGGCGGGGACTGGACTGGGCATCGTGGCGGCGCGCGAGCTACCTCATCCCGTCACCGTGTCGGTCATCTGCCCCACCCGCAACAGGCCCGAGCGTCATCCTGGGCTCTATGACGTCTTCGCTCAGCAGGACTACGCCAATGCCGACATCTGGATCCTCGACGACTCGGCGGAGCCGTCGTCCTACCTCCAGTACATCGGCGAGCGCGACACGCGCGTCCACTACGCCCATTCGCCCGCTCCCTTCACCATCGGCGCCGCGCGCAACGAGATGCTCCGGCGGTGCCAGGGCGCTGTCGTCGCTCACTTCGACGATGACGACTGGTACGCCCCAGAATACCTGTCCACGATGGTCCGGCAGCTCGTCGCCACCAATGCCGATCTCGTCAAGCTCGCGAGCTGGACGGACCGCAGCGACGTCGACGGGCGTCGCTACCTCTACGACGGGCACAAGCAGAGCGACAACGACCTCTGGGGATGGGGCTTCTCCTACGTCTACCGACGCCACGCTGCCACCCGGGTGTCCTTCCCCGAACAGCGGGTGCAAGGTGGGGGAAACGTGTGTGAGGACTACCCGTTCGTGCTGGGGCTTCGGGGGGCAGGCTTGAAGACGGTCCTCGTCGAAGGGAAGGCCTCGCTGGCCGAGCACGTCTGGCACGGCCAGAACAACACGGGGTGGCATCGCGATGGGTAAGACTCTCCGGCGGTCCCTGCACTCCACCGGGGTTGCGGCCAGCCGTGGGGCGCGCGGAGGCCTGCACAGCACTCCGACGTCCCGCGACCTCTCCACGCCGGTCACCGTGTCCATCATCGTGCCGACGTACGGCCGGCAGGATCGGCACGAGGCCCTGTATCGCGGCTTTCAGCACCAGGACCATCCCGATCGCGACATGTGGATCCTCGACGACTCGCCCGAGCCGTCGCCGTTCTTCTGCAGCCTCCGCGGCTCCGACGAGCGCCTGCACTACATCCACCAGGCCGAACGACAGACCATCGGGCACAAGCGCAACCAGCTCATCGACATGGCCCGCGGCGACGTCGTCGCGCACTTCGACGACGATGACGTCTACAACCCGCAGTACCTGTCTTCGATGATCGACAGACTCGTCCAGCTGAACGCGGACTTCGTCAAGCTCGGATGCTGGAACGAGCGGCGCGAGTGGGACGGGCGACGCTGGACCTACGATGCCCGAAACGCCAAGCCCAACCTCTGGGGCTGGGGGTTCTCGTACGTCTACCGGCGGTGGGTCTGCGGCCACGTGTCCTTCCCGCACACGAACACGGGCGAGGACTACTCCTTCGTCAACGGCCTCTGGCGCGCCGGCCTTCGGACGGAACTCGTCCACGACGGGGCCCACTGGGTGGAGCACGTGCTCCACGGCACCAACACCAGCCGCCGGATCTAGCGGTACACGTACTGGCTGAAGTTCTCGGTCCGAGCCCAGCTGCCCGACACGTCACTCCGACTCGGTTTCTGCGAGGCGAGGTATGGCAGGCACACGTAGCAATGCTGCTCGGGCTGGAGCTTCTTCATCAGGTACTCGTCGTACCAGGTCCGCATGGGCGCCAGATCCTGCCGCAGCCGTGGCTCGATGTCCGTGTTGATCATGTACGCGTGTGCGCCGCTCAGCCGGCCGGCCCGACCAAGGCCGTCGTCGAAGCCATGCAGGTAGTGGCCCCACTTGGCCACGCAGATGGCCCCCACGTAGAGGATGTCGTAGGTCGCGGGGCACCGGGAGAGCGCCTGGCGGAACTTGTTCGCGAAGTCGGCCACAAGCTGCACGTCGTCCTCGAAGACGAGGATGTTCTTGGCGTCCGCCTCACGCGCCTTCGTGACCACCGCCAGGTGGCTGGCGAGACAACCCGCCTGGCCGTTGGAGATGATGCGCGGGTGCGTGAGCTGGGCACCATCGACCGCGTCGAAGAACTCGACCCTGTCCAGTATCCCCGCGGCCCGGAATTGCGTCTCCACCGCCTGCCGCCGATCAGTGCGTGCCGGCAGGTTGATGCAGTAGATCGCGTCCACCTTCATCGGCCGGTAGACCATCCACATGCCCCGGTGGATGCGCAGGATGCGCTCCTGGGGATCGGCAGCCACGAACGCATCCACGGCCTTGTGGGCGGTGCCGTAACCGGTGCCCGCCAGCAGGCCGCCCTGCTCGACCATGGGCCACCAGGCTGCAAGTTCCTGCTCGATCGACTCGGTCGGAACATCGAGGAAGACGAAGGACTTCGAGACAACACTGAATCCCTTCGCCGCCTCGGCGGCGGTAGACTGGTGACGGATGTCGATCCGGGACATCACACCGACGCGCTCCATGTTGGCCTCGAACTCGTTCGAGGTCTCGGCGGACGTGTGGACGATCGACACCCGCTGGCGGTCGCGCGTGCGCTCGGCCAGGTAGCTCGACGAACGACCCTTTCCACCAGTCACCTCTACGAACAGGCTCTCGGGGCCCGCACGTCGGATGGCGAGATCGTAGATGTCCTCTGCGTCAAAGTTGTCCTCGATGGTGACCCATCCCGCGCCGGGTAGCGCTGGAGGCGGAGCCAGCACGGGAACCGAACCCGGGCGCCGTCGGTTGAAGCGAACGATCGGACGACCGAGGGTCTTGCCCATCTGACCGGCGAGTATGCCCCAGCCGGATCGGGGCGGTCAATCTGTGCTATCTAGCCGGATCTAGCCGGGCTCCTAGTCTCGGCTCAGGACCAACCGAGCTGGCGTTGCTACAAACCTGTGGGGTCCGGGCGATGAGAAACCAGGAAGGGTCTCGGCTCAGAACCAACCGAGCTGGCGTTGCTACCACTTGGTCCAGCAATCTTGGTCGGCGGCTTCGTGCTCGTCTCGCGTTGCTACCGTTTGTGCCCGTTGGTGAGTACCCGTGCGACGTGAGTACCCAGTGCGACTGCGGTCTCGGCTCAGAACGTCGGCTCGCCTCACACGAACTGGTCTCGGCTCAGAACCAACCGAGCTGGCGTTGCTACGCGTTGCTGCGTCACTTCCGCGACGACATGAAGCTGTCTCGGCTCAGAACCAACCGAGCTGGCGTTGCTACCTTCGATATCGACGCGTGCGCCGGAGTTGAGCACCGTTGTCTCGGCTCAGAACCAACCGAGCTGGCGTTGCTACCAGCGCAGAGCCAGAGGATAACCACAGTCGCCGGGTCTGTCTCGGCTCAGAACCAACCGAGCTGGCGTTGCTACCTCAAGACCACGCTCTCCGGGCTTCTCCAACAGCACGTGTCTCGGCTCAGAACCAACCGAGCTGGCGTTGCTACGGACCAGAGCGCGCTCGCAGAGCGGATCGGCCACACGTCTCGGCTCAGAACCAACCGAGCTGGCGTTGCTACCGGGATCGTCCCGTCGTCGAGGAGCGCCATGGCCGCATGTCTCGGCTCAGAACCAACCGAGCTGGCGTTGCTACTTGAAGGTCACGACCTGGGCCTCGCCCTCCTTGTTCTGTCTCGGCTCAGAACCAACCGAGCTGGCGTTGCTACTGCGACCGATAGAATCAGTTTCATTCTGCGCCGTTCGATGCCTCCGCGCGAGCGCTCTCCCTCCTCAACACCTTAGCCGTCCTTGCCTCCTTCACCTTCTGCCAACGATTCGGCCGCATCGTTTCGGATTCGTTATCGTTTGCGCCATCGCGAGCGCTCACCAGGATCTTCGCGTCGCCGGGGCGCTCGCGCCAACGTCCAAGCAAAACGACCGGCGCTCCGGTCACGTCCTGGTCCCACGTGGCGCCGCAGTCCGGGCAAACAAGCACAATAGACGCCTCCGCTTCCCGCGCTTCGACGACGCCGCACGACGGACAGGCCCGGGTCGTGTCGTGGGCAGGCATCGCTGCGATGAGCCGGCCGCGTGAGGACGCCGCATTCACAATGGCCGTCCGCGCCTCAGACAGGGCAGCCAGCTGACGGTTGCTGCGGGCGGTCTCGTTGGCGGCCGGATCCTCGACCGCACCGCGAAGAGCCACGGCGCGCAGGTCAAACTTCTCCACAACGACGGTCCCGTAGGTCTCCGTCACCCAGGCCGCCCACTCCCGGTACTTGTTCTTGCGACGACGAAGAGCCTGGAGACGCATGCCTGCTTCCTGGTCGCAGAGATTGCGGTCGCGCCAGAACCACGCCGTCATCACGTTGTGGATGGCCGCGTCTCCCTCAAACCGCTCCCAGCGAGCCACGACGGCCGCCAGCCGGTCGGCCGAGCCCCAGCGATCGAGGTGCGCCGTCTCAGCCCGGAGGCGGTCCGGCACCTGTGCGGCCGACGCCAGGAACGAGCCAAGCGCGGTCTTGGCCAGGGTGAAGTGCCGATCGCGCTCGCCACGGATCTCCTCCGGACGACGAAGCAGGCGAATGTCCTTGGCCGACAGCCGCAGCTCGCCCGTCTTCCCGTCGCTGTCCATCCACCCGGCCACGCGAAGCTCGTCGCCGATCATGCGCCAGCCGATGTCGATGGCGATCGTCTTGTCGTTGGGGGGGAGCGCGGCGCGGCTGTGCTCGACCGTCACCTCCAAGGACCACTCCGCTTTCGTGCCGACCTTCCGCAGATGGACGGTCGCGCCCTTGATCATGGCGTTCTCGGGGATGAGCCGGTGCATGTGCATGTGCCACGTCGCCCAGATCGGACCGCCCTTGGCGTCCGATCCAACGCGCATCGTGAGAAGACCCGTCTTGTCCTTGATCCGTCGCTGGTCACAGGCCCGCTCCAGATAGGCCCGGGCGTCCGGGCGCATCCGCAGCAGCGTACTGGCCTCGGCGAGGATGGTCGCGGCCTTGGCGCCCCCCTGGATCTGGACACCCAGCGCGCCATCGCCTTCCCACCGCAGGAACTTCGGATCGTTCGGGCTGATGCCGTCGTCGCCGTAGAGCGGCAGCGCCTTCGAATCCTGCATCGCCTTCTCCGTGAGGAGGTAGGTGCCCCAGTAGGTCTCCGTCAGCTCGCGTGCTCCGCGCACGAGACCGTTGGCGCGCTCGTTGATGGCGTCGATCGCCGCCGTCATGGCTGCATCCGTGCGCTGAGCAAGACGGGCCTCGCGAAGCTTGGTCACCGCCGCCTTGCGTGCCTCGCGCGCCTGGCGGAGCGCCTCGCGGTCCGACTCCGACTCGCTGCGCGTGCGCGTCGACGCCCGCTGCGACTTGATCCTCTTGGCGAGCGCCTCGGTCTCCGCATTCCAGCGAGCGACTTCGGCGGTCAGGGCCACCGTCTGGGCGTTCGACGCGTCGATGACAGCACGGACCGCCGCTCGGCGGCCGCGCTCGATCTCGATGAGCGTGTTTCGATAGCGGTGTGTCGCGAACAACTGGTCGTAGACGAGGTCGGCATTCTCCCCGAACGGCGCGGACAGACCAAACTGGTACACATAGACGGCCATGGCATCCTCCTTGACTATTGGACCTGCAGGGTGACGGTGTTCGTGTTCGTGGTGCCGGCGGGGCTATTCCAGCTCCCCTCCGTGCCGAAGTGCAGTACGTCCGTGCCGGCCGCGAACGTGTACTGGAAGTTCCAGGCGCTCCCGGCGTCGACGTTCGTGGCGCCCACCTCGTACGAGGGGGGGAAGTCCTGGCACTGATCCGTCAGAAACGACGATCCCGTGCACCCCGAGGCTCCGAGCTGCCCGGCCACCACCAGCGTCCCGCCGCTCGGGAACGCGCTGACGTCCACGTCGTACCAGACGGGGTTGTGCTCGTTCACGGGGGGAGAGGTGATCGTCGGCACGATGGTCGCGCTCGGATCGTCCGGGGTGAGAAAGAGCACCGTCACCGGGTTGGGCGTCCCATAGGTCGATGGCGGCGGAGAGACCTCGTAGAAGCACGACACGCCCGCGCCGCAGCTGCAGGCCTGACAGGCGCCGCCCTGGCACACGGACGTCGCTTCGCTGCATGCGGCGCCGCTGGCCTGCCAGGCGCCCTCGGTGCTGCAGGTCTCGGGCTGGTTGCCCCCACAGCGCATCGCCCCGGACACGCACACCCCCGTGCAGCTGGCGACCCCACCCACCGGAGCGCAGGCGTAGGGGCAGGCGCTCGCCACCCAGCTGCCGGCCGTGCAGGTCTCCAGGTTGGTGCCGCTGCAGAGCGTCGACCCGTCGGTGCAGGCGCCCCCGTCGGTCCCTGTCTCCGCGCTGGCCTCCGGGCTCGCCTCGACGCCGCTGTCCTGGGCCACCGCGTCCATCCCGCCGGCCTCGCGGTCCGGGCCACTGTCCTGGGCCACCGCGTCCATCCCGCCGGCCTCGCGGTCCGGGCCACTGTCAACCAGATCGCCACGGTCCGCGGCGGCGTCGGCCACCGCGTCCGGGTGGGCGTCCGGCCCAGCGTCGCCGTCCGAGACCGAGAACCCACCGCCGCAGCCGATGGCCACGCCCAGGAAACCCGCTGTGACCACACGTTGGAAAGTCGTCATCGCATCCATGTTCTACACCTTGTCAAACACTATGCAAGCCACAGTATGCAAGCCACAGTCCATTTTGTCTGGCTTCCATGGGCCGAGGGAGCGTCCGTGAGGTGCGTCCGCATGTCCAGTCACGGCGGCACAGGATCCGTGGCGTCTTGACTGTACGCTCTTTGCGCGTACAGTATGGGCCAGGAGGTTTCGTCATGCGTCTCTATAATGTCATGGAAGCACCGATCCTGTCGGGAGCGGCCCTGGATCTCTACCGAGCCATCGTCGCCGGCAAGCCTTTCACCCTCATCAAGAGTCCCACCACAGCGGCCGACCTGCACCTCGTGGCCGAGCGGCTGGCCTGCGATGCGGCCGCGAGCGAGCTGCAGTCGTTGTGGGTCGACGCCATGGTCGTTGACAGCTCCCAAGGAGACCGGGGGTGCGCTGGAGCCTACGTCACCGCCTCGGTCGCCATCTACCCCGAGGACGGCCCAGTGGCTGTGCTCGACGCCGCCGCCGCGTCCCGCGTCGCCCAGCGGCTCGACGAAGGCTTGACCCTGCGGCAGGCGCTCGACCGCACGCTCGCCCAGTGCACGCCCAGCCTCAGCCGCCAAACGGCCTCCCGGCCCACCCTGCGCGACGGCTCGCGGCTGTGACGGCCGCCCTCACTGGAAGATCAGAGATTGGCGGCGGCCACTTGACTGTACGCGCATTGCGCGTACAGTAATGGAGACGCTGCCCGGCTTGAACCGTGCACAAGGAGTCGACCATGTCCACCGCCACCAAGTCTTCGTTCGTCCGCATGTTCGTGGCCTTCGCGGGCCTCGTCACCGCCCTCGTCAACCTCTTGGGGGGGCTGCTGCGGCTCCTGGGGGTGCTGGTGACCTCGCTCACCAGCGCCGTCCAGCGCGCCGCGAGCCGAGCGGCGGCGCGCGCTGCAGCGCGCGCGCAAGCGCACGCCCGAGCCGTTCCGGCGCCCTTCGTAGTCGCCCCCCAGCCCTTCCGGATGGCTGCCCCATTCATGCCCTACGCGCCCGCGATGGCCGCCCCGTTTGCGGCGCCTGCGCCCTTGCCGCCCGAGGGGGGCCGCACCCCCTGCCGCACGCAGCCGATGGACGAGCCGCCGGTCTTCGATGCCTCGGCCACGGACCGGATGCCCCAGGCGCCCGCGGACGCTGCGCCATCCCGCCCCGCCAAGACGCTGCCCCCGGCCGGCGCACCGTTCGCGCTCCCGGGAGTCGACCAGCTCGCCGAGACCCCGAGCGGGGAAGCCGTGGGCGTCGCCGAGGACAAGCTCCAGGCCACCGCGGTCAAGATCGTGGAGACGCTGGCCCACTACGGCGTCCAGGGGACGGTGGAGGAGGTCCTGTCCGGGCCGACCGTCACGACCTACGAGGTCGCGCCGGCTGCGGGCACCAAGGTGTCCAAGGTGGCCCAGCTCGCCGACGACATCGCCCTGGCGCTCGCCCGCAAGGTGCGCATCGTGGCCCCCATCCCGGGCAAGAACCGCATCGGCTTCGAGATGCCCAACGACCACCAGGTCCCCGTGGGCCTGCGGGACCTCGTCGCCGATCCGCGCTTCCAGGCGTTCGACGCGCCGCTGCCGGTCGTCCTGGGACGCGACGCCACGGGCAACCCCGTGTACGCCGATCTGGCGAGCATGCCCCACGTCATCGTGGCCGGCGCCACGGGCTCGGGCAAGAGCGTGGGCCTCAACGCCATGCTCCTGTCGCTGCTCTACCGCCGGTCCCCTGAGGAGCTGCGCCTGCTCATGATCGATCCGAAGGTCGTCGAGCTGGCCCCCTTCAACGGCATCCCCCACATGCTCCTGCCCGTTGTCACCGACATGAACCAGGCCGCCACCGCGCTCAACTGGGCCGTCGACGAGATGGAGCGCCGCTACCAGCTGTTCGCCCACGCCGGGACCAAGAACGTCGCCTCGTACAACGCCTGGGTCGAGCGGGTCGCGCGCGGCGAGACCCCGCGCCCCCTCGGCGTCACGGTCTCAAAGCTCCCCTGGATCGTCATCGTGGTCGACGAGTTCGCGGACCTCATGATGCAGCAGGGTAAGGACGTCGAGACCGCCGTGACGCGCCTCGCCCAGAAGGCGCGCG
>Ga0181525_10000531_pt1 | contig 33243 bp, 28 predicted proteins | sample PEATcosm2014_Bin_48_FD_121100 | JGI IMG/M metagenome (GOLD analysis project Ga0181525, IMG submission 121100) | Peatland microbial communities from MTU Mesocosm Facility, Houghton, MI, USA - PEATcosm2014_Bin06_10_metaG | ecosystem: Environmental > Terrestrial > Soil > Wetlands > Peat | place... | reverse complement strand
GGCCAAGGGCCACACGCGTCCCGGCGAGATTTTGTTCGGCACGGATTCGCACACGTGCATGGCGGGCGCGTTCAACCAGTTCGCCACGGGCATCGGCAACACGGACGCGGGCTTCGTGATGGGCACGGGCAAGCTGCTCATCAAGGTGCCGGAGACGATGCATTTCCGGCTCGAAGGCAAATTGCAGCCGGGCGTGATGGCGAAGGACATCATCCTGCATTGCATCGGCGAAATCGGCTTTGACGGCGCGACGTATCGCGCGATGCAGTTCGACGGCCCCGGCGCGGCGAGCCTTTCAATGGACGACCGCATGACGATTGCGAACATGGCCATCGAGGCGGGCGGCAAGAACGCGATTTTTGAATTTGATTCGCGCACGGCGGAATATGTGGATGCGCGCGTGAAATTGAACGGCACGAAATCCAGTTACACGCCGGTCGAACCGGACAAGGACCAAAAATTCGTTTATGAGCTAGTCGTGGATTTGAGCAAGCTCGAACCGACGGTGGCGTGCCATCCCGATCCGGGCCAGCGCAAGAAGGCGAAGGACATGGGCGACACCAAGCTTGACCGCGCTTACGTCGGCTCCTGCACCGGCGGCAAGACGAGCGATTTCGTGGAGTTCGCGCGCGTGTTGCGCGGCAAGAAGGTCACGATTGACACGTTCGGCGTGCCGGCGACCCCGGACATTGTTCATGATTTGCAATCCACGCGCTGGGGCGGCAAGACGATCTGGGACATCCTTGTGGACGCCGGCGTGCAGATGACGGAGAACGCCGGTTGCGCCGCGTGCCTCGGTGGGCCGGTGGACACGTTTGGCCGCATCAACAAGCCGGGCATCAAGTGCATCAGCGCGACGAACCGGAATTTTCCCGGCCGCATGGGCGACAAGGAATCGCAGGTGTTTCTCGCGTCGCCGATGACCGTGGCCGCGAGCGCGATTGCCGGGAGGATTGTTGATCCGAGGGAGTATCTAGGGAATTGAGCGGAAACGGTGGAATCAACGGTTGCTGAATCCATTCAACTCGGCAATGAAGGCGTTCGGACCACCTTCGAGATAGCCGACTTGGCGACCGAGTTCATTACCATTGGCAGTCAGCAGTATGTAGGTGGGAAAACCGTTCACGTGAAACTGGTCATACAATGCCTGATTGGCACGCCGGAGGTCGTCGCTTTGCAGCGTGTGTTGCGGAAAATCCAATTTTACCAGGATCAGCTTTGAATTGGCATAACTTGCGAACTGGCTGGTGGACAAAACATCCTGATCAAACTTGATGCACCACGGGCACCAGTCAGAGCCGGTGAAATCGAGGAGCACCAGCTTGTTTTCCGACTGCGCCTGGCTCAAGGCGCCGGGCAGGTCCATCCTCCATAAAGTTTGCGGCGCGTTCCCGGTAGCCGGTGGCGCGGGGCGGTCTTCGTCAGGCGGAGGCTGTGAAGGGTGGTTGAGCAGATAGGCATGGTATTGAGTGTTGGCCTCGATTTGCTTTTTCTCCAGCACCTGGGCATTGCTTGCATTGTAGTGAAAATGCCTCTGCATCTCCGGGCTTAAATCCTTGAGCTTCGCATTGGCCATTCCGTGGCCGTTGTTGTAAGTGAAATAAACATCGGTGGCCGTGGTGGAGAAAACGGTGACGTTGCTGTAAACCTCACTGCCGGTTTTGAGCACCGGCAGGTTCTCGTCCGCGCAGGCCTTCTGCGCGATGATCAATAGTCCCAATGCGATGCAAATCCCCAAACGCATGTTCCCTCTATGCTTCCGGGATAAATATTTGTCAAGTGCCGGGAGAGAAATCACCCTTTTCAGGCAAGTCACCATCCGGTTGAAAGGGCCGGTCAGGCTGGCTTCAACAAATTCGCCCCCGGCAGATAAACCGAAAAGGTCGTGCCCTCACCCACGCGGGTGTGGACGTGGAGCGCGCCGTTCCCTTCCTTGATGAGCCGCTGGACGATGTTGAGGCCCAGGCCCGTGCCCTGCCGCGGCCCTTTCGTCGTGAAATAAGGATGAAAAATTTTCGGCAGCAGTTCCGACGAAATGCCGGGGCCGGTGTCGCTCACCTGGAATTTCACAAGCGGCGCGGTGTTGTCCATGCTCTCGATGTTCAGCAGCCGGTCGTTCGGGCCGTCCTTGAACTTCGTCAAGTCGAGCGGCTCGTGCAGCACTTCGCCGCTGATCTCGACGCGGTGCGGCAGCGGCCCGCATTGAAAGGCGTTCACCGCGAGGTTCAACAAAATCTGGATCACGTCCGTGCCGTTGATTTTGACGGCGATGTCCTCGGACATGAGTGTGACGTTGAATTCATTTTCGTGCAGGCTCGGATGGACGCGGGCGAGTTGTTCGAGGTCGCGGAGCAACTGGTTCACGCTCACGCTGGGGGCGGATTCAGTGGGCTGGCGGCGCAAAAAACCGAGGTAGCGCCGGGAGATTTCGATGCAGTTGCCCACCTGCCGCGCGATGATGCGCAGGCGGTCCTTGATGAATTCCAAATCCTCCAGTTCCAGACGCGAATTCTGGCCCAGGCGCTGGTTGAGCACCTGCACGAAACCGGAGATGACGGTGAGCGGGCCGTTGATGTCGTGGATGATGCTGGCGTAAATGTCGCCACGCGTCTTGGCAATCTGTTCCTCGATGCGCTGGTTTTGAAGTTCGGTCAGCAAATCGTGCACCTTCTCGGCGCTGCTGTGGATTTCGCTCTCGAGCACGCGGCGTTGCATCGCCTGGGCGACGGCGGCGCGCATCGTGGCGATGTCGAACGGCTTGTTGATGTAGTCGCAGGCGCGGAGCCGGAGCGCCTGCCGGATGGTGTCGGTCGTCTCGAACGCCGTCATCATGATCGCCTCGATTTCAGGCTTCACGTATTTCAGGCGTTCCAGAACCTCGATGCCCGACATGCCGGCCATGCGGATGTCCAGCACCGCGACGTCAATGTCATTTTCCTGCGCAAGCTTGATCGCCGCCGGGCCGTCCTCGGCCATGAGCAGGTCGTATTCGTCCTTGAAAATCACCCGCAGCGACTGGCGCGGCCCGTCTTCGTCATCCACGATGAGCAGCGTGCCTCGGCGCTTTGGGGCCGGGGTCGCTTCGACAAGGTCGGATACTGCGGTGGCGGCTTCCGCCAATGGGTTTGCAGTCAGGGGCATGTTGGGCAATCAGATTTTAATTCGACTTCCGCGCCGGCGATTCTACCAGCTCCGCTTCCGCCCTCAAGAACAAAGCGAATCAATCTCTTCACGACTGCGTCAGCGTCAAATAAAGCATCTTCAATGCCTGGTTTGCCGTGGCCTGCTTGAATTTTTCCCGCCCGAAGGCATTCAATTTCCGCTCTACCACCGTTTTCCCCCCGCCTGCCACCGCGATAAAAACCGTCCCGACCGGCTTGCTCTTCGTCCCGCCGCCCGGCCCGGCAATGCCCGTGACCGCAATCGCAGAATCCGCGCCAAATTTCTTCCGCGCGCCCGCGGCCATTTCGCGCGCGACGGCCTCGCTCACCGCGCCGTGCCTTGCCAGGGTTTCAGCCCGGACACCGAGAAATCTTTGCTTTACTGCATTGCTGTAGGCGACGATTCCGCCGGGGAAAATTTTGGAAGCGCCCGGCACGTTCGTGATCCGGTGCGCGACGCAGCCGCCCGTGCAGGATTCGGCCAGCGCCAGGGTTTTTCCCCGCCGCGCCAGAAGCCGGACCACGGCGGCCTCGATTTTATTGTTTCGGCCTGGGCCTGCGGATGTCGGCATTGAAGGTTCCGGCGATGTAGCTTTTGGTTTCATCCGGCGCGCACAAATAAATCTTCCCCGGAAGGTGGTTGCCGGCCAGCCGGCCGAAGTCGAGCCGCAGCGCGTAGCCGTTGGTAATCGTGACCTTCGATTGCTGGTCGTCGTCCTTCCAGCGCAGCATGACGCCCGCCGCCTTGTCCGCGTTGGTGGTGATGTTGAGCGACTGGCCGGCGAGGGATTCCGGCTGCGCGCCGCCGAAATTGATGATGACGCCAAACTCCACCGGCCCGCCGCGGCCGGTCCGCAACGTCAGCGTGCCGCTCTGCAAAATCGCCCGTTCGACGATGAAATCCTTTCCGTGAATCCGGCCGGCCGCCGTTGAACTGGGGATGGCCGCCGTTCCGAGGTCCAGCATCCAGTTCGTGTCGCTGGCAGGCGGCGCGACGCGCGGGGCTGGCGGGCGATTGGTGCGGACTTGAGTTCGAGGCGGCGCTGATTCCCCATCCGATTCCGAAGCGACCTGATTGGTGGGCGTGACGGCGGAACTGGACTTGAAAATTTTTCCACGAAACACGAAAACCGCCGCGCCTGCGGCGCACACCAGAACAGCCAGGGCCACCACCGCCATCGGCCAATTCTTTTCCGGCGCTAGCAAAGGCCGGTCTTCGGGAATGGTCGGCGCGGGCCGCTCGCCCTTCTTTGTGCCCGTGATGATGAATTTCTGCTCGTCCGACTGCGGCGCCTGCGGCACGGTGATCTTCTGGAAGCACGTTGGGCATTCCATCTGCGAGCCGGCCTGCGACGAATCGCAACTGATGTGCTGGCCGCACACTGGACAGGCGTATTTGAACTCGCTCATTGAGGTTGGGGAAACATTTCATATTCGCCGCCCGACGGCAACGCCGATTTTTCAATCCGAATCCTCCTCGTTCTCGTTCTCGTCCCCGTTCTGGGTGGTATTTCAGATCGAGGACGAGGTCGAGAGCGACAACGAGGACGAAATTGGAGGGATAAAATGCCTTTGCCTCCTTGCGTCTTTGCGCTAAAACAGGTCAGCGTATGAAGAAAAAATCTCCCGTCTCGCGCAGCGGACGCTTCACCGGCGGTCCCGCCGCCGATGTCGCGCAATTCACCGAATCCATCTCCTTCGACTGGCGGCTCTGGCGGCACGACATCCTCGGCTCGATGGCCCACGCCGAAATGCTTTGCAAAATCGGTTTGTTGAAGAAAAATGAATTGCACGCCATCATCCGTGGCCTGAACAAAATCGGCCTCGAAATCCGCGACGGTAATTTCAAGTGGAAGCCCGAACTCGAAGACGTCCACATGAATATCGAGGCGGAGCTGACCAAGCGCGTTCCCGCCGGCGCGAAATTGCACACTGCCCGCTCGCGCAACGACCAGGTGGCTCTCGACGTGCGGCTTTGGCTGCGCGATGAAATCACCGCGCTGCTCGGCGACATCGCCGGACTGCAACGCGCCCTCGTCTCACTCGGCGAGAAAAATGCCGACGTCATCATCCCCGGCTACACGCATCTGCAACGCGCACAGCCCGTCTATCTCGCGCACCATCTGCTCGCCTACGTCGAAATGCTCGAACGTGATTGCGAGCGCCTCTGGGACTGCCACTCGCGCGTGAACATCTGCCCGCTCGGCAGCGGCGCGATTGCCGGTTCCACGCTGCCGCTCGACCGCGCGCTCGTCGCCAAGCTGCTCGGCTTCGTGGACGCGAGCGGCAAGGTTCAACTGACTCAAAATTCCATGGACGCGGTAAGCGACCGGGATTTCGCCGTCGAATTTTGCGCCGCCGGCGCGCTGCTCGCCGTGCATCTTTCGCGGCTCGCGGAGGACGTGATTCTCTGGGCGAGCGCAGAATTTAATTTCATCAAGATCGCCGACGCCTACACCACCGGCTCGTCGCTCATGCCGCAGAAGAAAAATCCCGACATCGCCGAACTTGCGCGCGGCAAGACCGGCCGCGTCTTCGGCAACCTGATGTCGCTGCTCACGCTGCTGAAAGGATTGCCGATGACCTACAACCGCGATTTGCAGGAGGACAAGGAACGCCTCTTCGACACCGCCGACACCGTGCGCGCTACCACGCGGCTCATGGCCGCGATGTTGAACAACACCAAGGTGAACAAACCGGTGTGCGCCTGTGCCGCCGCCGACCCGGCGTTGCTGGCGACCGACCTGGCGGATTATCTCGTCAAAAAGGGAATGCCGTTCCGGCAAGCGCATCACGTCGTCGGCGCGGTGGTGGCGCTGGCGGAAAAAACCGGCAAACGGCTGAACCAACTGACGCTCGCGGAACTGCAATCCATTGAGCCGGTGACCGGCACCAAGTTTTTTGGCCGCGACGCGCTGGGCGCGTTCAATCTAAAAACGGCGATGGCGAAACGAAACCTGACCGGCGCACCGGGCACAAAGGAAGTCGCGAAGCAACTCGCGCGCTGGCGGAAACAGCTTTCGTAATTCTTTGCGAACGCGCTAAATTTTATGTCACTTCAAAATCAAAAGCTAAAGCAGTCTCGAATTGCTTTGGTTAAAGAAGCTTCATTTTGATTTGTCTGTTCACAATGCGCCCGAATACAAGAACGTCACAGAGCTAAAAGAATTGCTGACCAAAAGATTTGAAGCACTTTTGGGACGCGCGCCAAAAACAACTTGAAGCGAGATCGTAAATTCGTGCCAAAGGCACAACCGGAAATTAGCCAGACACGAAGTGTCTGGGATCGCGGCAAAATAAAACCGTCCTGAAAGGACGGCGGAATCGGAACAATGAACGTCAAGTCAAATTTATTTCCATCGTCCCTTCAGGACGAAATTTGCTGTGACGTTGACCAGACACTTCGTGTCTGGCTAATTTCCGGCGTCGCTCCGCGACAAAACTTTGCCGGATAGATTTGTATGCCATCCACGCATTTAAGCCTGCATTTCCACATCGTGTTCAGCACGAAAGACCGGCATCCGTTCATCGCGGATGACTGGCGCGGACGTTTGCATGAATATCTCGGCGGATTGGTTCGCGCGGCGGACGGAATCCCCGAATCCATCGGCGGCACGGCTGACCACGTTCATTTGCTCGTCGGTTTGCGCGCGACACATTCACTCGCGTCATTTGTGCAAGACATCAAACAAACATCGTCGCGATGGATTCACGAAACCACCGGTGTAAAAAAATTTCGCGTGGCAACCGGGCTACGGTGCGTTCACCGTGAGTGTTTCAAATTGCGATGCGGTCAAGGAATACATTGCGAATCAGCCAGAACATCATCGGACAAAAACATTTCAAGAGGAATATGTGGTGTTTCTCCAAAAGCACCGTGTCGAATATGACGAAAAATATTTGTGGTGAATTAACAAAATTTGAAACTCAAACTGGCGGCGCAAATTGAATTCTGAAAATTGGTCCGTCTAAAAATGCCAACTGCGTTAAATGATCTGCTCAAGGCGACGTCGCGCTCGTTTTATCTGACGCTGCGCGTGCTGCCGGCACGCGTGCGCCCGCAAATCGGCCTCGCCTACCTGCTCGCCCGCACGGCCGACACCATCGCCGACACGGAACTCGTCCGGCCGGCGTTGCGCCGCCACGCGCTCCAGATTTTGCGCGAGCGGATTCTGGGTTTGCGCGAGCAGCCGGGGAATTTTACCGACCTCGTCCGGCATCAAGGTTCGCCCGCCGAAAAATTGTTGCTGGAAAAAGTCGAGGACAGCCTGGCGTTGCTGCAAACGCTGTCGCCGGAGGATTTGAAGCTGGTCCGCGAAGTTCTCGCCACCATCACGAGCGGGCAGGAACTGGATTTGACCCGGTTTACGCCGCCGGAATCCGCGTTTCAGCGGGACGAGGACAGGCTCAAGCTGGGGCTTCAATCCATCATCGCGCTGGAAACCGAGGCCGAGCTGGACGATTACACCTACCGCGTGGCCGGCTGCGTGGGCGAGTTCTGGACGAAGATTTGCCGGGCGCATTTGTTTCCACGGGCGGGCTTGGACGAAAAACAATTCATCATGGACGGCATCCGGTTCGGCAAGGGGCTGCAACTGGTGAACATCCTGCGCGATCTGCCGGCGGATTTGAAAAGGGGCCGCTGCTATCTGCCGGCGGAAAAACTGGAGCCGGCTCATTTGCTGCCGGAAACTTTGCTGTCACCGGCGAACGAGGTGAAGTTCCTGAAAATTTACCGGGGATATCTGGACCAGGCGGAGTCGCACCTGCGCGCGGGCTGGAATTATACGAACACGCTGCCGTTCGGGCAATTCCGCGTGCGGCTGGCGTGCGCGTGGCCGGTTTTGATCGGAATGCGGACGATTGAAAAGCTGCGCGCAGCCGGTGTCACCGAATTGCGGCGGCGCGTGAAGGTTCCGCGCGGCGAGGTGCGCGGCATCATGTTTCGCTCGACGCTGGCCAGCCCGCTGCCGTTCGCCTGGCGGCGGCTGGTTTCAGAAGGCGGAAAAGCAGTTGCGTCCGGGGATGAATTGGCGTAAGAAAACGTCATGCGAACTTCCAACTTGTTGTCAGCAGTCTGCGCAGCGGCTTTTTTGGCGGGTTCCCCCGTCGTCCACGCGCAAGACACCCCGGCCCAAGCCGCCGCGCGCGCGGCGTTGATGCAAAAGATGAGCGAGTTGGACACGCAGCAAAGCCAGCCAACCAATCCAGCGCCGCTGGCCAGCGTGGTGATACCTCCCACTCCCGGACAGGAACAAGCGGTCCAGGCAACGAACGCGGCGCCAACAAATCCTCCTCCCGTTGTCTCTGCGCCAACCGAAACACAATCTGCGGCGCCTGTGGCAGCGGTTCCTGAAAGCAATCCACCGCCGGCTGCCGCTGTTGAACCAGCCCCAGCTCCCGCACCGGCTGCCGTGCCCATGACACCGCCCGCCGAAACGCAGCCCGCTCCGGCGGCGGCGGTGCCTCCTGAAACGACTCCACCACCCGCCGCCGCGCCCGCGCCATCGCCCGCTGAAGCGGCACCATCACCGGCTCCGGCAGCGGCTCCTGAAACGACTTCGCCACCGGCTGCCGCCGTTGCGCCGGTTCCGGCGTCCGAACCGGTTGCCGCGCCCACGCCCGCGCCCGCGGAGGCACAACCGGCTCCGACAACACCACCTCCCGAAATGACGCCACCGCCGGCTGCCGCCGAGGTGCCCGCCGCCGCGCCAGCGCCACCGGCACCTGCCAGTGCGGAGACCACTCCCCGCGCCGGACAGGAGCAGGCGGTTCAGCCGACAAACTCCATGCCGACACCTCCTCCTCCGCCCGCCGTTCCACCGTCCGCCGAACCACAATCCGCGCCGGCAGCGGCAGCGGCCACCGAAGCGCCGCCCGCGCCGGTTGTGACTGCGGCTCCTGAAACGAATCCGCCGCCGGCTGCAACTGCCGCGCCAGCCCCGGCACCCGCGCCAGTCACGCCCGTGCCGCCGCCGGTCGTCGTGGTGACGGCTACCGGCGCCGAGCAAGAACAGGCGGCCCAGCCAACGAATGCGACGCCAACAAATCCTCCGGTTGCCGCACCTGCTCCGGCGGCGGGTGGTTCGGGCTTTTTCTCGCCCGTGCCGCCGCCGTCAAATCCGGAGGCCCAGGTCGGCGCGCAACCAGCACCGCAGCCAGCGTCCCAGCCCAGCGTGGTGACGCCGGCGCCCGCGTCGCAGCCAAGCGAGCCGATGCCGGCACCCGTGGTCAAATCGCCGCCGCCAGCCGGCAATTCCGCGGCTTCCGCCGGAAAGGACATGGGATTCAAGCCAATCGAAGCGCCCCCGCTGCCCGTTTCGGCGCAGAAGGAGGCGGAGTTGCAGGCGCTGCTGGCGAGATACATGGCCAACCAGATTTCGCCGGACGAATACCAAAAGGAGCGCGCGGCGATTCTGGCCGAGCCTTGAAATGCCCTTTCGATTGCGCCCGCCGGAATCCCCTCCGGCGGGTTTTTTATTGCGAATTGAACTTTGAGCGCCGGACTCTAAACTGAAGCTGCCATGCACGATTTTCGTTACATCGGAAACCAATTGTTCTGCGAAGGCATCGCCGTCGAATCGCTCGCGCGCAAGTTCGGCACGCCGCTCTACGTCTATTCGCAGCGGACGCTGACGGAGCATTTCCGCCGGCTGGACGCCGCGCTCGCGCCGCTCGACCATCTGGTTTGCTTCGCGATGAAGGCGAACTCAAATCTCTCGGTCCTGCGCGTGCTGGCGAATCTCGGCAGCGGCTTCGACATCGTGAGCGCCGGCGAGTTGCAACGGGTCATCGCGGCGGGCGGCGACCCGCGCAAATGCGTCTTTGCCGGTGTCGGGAAAACGGACGAGGAAATTGAATTCGCGCTGCGCCGGGGAATTTATTCGTTCAACGCGGAGAGCGAGCCGGAATTGCACCGCATCAACCGTGTCGCAGCGCGGCTGAAAAAAACCGCGCCCGTTGCCGTGCGCGTGAACCCGAACGTGGCGGCGAAGACGCATGCAAAAATCACAACCGGCACCTATGAAAACAAATTCGGAATCGCGTTCGAGCAGATCGAAGGCGTTTATGCGCGGGCGGCGCGGCTGCCGAACCTGCGGCTGCGCGGATTGCAGATGCACATCGGCTCGCAAATCACCGAAGTCGCGCCGTTCGAGCAGGCGTTGCAAAAAATCCTTCAGCTTGCGCGGCAACTGGCCGACAAATATGAACTGGAGTTTTTGAGCATCGGCGGCGGGCTGGGCATCGTTTACAACCCAGCGCTCGCCAGCGGTTCGCCGGATTGGTGGAAAACTCCGGCTGCCAAAGGAATTTTGACGCCGGAAACTTATGCCAAAACCTTGCTGCCGCTTCTGATACCGCTCGGCCTGAAGATCCTGATGGAGCCGGGCCGCTTCATTTCCGGCAATGCCGGCATTCTCGTCACGCGCGTCGAATACGTGAAACGCACCGGCCGGAAAAATTTTATCATCGTGGACGCGGCGATGAACGATTTGATCCGTCCGGCGTTTTACGACGCCTACCACGAAATCGTGCCGCTTTCGCGCAAAGGCAATTCAGCGCTCAAGTCCGACGTGGTGGGGCCGATTTGTGAGTCGGGCGATTATTTTTGCAAGGATCGTCCGCTGCCAAGAGTCGGCGAGGGCGATTATCTTGCGCTTTTAAGCGCGGGCGCTTATGGCTTTGTCATGGCGTCCAATTACAACGCCCGTCCGCTCGCCGCCGAAATCCTGGTGAACGGCAGACGCGCCGCCGTCGCGCGCGAGCGCCAGCCGGTGAAAGAAATTTGGTCGGGCGAGAAAGTTGTGGCATGGTTGAGATAGAATTGTGAACAACGAATTTTCCATTGCGGCGCACTGGCCGGGCGATTTTGACGAAACCGGCCTGCGCGACTGGGCGGAAAACCTCCGACGGCAACTGCCCGCGCCGCAGGTTTCGCTCGGCCTCGTGTTCATGTCGCCGAAGTTTTTCCCGCACGCGAAAGCGGCGCTGGAAATCCTGCGCGTTCACGCCCGCATCCCGCTGCTGGCGGGCTGTTCGAGCGCGGGACTCATTGCCGGCGCGCGCGAAATTGAAAACGCGGACGGGCTGACGCTCGCGCTTTACTCGCTGCCCGGCGCGGAGTTGAAGGGCGTCCGGTTCACGCAGGCGCAGGTCGAGTGGGCAAACGGCGTGTATTGGCAGCTCGAAACCGGCGTCGGACCGAAACACACGAACGGCTGGCTGGTGTTCATTGACCCGTTTCACCTCGACTCGGAAGGCTGGATTCGCGGCTGGAATGAAGCCTACGCACAGGTGCCAACGTTTGGCGGACTGGCCAGCGGCGCTTTTGCGGACCAGACCACGCAGGTTTATCTGAACGGCGACGTGTTCGAGGATGGCGGCGTGGCGGTGTCCGTTGGCGGAGAGGTGAAGCTGGCTGGCGTCATTTCGCAGGGCTGCACGCCCATCGGCGAAAGCTGGACGCTCACGCGCGTGGAAAATAATTTAATCCACAACATTGGCAACCGGCCGGCTTACGCGGTGCTGGCGGAGACGTTTCAAAGACTTCCGCCGGACGAGCAACGCAAGGCGCAGGGCAACCTGCTCATCGGCCTCGTTGTCAACGAATACCGCGAGGATTTTCACCGTGGCGACTTTCTTGTGCGCCAGCTCATCGGCGGCGACCCGAATTCCGGCGTGCTGGCCGTGGGCGCGCAGCCGCGGGCGGGGCAGATGATGCAATTCCAGCGGCGCGACGCGGCGGCGGCGACCGAGGACATGAATGAACTGCTCGCCCGCGCGCGGGATCAGCTTGACGGCGCGACGATTTACGGCGGCTGCCTCTGCTGTTGCAATGGACGCGGCCAGAGTCTCTTCGGCGAGCCAGACCACGACGCCGCGCTGGTGCAGAAGCAACTCGGCCCACTCGGCCTCGCCGGATTTTTCTGCAACGGCGAGATCGGCCCCGTCGGCGGGAAAAATTATCTGCACGGTTTCACGGCTTCGCTCGCGCTGTTTGTGAAAAAGTAGCCGCAATTCGCCATTGCTTTTCTCCGGCGGCGCGTCATGCTCGGCGCGACATGCCAGAGGAACAACAGCCGGAATCGATCGGCCTCCCACAAGTTAAACGTCCAGGCGGACGGCGCCGGGGACGGCGCGGCGGGCGCGGCAGGAGCCGGGGTTTACGTCAATCGGCACCAGCCGCACCGGTTGAAGAAATCACCGAGCCCGCACCGGCCGCACAAACCTTCGAACAACCCGCGCAAGCGGAATCACCGGCGAATCAAATCGAGCCGCCAATCCGTCTGCAGGAGAAGATGCCTGTGCGTCCCGCGCCGTCGAAGCAAAGAATTCAACCCCCTGTTCCTGCTGAAGTTCCCGCGCCAGTTCCCGCCGCGCGCGCTGCAAAACCGGAAGGTTCAGCCATCGGCCAGACCGTTGAAGAAGTCAGGCAAATCGTCGAATCGTTGGAACAGGCGCTCGAACAGATGGAGGAAGTATTGCGGCTGGTGGAACTGGCCGAGCACCAGAAAAACGCCGACGAACGCGAGCTTGAATCGCTGCGCCGGGCGCTGCATAAACTCCAGCCACCGCACCGCGAGCGGCCGGCAGAGGGGCGTTGAGACCGCCGCGCAACGTCAGCAAGTTTCCAAATCCAAAACGTCGCCGAGGGCTGGTTAAAACCGGGCAAGAAATTGCCAAAATCCGGTTAGACTCTTTTCCCCGCCTGGCGCATAATTTTGGCATGAACCATGTAGTCTCACGCTCTGCCAGCGGTGTCTTTCTGGTCAAATGTGCCGATTGCAAGTGCCTGGCTGTTCGCGGTGACAATGGCCGGTGGAGAAGTTTTTACGATGATGCCGAATTGCCTGATGACACTGAAGCCGTCATCGCTGTTCCGCTTGAGTTGATCCTGCCCTTTCTGCCCGAAATCCAACGCGCGCGGTTGTGTCCGGTTCTTTCGTCCGCGCGAAGCCAAGCCCGACAGCCATGAACTCCATCCGCCACTTCGCCAAATCTGTCCGTCTGCTTCTGCTTCCGACCATCGCCTGTGTTTTGTTCGGCCTCGTCGCAACGTCGGCGCACGCCGGCGCCATCGCCCCGTCGGTCGAGGAGCGCCTGGCTAAACTGGAGGCGGCTTCGCAGTCAGCCACGCCTGCCATCAACACCGGCGACAACGCATGGCTGCTCGCCAGTTGCGCGCTGGTCTTGATGATGACCGCGCCGGGGCTGATTTTGTTTTACGGCGGCCTGGTGTGCAGCAAAAACGTCCTCTCCACGATGATGCACAGCCTGGTTTTGATGGGGCTGGTCTCGATGCTGTGGATGTTGTTCGGCTACAGCATGGCGTTCGCGCCCGGCAACGCCTTCGTTGGAAATCCACTCACCTATTTTCTGCTCAAGGGCGTCGGCGGCGAACCGAATGCGGATTATTCGGCCACGGTGCCGCAGGAAAGTTTCATGCTCTTCCAGATGATGTTTGCCATCATCACGCCCGCGCTCATCAGCGGCGCGGTCGCGGAACGGATCCGGTTCAAAGCCTACGTCTTGTTCACGCTGCTCTGGGTCACGGTCGTTTATTTTCCGCTGTGCCACATGGCGTGGGGCAAGGGTGGCTATTTCAACTGGGCGCTCGGCGGGAAGATTCCGGTGCTGGATTTTGCGGGCGGCACGGTCGTCCACATCAGCTCCGGCGTCTCGGCGCTCGTCTGCGCGATTGTGCTGGGCAGACGCAGCGGTTATCCGCAGGAGCCGATGATGCCGCACAACGTCGTATTGAGCCTCATTGGCGCGGGGCTGCTTTGGGTCGGCTGGTTCGGGTTCAACGGCGGCAGCGCGCTCGGCGCGGGCACCCTTGCCACCAGCGCCTTTGCCGCGACGCATTTTTCCGCCGCCGCCGCCGCGTTGAGCTGGGCGGCGACCGAATGGCTGCACAAAGGCAGGCCGAGCGTGCTCGGCGCAGCTTCCGGCATGGTTGCGGGACTGGCCACCGTCACACCAGCGTCGGGATTCGTCTCGGTGCCGTCGGCGTTTTGCATCGGGCTGGCGGCGGGAGTGGTTTGCTATTTTGCGGTGACGAAGTTGAAGGCGCGGTTCGGCTACGACGATTCGCTGGACGTGTTCGGCGTCCACGGCATCGGCAGCATGACCGGCATGTTGATGCTCGGATTTCTGGCGAGCGCGGCCGTGAATCCGGCAATTGCGTCCACCTTCCACGCCAACGGCGTTGCTGTTTCACTGGCGGGCGGCACAGCGCAATTTTTCAACCAGGCCATCGCGGTCGTCTTCACGTCGGTTTTTGCGGGCGGCGCTTCGTTCATTCTCCTCAAGCTGGTGGACGCGGTGGTCGGCCTGCGCGTGCATGTTGAAGACGAGGACGCCGGGCTGGATTTGACGCAACATGGCGAGCGCGCCTACACCGAATAACCCCAGGAATGTTTATGAAAAAGATCGAAGCCATCATCAAGCCGTTCAAATTGAACGACGTCAAAACCGCCCTGAACGAGATCGGCATCCAAGGCATGACCGTTACCGAGGTGAAAGGCTTTGGCCGGCAGAAAGGGCACACCGAAATTTATCGCGGCAGCGAATACACCGTGGATTTTCTGCCGAAGATCAAAATCGAAAGCGTCCTGCCGGACAATCTCGCCGCACAGGCCGTCCAAGCCATCATCAAGGCGGCCAAGACCGGCAAGATCGGCGACGGCAAGGTCTTTGTCTCGACCATTGACGACGCCTACCGAATCCGCACCGAGGAACACGGCGACAGTGCTGTCTGAAATTTGTGACAGGTGACAGGTGGCGAGTGGCATGAAACCAGGCTCGTTACTGGTCGTCCTTCAACATTTCCTTCACCTTTATGACGTCGCCTGTCGGCGACTGGCATGAATTGCCGGTGCAAAAATAAACAACCGGCACATCCTTCGCTGGCAGCGTTCGCGCAAACTCCTCGACTGCACCGGTATTGCCCAGAACAACCTTGTTTAGCTGATAAACTGAATGCGCAGCGCGGAGCAGCTTGTGAAATTCGTTCGGTTCTGAAATTCCCGCGATGACTACGCGCTTCGGTTCTTGCAGTGAAAAATCCAGCGCGTGGAGCATGAACGGCATCGCCTGCGGGAAGGTTTGCAGCCGGTGCGCAAACAGCCGCAAAGTTTTTTCGGCGGCTTCGGTGAAATCTGCCCGCCCGGTGATGGCGCCCAGTTTCATCAGCGCAAGCGCGGCGACGGAATTGCCGGACGGTTCCGCGCCGTCGTGATCGTCCTTCACGCGCAGAATCAAATCCTCCGCGTCGCCCGCGCTTTGCCAGAAGCCGCTGTTTTCCGCGTCATAAAATCTGGCAATCATCGCCGCGGCGAGTGCGATGGCAAAATCCAGATGTTCCGGCTCCAGCGTCGTCTCGTAAAGTTCAATCACGCCGGAAAGCAGGAACGCATATCCTTCGAGCAACTGCACGTTGTCGCGTTCGCCGTCGCGCCAGCGGTGGAAAAGCGCCCGGGATTTTTCGTCCCAAAGTTTCTCCCGGATGAATGCCAGGTTGTTCTCCGCCGCGGCTCGGTGTTTTTGTTCGCCCAGAACGGCGGACGCCCGCGCAAAAGCGCCGAGCATCAAGCCGTTCCACGACGCGAGGATTTTGTCGTCGAGATGCGGCCGGACCCTCTTGCTGCGCGCCTCGGACATTTTTCCTTTGGCCGATTGCAGCAAGGGCAAATCGTCCGCCGGAACATCTGGATTCACGATGCTCAACACATTTTGTCCACCCAGCGGCTGGGGATGGCTGTGATCCGTGAAATTGCCCTCCGTCGTGATGCCAAAGAATTTTGCGGCCACATTGAATTCCTCCGGCGAGAGCAATTGGGAAAGTTCGTCCTTCGTCCAACAATAAAATTTCCCCTCGTGACCTTCGCTGTCGGCGTCCTCGGCGGAATAAAATCCGCCGCCGGGATGCGTCATGTCGCGCAACACGTAGTCCAAAATGTCGCGCGCAGTTTCCGCGTGCCGCGCATCGCCGCTGACAAGAAAGGCATCGAGATAAAGTTGCGCGAGTTGCGCGTTGTCGTAGAGCATTTTCTCGAAATGCGGCACAAGCCATTCGGCGTCCACGGAGTAGCGCGCGAAGCCGCCGCCGAGCTGGTCGTGGATGCCACCAGCGGCCAGGCGTTCGCAGGTGTGCAAAACCATCCGCATCGCTTCGGCGTCGTGGAACCGTTTTGAGCAGCGCAGCAGCAGCGATGGGAAACTTGGCTGTGGAAATTTCGGCGCGCCGCCGAAGCCGCCATGGACCGGATCGTAATTCGATTTGAAAACCGCCGCCGCGCTTTTCAAAACGTCTGTTGTCAGCAGTGAATCCGATACGGCTGAATCGGCCGTTGCCGCTTCAAGCCGCGCATGGATTTCTCCGGCGGACGCGGCGATTTCGTCTTTCCGCTCCCGCCAGAGCTGGCTGATTTGCTGGAGCAACTGGAGAAAACTTGGACGTCCGTAACGCGCGTCCGGTGGGAAATACGTGCCACCGAAAAACGGCTTCAAATCCGGTGTGAGAAAGACATTCATCGGCCAGCCGCCGGAGCCGGTCATCGCCTGCACGAATGTCATGTAAATCTTGTCCACGTCCGGTCGCTCCTCGCGGTCCACCTTGATGCTGACAAAGTGCTCGTTGAGAAACCGCCCGACGCGTTCATCCTCGAACGATTCACGTTCCATCACATGGCACCAGTGGCAGGTCGAATAGCCGACGCTCAAGAAAATCGGTTTGCTCTCCGCCCGCGCCTTGGCAAACGCCTCGTCGTTCCACGCGAACCAGTCCACGGGATTGTGAGCGTGCTGGAGTAAATACGGCGATTTCTCCCGCGCCAGACGGTTGGCATGTTTGGCGGACATCGCGGAAACTCTGCCTCATAAACAGGTTCACCGCGAATAATTTTGCGTCGTCTCCCGCGCGCGGCTGCGCTAGGCTGGCGCCATGTTGTCGGAAAAACCGTGGCGGATTGAGGCTGTGATGATGTTTTGCGCGGCGCAATTCGTGTGTCTTGCCACCGGCCTGATGCTCATCGGGCTCCTGCAAAAGGCCGGCCTTGCCATGTTCAAATCTCCGGACGGCTTCGGCGCGGTGCTGCTGGTCACTTTGAGTTTTCAGGGCGCGGCCTGGCTTCTCATCTGGATTTTCCTGCGGCAGCATCAAACGGACTGGCGAGATGCCTTTGGGCTGCGGGGAAGAAACCTGCCGCGCGCGCTTCTGGCGGCGCTGGTTGTCGCGAGTGTGATTCTGCCGGTCGCGTTGCTGCTGGAAAACTATTCGGCGGCGGTGCTGGAAAAAATGGGCTGGCCGCCGGAAGACGAGGCCGCCGTGCGGCTGCTCACCGACGCGCAGTCGCCGGGGCTGCGCGCTTACCTCGGATTTTTTGCCGTCGTGCTCGCGCCGGTGGCGGAGGAGTTCATCTTCCGCGGAATGCTGTATCCATTCTTCAAACAGCTCGGCTGGCCGCGGCTGGCGCTGTTTGGCGTGAGCTTTCTATTCGCGGCGATTCATCTGGACGCGGCGATTTTTGTGCCGCTGTTCGTGCTGGCGCTGGCGCTGACGTGGCTCTACGAGTTCACGGACAATCTGCTCGCGCCCATCGTTGCGCATAGTCTGTTTAATGCCGCCAATCTCGCCATCTTGTTGTTGCAAAAATGAATGAATTCGAACTCATCGCGCGGCTGACAAAATCGCTGCCGACGAACAAAAGCGTCGTGACCGGCGCGGGGGATGATTGTGCCGTGCTCGACTTCGGCGCGGTGGAAAATCTGCTGCTGTTCAAGACCGATGCCGTGGTTGAGGGCATCCATTTCACGAAGGACACGCCGCCTGAAAAAATCGGGCGCAAGGCGCTGGCGCGGTGTTTGAGTGACATCGCAGCGATGGCCGGCGCGCCGGTCGCGGCGCTCGTCACCCTCGGCCTGCCGGAAAAGTTCGAGCCGGGATTCGTGGCGAAAATTTACGACGGACTGAGCGCGCTCGCGGAAAAAACCGGCGTGGCGATTGTCGGCGGCGAGACAACGACGAACCCCGGCGGCGTTTTCATTTCCATTGCGCTGATCGGGACGGTCGCGCGCGGAAGGCAGATTCTCCGTTCCGGCGCGAAAACCGGCGACGCGATTTTTGTGACCGGCGAACTCGGCGGCTCTTTGCTGGAAAAACACCTGGAATTTGAGCCGCGGCTCGAAGAGGCCCGGTGGCTCGCCGGGGATTTTTCGATTCACGCGATGATTGATTTGAGCGACGGGCTGGCCGGCGACCTCCGCCATATTTTGCAAGCGAGTGGTGTTGGGGCGGAATTGTTGAAATCGGCGATACCCATTTCGCGGGCGGCTAAAATGAAGGCGCAAAAGAAACCGCCGTTCGCCGCCGCGCTGACCGACGGCGAGGATTTTGAACTGCTGTTCACGGTTGCTGGAGGCGCCGCGGTGAAGCTGCTCGACGCCTGGAAGAAGAAATTTCCGAAATTGAAATTGAGCTGCGTCGGCAAAATCGTCGCGGGCGGCGGCATCACCATTCGCGACAAGACAGGCGCGCACAAGTTGGACACCCATGGCTACGTTCATTTCGCATAACCCGGCGGAAACTGAATCGCTCGGTGAAAAGCTGGGGCGCGCGGCGGAACGCGGGTTGGTCATCGCGCTCTCCGGCGAACTCGGCGCGGGCAAGACACGACTGGTGAAGGGTCTCGCGCGCGGACTCGGCATCGCGGCCCGAGTGCATTCGCCGACGTTCACGCTCGTGAACGAATACGCCGGCGGGCGGCTGCGGCTGTTCCATCTGGATTTATACCGGCTGGAAACACGGGAGCAGATTTTGTCCGCCGGGCTGGAGGATTTTTTGCAGCCGGATGGCGTGGCGGTGATTGAATGGGCGGAACGACTGAAGGCGGAAGGCGGAACGCGGAAGGTTGAAACAAAATGGATTTCAGTCGAAATTGAAATCCTGAGCGGGATGGGACGGAAAATTATTTATGACGATCTTGGCGCTTGAATTTTCCTCGCCGCAACGAAGCGTGGCCGTTTTGCGGACTGACTGCCCGGCTGCGACCGCTGAAGCCGTCGAGACCGGTGGACAGGGAACGAAGGCTTTCGGAATGGTTGAGCAAGTTCTGGCCGAGGCAAAAATTGAGCGTGAGCAGATTGACGTGGTTGCCGTCGGCCTCGGCCCCGGCTCTTACACCGGTGTTCGCGCGGCCATTTCGCTGGCGCAGGGCTTGCAACTGGCGCGTGCCGTGAAGCTGCTGGGCGTGAGCAGCGCGGAATGTCTGGTCGAGCAGGCACGGATGGAAAAAATCCTTGGCCGCGTGAACGTGGTGATTGACGCCCAGCGGAACGAATTTTATCTGGCGGCGTATGAAGTCATCCCGGATGGCTGGCGGGAAACCAGACTGCTGAACATTTTATCGCTGGCGGAAGTCCAATCGCTGGCGGGAACGGATGGGACGTTGATTGGCCCGGAGGTGACGCGCTGGTTTCCCGGCGGCCGGAATATTTTTCCGCGCGCGGCGGCGCTGGCGGGACTGGCCGCGCGCCGGGGCAACTTCGTGCCGGGCGAGAACCTGGAACCGATCTACCTGCGGGAGACAAATTTTGTGAAAGCACCAGCCCGCCGGCCCGTCGCATCGGGGTCGTGACGAGCGAATGGTTTCGCGGCCTGCTGTCTTTATTTCGGCATTTGTCAATTTTTAGGACAGGCAATTGTCCGGATCACTGCCGATTCCAGCTTGCCAAGATGGCACATGGTGTGCTACGATATGGGACAAGTGGGCTGGAGAAACCCGTTAGAAATCCGTTAAATCCCGTTGCGAATTGAATATGCTGGCGCGTTGCAGACAAATGGTTGGGCGCAAACCGCGCGTTTTGCGCGCGGCGTTCACGCTGATCGAGATCTTGATATCCATCGGCATTCTGGCGTTGGTCATGGCGGGGATGATTTATGGCTTCGCGCAGGCGAACCGGTTTGCGGAATGGAGTTCCATGTCGCTCGCGGCGCAATCGTATGCCTTGCAGGGCTTGGAACAGGTGCGCGCGGCGAAGTGGGATATGTCCGCCAGTCCCGTTATAGATATTATGCCGATTCCCAGTCCATTGACCTCTACCAATTATCCCCCTCAATCCGACATCATGGATATTCCGGTGTCGGGTGCTCCGTTTTATGTCACCAACTATATCTCGCTGATACAACTCCCCGGCACGGTGCAATTGCGCGAAGTGTGGTCCCAATGCGTCTGGGTTTTCCCGCGCACCGGCCAGGCATACACCAACACCGTGATCACCTGGCGTGCCCCGGACAAGTCGTGAATACCCTGGCATCCCACCCATGAAACTCTCCTTGAACATTCCACGCGCGCGGGTTGCCGGATTCACCCTGGTGGAAATTTACACGGTCTCGATCCTTTTTCTCATGCTCGTCATCGCGATCACGGCGACCCAGATTTTTGCGGCGCGGGTCTATACCCTCGCGGCGACCAAGCTGACCTCCACGGCGGCAGGTCGCAAGGTCATGAACGATATCCGGGACGCCGTCAAGGCTTCCAGCCAGGTGGTGGTCGGAATCTACAACCCCGGAAATAACACCTTTACAAACATTCCCAACGGCTCGCTTCAAATTGGAAACGCGCTGGCCATTTACCCCAACAACCCCAACGCTGTGAGCTTTGCCACCATTTACTTCATGAATCAGTCCGCCAGCAATATCTGCAGCGTGGTCTATTCCAACAACGCGGTGCAGACGGCAACGCTGGTCAACAACATCGTCGTCTATATCACCAACTATTACGCCTTTGACGCCGAGGATTCATTCACGAACATCATGACAAACTATGTGAACGACCGTGTGATCCATGTGAAATTCCAATTTGCCGAATGGGAATATCCGCTGGCTGGCGTTGGCAACGGCGCCATGTATGATTACTACCAGTTGCAGACCCGGGCGAGCCGGCGCATCATGGACTACTAAAAACTGGCTCCACCATCATGCGCATCCCACATTCATCCGACTCCCGCGACCGTCACGGATATGCACTGATGATAACCCTGTGCTTTTTGACCGTCACCCTGCTGACGCTGTCCAGCCTCATGTGGTGGGCTTCCTCGAACGGCAGGGTGACGCAGCAGAACGAACTCTTCACCACGTCCGAGGCCGCCGCCGAGGCCGGCACGGAGAATGTCGTGGCCACGATTGATCGCGATTGGACTTATGGCCAGACCTTGCAAGCCGCAAGCGTCTATGCCGCCATGATTCCCACGGAAACGAACTGGCCCAAGCAATTTCAATTCAGCGACGGCTCGGGCAACGCAAACCAAACCGGTGTCACCATCGGCACTCAATATTACACCAACCAGCTGGGTTCCTCGTTCGCCAATCTGTCGGGTTACGTGCAGAATTGCACCATCACCTCCATGGCGACCCCGCAAAACACGCTTTACCCCGTCTCGGCAACGGTCCAGCAGGTGGTGAACGCCACCATCATCCCCTTGTTCCAGTTTGCCATCTTCTACAACATGAACATGGACGTCAGCCCCGGCCAGCCGATGAACATCGGCGGCAATGTGTTTTGCAACGCGACCATCTGGATGTGGCCCTATGCCGCCATGGTCTTCAGCAACGACGTCGAGGCCGTTGGGAATGTCACCAACCAGATGGAGCCTTACGACCAGCAGTCTTCCAGCGGTTACACGGCGCCTGTTTACACCGAGACCGGCCAGCCTGTAAGCGGGGTGGATTCGTTGACCCTGCCGATTGGCACCAACAACAATCCGAGCGCCGTGGAAGGCATCATCAACATTCCGCCGGGCACCAACGGCGCGCCCAACTCCTGGGCCTACTCCACCAACGGCCAGATGTATTTGTTCAATGAGTCCGACCTCATCATCTCCAATTCCGCCTACGGGCTGGTCGGCGCCAAGGGCGGCACCAACATCACCATCTGGTATCAGGATCCCAACAACGCCACGCCATGGATCCAGATCTCAAATGACTTTTACGCGCTCAAAACCGGCGGCAACACCAATGTTGTGAACCAACTTTCGGGGATTGACTCACCCACGAACGTCGCCTGGTCCAGCTTTACCTTTGTGACCAATGTTTCATACTACGATTACCGCGAATCCGACACGGTTCAAGCCGTTCAGGTCAGCGTGACCAATTTAAGCATCTGGCTCAACAATTCCAATGCGAACGGCGGCATGCAATATAACCGGACAAGCTATAACGACAAAGGCCGCGGCATCAGCTCCATTTTCGTCTATAACAACGTTCCACTGACCACTTCGCAATTGCCGGCCGTGCGGCTGGTCAATGGAACGCAACTGCCTTCCACCACCGACCCCGGCGGCTCCGGTCGCACCACCAGCGGGTTGACAGTCGTCACGCCGCAACCGCTCTACGTCAAAGGCAATTACAACGTGCAAACGGCCACCAGCGCTGCCCTCGCGTCCGCCGGCACCGCCAATACCACCTTCACCTATCCCGCCGCGCTCATGGGCGACGCCATCACTGTCCTCTCCTCCAGCTGGAACGATGCTAATTATACCGCCAGCACCTCCGTCAACTCGCGCCCAGCCGCAAGCACCACCGTTAATGCCGCCGCACTGGAAGGCATCGTTCAATCCACCAATGTGAGCGGCCAGAACTATTACAGCGGCGGCATTGAGAACTTCCTGCGTTTGGAGGAAAACTGGAGCAGTTCGACCATTCTTACCTACAACGGCTCAATCGTGGTGATGTTCCCCAGCATTTACGCGACCAGTTTCTGGCAGGTGCCGGGAAACTACTACAATCCACCCACGCGCCACTGGGGTTTTGACGTGAATTTCAACACTCCCAGCAAGTTGCCGCCGCTCACGCCGGAATTCCACAAAATCATCCGCTACACCTGGAAGGATACCTGACCGTCCGGCCCGTGTTGCGCAAAAACTCCGCTTCGCTTTGGCGGTTCGACCCGCTACCCTGCGCGGGTGAAAGCCGCCATCCTGCACGGGAAGGAACTCATCCGGGTTGAAGACGTCGCGCCGCCGCCACTGAACCCCGGCGAAGTCCGCGTCCGCATCGAGGCCGCGCTCACCTGCGGCACCGACCTCAAGGTCTTCAAGCGCGGCTATCATGCCAAAATGATCGTGCCGCCCGCCGTCTTCGGCCACGAACTGGCCGGTGTTATTTCGGAAATTTGTGAACCTCGTAGCAGCGGACGTGAGTCCGCTCATTCTGAAAAATTGGAAGCAAGTCAGAGCCGACTCACATCGGCTGCTGCCGAATGGCAAATCGGCGACCGCGTGGTCCCGGCCAATTCCGCGCCGTGCGGCACCTGTTTTCACTGCGGGGCCGGACAGGAAAACATCTGCGACGATTTGCAATTCCTCAACGGCGCCTACGCCGAATCCATCGTCGTGCCCGCGCGGCTCGTCCAAAAAAACCTCCTCCGCCTCAAGCCGGAAACGGACTTTGCCGACGCCGCGCTCACCGAGCCGCTGGCGTGCGTCGTGCAGGGCGCGGACGACACGAAATTGCGCGCCGGGCAGAATGTTTTAATTATCGGCGCGGGGCCGATTGGCCTGATGTTTGCCGCGCTGGCCAAAAATCTCGGCTGCGAAGTGACGGTGGCCGGACGGCGCGCGGCGCGGCTGGAAGCGGCGCAGCGGCTTGGCGCAAGCCGGGTCATTGACATCGGCGACGGCTGGAACCTGCCCGCAAAAATCCGCGCGGCATCGAAGACGCATTTTGACGCGGTCATTGAAGCGGTGGGCCGGCCCGAAACGTGGGAGGCGAGCGTGCATTTGGTGCGCAAGGGCGGCACGGTGAATTTCTTCGGCGGCTGTCCGGCGGGCACGACCGTCTCGTTGGACACCACCTTCATTCATTATTCCGACCTCACGTTGCTGGCGAGTTTTCATCACACGCCGCGCGCCATCCGGCGGGCGCTGGAATTCATCGAGGCCGGCGTCATCCACGCGGATGATTTTGTGGACGGCGAGTGTCCGCTGACGCAACTGCCGGAGCTGTTCCAGAAAATGGCCGCAGGCAACCACGCCATCAAGACGCTGATCAAAGTCCACGAATAAATTTGCAGCAGCGAACGTCAGTTCGCTCTGATTTCAAAGGATGAGCCGGCTCACGCCGGCTGCCACAAAAATCATTTCAAGAAATCCTCCACCGTGGTGTGCAGCTTTTTCAGGTCCGGCAGGTTGATATACATCATGTGGCCGGCGTCGAACTCGGCGTAAGTGATGTTCGTGCGGTAGGCCGGGTCGAGCTGCATGTGGTCGAGCGCGTAATGCACCGTGTCAATCGGGCACACCAGATCGCAGCGCCCGCCAAGCACGAGGACTTTCATGTAGGGATTCTGGTTCATGATCCCGGCAAGCCGGTCGCCCGCGCTGGCGTAGGTGTTGCGCGCGCCGTAGTTCCACGGCTGGACGCCGGCGAGGATTTCGTATGGCAAATCGTCTTCAAACTTCAATTCCTCGCGCACATAGGAATTCATCGCGGCGGAAAACGGTCCGACGACCGCCGCGTCCGAGGGGTCAAAATCCGGGTTCGGCGACGCCGGATCATCGTCACGTCCGGTGATGCGCGCGTCGTAGGCGCCGAGAATCAAGCCCTCGTCGTGCAGCAGTTGCTTGCGGAACACCTCCTCGTCAATCCGCAGGTGGTTGTCCTCGATGACCGACGGTTTCAGGCCGGTGAGACGGGCGAGTTCATCGGCGATTTTTTTATGTTCATCGGCGGAGAGCGCGTCGCCCCGTTGCAAAGCGGCGGCGTATTCGCCTTTCGCAAATTCCCGCGACTCGGCCAGGGCCTTGGTCAGGTCGGCCTGCAAGTCCGGTGGCAGTTTTTTATGGAAATGCGCCGCCGCCGTGTAGGCCGGCAGATAAAGAGGATATGGCACGTCGTTGCCGGGATTGTCATAGATGGTCGCGAAGTCCAGCACGCCGGACACAAGGATCAGCCCGTTCAAATACATGCCGTAGCGCGAACTCAAATGATCCGCCAGCCCCGCCGCACGGAAGACACCGTAGCTCTCGCCGCACAAATACTTCGGCGAAAGCCAGCGGTCGTGCCGCGTCGTCCAAAGCCGGATGAATTCGCCGACGGAATCGAGGTCGGCGGAATCGCCGAAAAATTCATCGGGCTTTTCGTCCTTGGCCGGACGGCTGAAGCCGGTGGCCACCGGGTCAATGAAAACCAAGTCGCTCCCGTCAAGGATGGAATACGCGTTGTCCTCCATGCCAAACGGCGGCGGCGGCAGCGAGCCGTCATCATTCATCTTTACGCGGCGCGGGCCAAGCGCGCCAAGGTGCAGCCATACGGATGAAGAGCCGGGCCCGCCGTTGAAGCAAAACGTGACCGGGCGCGCGGTCTTGTTCGTCTCGCCCAGCCGCGTGTAGGCAACGTAAAAGACCGACGCGCGCACCGAACCGGTGGGCGCGAGAATCGGCAACATGCCCGTTTCAGCCACGTAGGTGACGCGCTCACCGGCAATGGCGATGGTATTGGTGGTGAAGACCGGCTTGTGCGTGGCGTCGGGGATTGTGGCGGCCTCATTTTTCTCGGCCACCGGGGCGTTGGTGTCGGCGCCGGAAGGATTGGTTTTGGGCGCGGCGCAAAGGCTGGTGGCGAGCGCGAAGGGTAGAATCCAGCAATTTTTTTTCATGGCCAATTGATTGTTTTGCTCTGGAAAGAATGCGCTTTCAACTCATTGGAAGCAAGCCATGTGTGGAACCCGCCCGCGGTTTGCAAAGAATTGCTTAATCAAATCATCAGCCAGGCTTCAATCATCCGGCACCCCTTGACTTTTTGCCTTTCGGATTTGGTATCATTGAGACCTTGGGATAAGCAGCCAAGATTTGCAGCGAGGTAATCTGGCTGTTGGAGAAAAAATTATGAATGCGCGAAAACTGATCGCGCTTTGCCCAGCCGTTCTTCTGGCGCTTGGCGCGGAGGCCCAATTGGCCTTGAATGGCACAAACTACGTCCAGAACTTCGACGGACTCGATTCCGGCCTCCCCGCCGGCTGGATGGTCAACACCAACGCCAGCGCGACCAATGCGGGTTCGCCCGTGAGTTTCGCCACCAGCCGCACTAATTGGGGCAGCTCAACCGGCGCCTTCGGCAATTACGCCTCGACGACCAACGACGCGGGTGCGGCTTTTCTCGGTTCCGAAAGCCCAGCCACCCAGTCCGCCTGCGCCAATCGCGCCCTGGGCATCCGGCAGACCAGCACCTTCGGCGACCCTGGCTCGGCATTTGTTCTGAACATCACCAACACCAGCGGCATGGCGAATTTTCAGTTGGGCCTGGATTTTTTGATGCTGTCCGTGCAGTCGCGTTCCACCGTCTGGACGCTGGATTACGCGGTCGGCAACAACCCCACCCGGTTCACGCCACTGGCCACATTTGCCGATCCCGGCATATTCGGCACCACCCACACCAACATTTTCCTCGGCACGGCGCTGGACCGCAAAAGTTCAAATGTTTGGATTCGCGTCGCGGCCTTGAACCCCAGCACCGGCGGCGGCAGCCGTGACACGTTTGCGCTGGATAATTTTTCCCTTTCGTGGACGACGGCGCCAGACATCACCGGCATGGTTGTCACGGTCGGGAATGTTCAAATTGATTTCACCGGCACGGCCAGTGACACCGCCTCGTCTTTTTTGCTGGTGAGCGCGGCGCAGGTTGGTGGCAGCTACGCGGACGCGGGAGCGGTCATTACCCAACTGGGCGCCGGGCAATTTCGCGCCATCTGCCCGGTGAACGGTTCGCAACGATTCTACTGTGTCGAACGCCAGCAACCGTGAAAACCGTTCCCGATGATTATTCTTACGAGCGCGCGTTTGCGATGACGTGACCGATGTCCGCCGGGGCTATTTTGCATTCGCGCCTGACACGGGCAATGCGCAAGGCGGAGCGGCAGGCGGAACCGTGAATTGACTCCAGTTTCCACATCTGATCAAGAAGACATCAACGGCAAAAGCAAAACAAGGCACCCTTGCGGATGCCTTGTTGGCTCAATCCAAACCCGGCTTATTGCGGGAAGTTATTCCAATCAACGGTTGAAGTGAAACCGTTTGTCGCATTATTGAATGCTGTTAACTCGGCTGAAACCGTTGTCGTCTGGACACTGCCGTCAGTTAATCCGAGATTGCCGGTTTTAAGATGCATATCGGTGGAAGTCCAAGCCACATAAGTGCCGAGGTTTGCAAATTCTTGATTCCCTTGAAACTCGATGCCTGTAGCGGTGTTCAACAAAGCGGGCGCTGTGGCTGAACCGCCGGGGCTGCCGCTAACATTGCCGCCGGAGGCAGCGCCGTAAGTGGATTGGCCGCCGAGGTTGCGATCGCCGGAAAGAATCATTTGCGGATAAGGATCAGCCGCGTCGCCACAAACGAAGTAGCTTACATTGCCGTTGGTAAAGTCAAAAGACCCAGACACTGCATTGGGGCCGGCGGGATTTGCGTTAAAGTTCACGCCCACTGTGCGGAGCTGATCCGATGGGCAAAGCAAGACTTTTGGCGTAGCCAGCTCGTTGGACATGACTGAGTAGCAGTAAGGCACGTTGACAAGTTGGGCGGTATTGGCGGGAGTTGGTTGGCCAATAGTTGAAACATACTCCAGGGCGCCGCCTTGGACTGAACTTAAAGCCTGGGGATATTTGTCGCCGTTGTCGCCCTCCCAGATCCTGAAGGCGAGGCCGACTTGTTTGAGGTTGTTGACACAGTTTATTTTCTGCGCCTTGCGCTTGGCGGCGGCGAGCGCCGGCAGCAACATGGCCGCCAGAATGGCGATGATGGCGATCACGACGAGAAGCTCGATCAGCGTGAAGGCCCTTTTCTGTTGGGGAATGCTTTTCATAGGTTCACTGGTTTGTTGTTGTTATTTTCGTTCGGGTGACAAGAGGCAAACTCTACTCCGAGCGCGCCCGTTGTCAACACCAATTCTGGAAAATCTTAAGCAATGCCGATGCCAACCCAAATTGGCCGGTCCGTTCCTTCAAAATTCCAATTAAAATGGCAAAAGCGCGGAAATTTTCCGTTCTGCGGGGGGGCCGGCTGCGTGAAAATTTCACGCATTGCGCGTGAACTTCACGCATCGAAGGCCCTTGCGCCGGTGAAAATCTGATTTACACCGGCACTCGCTTCGCAAACACTGGCCAGCCCTATGGCCGAGCCGAAAGAAAACGTCCTGATGGAAAAAATCGTGTCGCTGTGCAAGCGGCGCGGGTTCATTTTTCAATCCTCCGAGATTTACGGCGGCATCAACGGCTTTTGGGATTACGGCCCGCTCGGCGCGGAACTCAAGCGCAACGTCAAGGAGCTTTGGTGGAACGCCATGACCCGCCAGCGCGACGATGTCGCCGGCCTCGAAGCGACCATCATCATGTCGCCGAGAATCTGGGAGGCGTCCGGCCACGTCGCGACGTTCAGCGACCCGATGATTGACTGCAAAACGTGCAAAGGCCGTTTCCGCGCGGATCAGACGGATGAGATTGCCTGTCCGCAAAAACCAAGCAAGAGCGTGAATGAATGCCACGGCGAGAAGACCGAGGCGCGCGCGTTCAACCTGATGTTTCAAACCTACGTCGGGCCGGTGCAGGACGATTCCGCCGTCGCCTATCTCCGCCCGGAAACCGCGCAGGCGATTTTCGCGCAGTTCAAAAATGTTCTGGAAACGTCGCGGCAGAAAGTGCCGTTTGGCATCGCGCAGGTCGGCAAGGCGTTCCGCAACGAAGTCACGCCGCGCAATTTCACCTTCCGCTCGCGCGAGTTCGAGCAGATGGAGCTGGAATTTTTCATCAAGCCGGATGAAGTCATCGAAGCGATTTCCGGCGGCGTGGCGACGGCGGCGGCAGTGTTCGGAGTTCCGCCTTCAGGCGGCACGGAACCGGCTAAAGCCGGAACTCCAAACCCAGCGGCGAACTGGGGCTGGGAAGCGTGGCACAAATATTGGGTCGAGGAACGCGTGCGCTTTTACGAAGGCATCGGACTTTCGCGCGACACGCTCGGTTTTCACCATCAGACGCCGGCGGAACTGGCGCATTATGCGCGCGCCTGCACGGATATTTTGTTCAAGTTCCCGTTCAGCAAAAAGGACGCAGACGGCAACGTGACCGGCGACGAGCTGGAAGGCATAGCCGCGCGCAGCGATTTTGATTTGAGCCAGCACGCGCGTTTTTCCGGCAAGCCGATGGGCGTGTTCGACGAGGAATTGCGCGCCGCGTGGGGCAAATTACCTAAAGAAAAACAGGACGAGCTTTGGAGGCGTTACTACGACAACCGTAAAAATTATCTGACGAAATGCGCCAAGCCGGACGAGACGCCGGAGCAGGTTTCGCAGCAGGCGACCAATGACGCGAACGGTTTGGCGAAGGGGCAATACATTCCGCACGTCATCGAGCCGAGCGCGGGCGTGGACCGTTTGATCCTCGCGCTCATTGCCAACGCCTATTCCGAAGAAACGAAGACCGACGAAAAGGGCAAAAGCGAAACGACCGTGGTGATGAAATTCCATCCGCGCGTTGCGCCAATCAAGGCTGGCGTGATGCCGCTGTTGAAAAACAAGCCGGAGCTGGTCAACAAGGCGCTGGCCGTCCGCGACCTGCTCCGCCCGTGGATGAACGTGTTTTATGACGATGGCGGCTCGATTGGCCGCCGTTACGCGCGCCAGGACGAGGCCGGCACGCCGTTCTGCGTGACGATTGATTTCGACACGCTCGGCGAAAAGCCGGAATTGCTCGACACGGTGACCATCCGTTACCGTGACGACGGGAAACAAGAACGCTTGAAAATTTCCGAACTTTTGGAATTTTTATTGTCTAAAATCCGCTGATGTCTGACACGGTAAAAATCCAGAAGCCGCCGAAAAAGCGCGCGCCGACGCTCTATTTCATCATCGCGATCAAATTGACAAAGGGCGTGCTGGCGCTGCTGCTGGCGTTGAGCATCTTTTCGCTCGCCAACAAGGATTTGCCGGATTTGTTCAATCAATTCCTGGGCTGGGTGCATCTCGATCCCGAACGGAGTTTTTTTGCGGGCATTGCCGATTGGCTGGACACCGTCACCCCGACCAACATGCGCGTGTTTGCGTCTGGCACGATGCTTTACGGATTGTTCCTGCTCGTCGGCGGCACCGGGCTGGCGTTCCGCGCAAAATGGGCCATCTGGCTGGCCATCGGCGAATCGGCGTTTTTCATCCCGATTGAAATTTTTGAACTGGTGCGCCGCCGTCTTCCAAGCGAACCGGACCAGCCGCGCCCGGATTTTTTCCATCATCCCAAAATCGGCCTGGCCATCGTGCTGGCTTTGAACATTTTGATCGTCTGGTATCTGCTCCAAAACCGGAAGCGGCTCTTCCGCCATCACCGGTGACTTTTCGCGCGTGACCCGCCGCCGGCATCTGGTATCGTCATGCGAGAACCAATGAACGACGCATCACCGTTTGAAATTTCCGAATTCGAGCAGCTCCTGCGCAAACCGAATGGCGACCCGACGGGACTCGCCGGTTTTTTCAACAGCGGCGAGGTCTGGGTGGCGCGGGTGCCCGCCCGGCTGGACGTGATGGGCGGCATCGCCGATTACTCCGGCGCGAATGTCTGCGAAGCGGTGCTGGGCCGCGGCATGTTGATGGCGTTGCAGGCGCGCACCGACCGCACGCTGCGCATCCGCTCGGTGCAGGTCGGCCATCGCAGCCTTCCCGTCGAGACGCGCATCCCGCTGGACTACCTGACTTCGGGCGACGCCGTCGGCGCCTACACACAAATGCGCGAGCTTTGCCTGGCCAATCCGCTGGCTGCCTGGGCGGCCTATATTGGCGGGAGCATTTTCACCTTGTTGAAGGAGGAATCCATCGAATTGCCTTACGGTTTCAGTTTCATGCTGTTGAGCGCGGTGCCGATGAACGTCGGCATCGGCAGTTCCGCCGCCGTGGAAATCGGCACGTTGTCGTGCCTGAATTCCTATCTCGGCCTCCAGCTCGACGGTGCGCGCATCGCGCGGCTGGGGCAGATGGCGGAAAATCACGTCGTCGGAGCGCCGTGCGGCATCATGGACCAGATTGCCGTTGCCAGCGGTCACGAAGGCAAGCTGACTCACATCCTTTGCCGCCCCGGCTCGATTGTCGGAGAGGTTGAAATCCCGCCCGGCACCGGCTTCGTCGGCATCAACTCGATGGTCCGCCATTCCGTCGCCGGCAACGCCTACGGCAACGTCCGCATCGGCGCGTTCATGGGCAAAAAAATCATCAACGAACTCCGCGCCAAAACCGGCCGCGCGGCGCTGAATTACCTCACCGAAATTTCTCCGGCCGAATTGAAAGCCGAATACCAGCCGCAAATTCCCGAAACCATCCTCGGCTCGGATTTTCTCGCGCAATACAAGACGCACGACGACCCGGTGACGACCGTGCAACCGGATGCGACCTACCGCGTCGCCGGTCCCACGCGCCATCCCATCGGTGAAAACGAGCGCGTGCTGAAATTCATCGAGGCCTTGCGCGCGGCTTCCGGCGGCGACGAACGCGCCTGCATCGAGGCCGGCGAAATGATGTATGGCGCGCACGAGAGCTACCGCGACAACTGCCGGCTTTCGGTGCCGGAAGTGAATTTTCTGGTGGAAGCCGTCCGCAAGCGCGGCCCGGAAAACGGGCTTTACGGCGCCAAAATCACCGGCGGCGGCACCGGCGGCACCGTTGCCGTGTTCGGCAAAATCGAGGCGCTGAAGGAGCACATCCCGCAAATCGCCGTCGAATTTTCCCGGCGCGTCGGCGCGATGCCGGACATTTTTGAGGGCATGTCGCCCGGCGCGATTGAATTCGGCGCCAAGCGCTACGCCTTTGGCGCGAACGGCTGGAAACGGTTCGATGTGTAAGAATCCTCCTTGTCGTCGTCCTCGTTCTCGTAATCGGGAATAACAATTCGAGGACGAGAACGAGGACGAGAACGAGGACGAGCATGAACAAACAAGATTTCGCGGTTCGCAAAGCCGTCATCCCCATCGCCGGACTCGGCACGCGCCATTTCCCGGCGTCGCACGCGGTGAAAAAGGAATTGTTTCCCGTCGTCGGCCCGGACGGCATCGCCCGCGCGCTGTTTCATTATCACCTGCTCGAACTCGAAGCCGCCGGCATCGAGGAGATTTGCATCATCGTCCAGCCCGGCGAGGAGCAGATGGTGTGCGATTATCTGCGCGGCCCGGACGCTGCCTATCTCAAACGCCTTGAAAAATATCCGGCGTTGCTCCGCGAGGCGGAACAGATGCGCGGTTTTGAGAAGCGCATTTCCTTCGCCGTTCAGCGCCAGCAGGAAGGCTACGGCCATGCGGTTTTCCAAACGAAGGATTTTGCGGCGGATGAAATGGTTTTGTTGGTGCTCGGAGATCATTTATTTCGCGGCAAACACGGTGGCCCGCGTGGCACACACTCGCCTTATCGCGAACTGGCGGACACCGCTGAAATTTCCGGAGGCAAAAGTGTTTCCGCCGTGAACCGGATTGGTGCGGATGAATTGAAGGGCTACGGCACGATTGCCGGCGCGCGCCGCGCCGAAAACTCCCGGTTGATTGACGTTTCGCTCATCATCGAAAAACCCGCCGTGGCCGTCGCGCGGGACAAATTGCGCGTGGATGACCTTTCTGCCGGGATTTGGCTCGGCTGGTTCGGCTTGCACCTGCTCGCGCCCTCGATTTACGAGGTGCTGGAAGAAATGATGCGGGATAACGTTCGCGACAATGGCGAGTTTCAATTGACCCGCGCACAAGAAATCCAGCGGCAGCGGGAAGGTTATCTCGCGTTGGAAATGGTTGCGGCGGAACGGTTTGATTTCGGTGTGCCTGACGATTTTGTCCGGAGTCTGCAGGCGTATCGGAGCGGTTCTTGATTTTATGGCGAATTTTCTGCTTGCATTGGGCGCAGGCAGGGCTTAATTAAACGGTATTGTCTGAATTAGTCCGACGACAGATTTGATGTCAAAATTTATAGCTATGCCACAACCGTCGAGGGTGTCTTGAGCCGCCCTTTCCCTTCACGCCATTCTTCGTCCGATTCGTTCCTCCGGGTCAACGGCAAAATCCGCGCCCGCGAAGTCCGCGT